>MDTE01201729.1_pt1 | contig 12611 bp, 15 predicted proteins | sample 811231 | NCBI WGS metagenome assembly MDTE01 (sample SAMN05326651, study PRJNA326480) | marine metagenome | isolation source: seawater | place: Indian Ocean: Red Sea | collected 2010
CCGGCCTGCTCCCTCCTTGCGCCTTGCCACGCGCCCGGCTGCCAAGAAACCGCTGTCGAAACCCACGAGCTTACTATTCTGCACAAATGACGCTGCGCCCGGCGGTGCCGTTTACCCGGCAGTCGATAGGCACCCGTTCCAGCAGCTCCTGGCGCCAGTTCAAGACCACGGTGATGCTCGCGCTCGCTTCCTCGGGCGTATCGAGGTCCCCGAGCGGCACCAGGGCGAGGAATCGCGGGCCGTCGGGTGAGAGATCCTGGATGCCTCCGTTCCGTCTCCCGAGTCTCACCCCGACCTCGAACAGCTCGGTGGGGGTCTCCGCCGAAAACGATGGACTTGTATTCACCGCCGCCCACATGACTCGAGTGTCGCTGACGTAGAACAGCGTCTGTCCATCCGGCGCCCACAACGGCTTGACCCCGCCGCTGCTCGAGACTGGTGTCGCGGGCGCGATACACCTGTCCTATGCCTCCTTGCCAAGGAGGGCGCCGACTTCGAAGCCACCGAATTGCGCTCCAGGTTCGACGTCGGGCATGGCTAGAGGGCCGGTCTACTCGGGCAGAGGCACGGCCACGACCTCGAGCCCGTCAATTCCTTCAAAGTCCGCAGGTTTACAGGTGTAGACCGGCAGCCCATTCGCCAGCGCGGTGGCCGCGATCATGGCGTCGTAGGCTCGGGCAGCGGTCTTGCGGCCGGCGCGTCTCAGCGACGCGGCGACCCCACCGAAGGCGCGAGCCGCCCGGGCATCGAACGGCAACGGGCGGAAGTCGGCTTCGGCCTGCTGCAGGTGAGCCTGCCGAGCCGTACGTTCCTGCTCGGTAGCCGCCACCAGAGGGCCGACGCTTAGTTCGGCCAGCGTCACCGCGGTGATGAGCGGCTCGAGCGGTAGCGTCGCCTGGTTGCTCAGCCTGGGCAGCGAGATGACGGTGCTCGTGTCAAGGACACCGCGTTGGTGACGCTCGGTCATAGCGTTGCGTCAGCGACCGCGTCGATGTCGCCACGGAGGGTCGCGGCATCGACTCGTGGCAGATGTCGCCAGCGGTCAAGGAGTGCCTGGGCGGCCAGCGGACGCTGCGCTAGCGGGCGCAGCTCAGCAACCGGGTGGCCATCGCGGGTCACCGTCAACGATTCACCGCCGGCCACCCGGTCGAGGACGTCTCCCCCTCGATTCCGTAGCTCGCGAACCGTTACCTCGGACATGGGATCAGTGTATCACCGGTGAGACAGTGCGCTTCAGACGCCGAACTGCTTCAGGTGATGGTCCAAATGGCGGTAGGCCCAGCGGCCCCATTCCCCCCGGCTCAAGTCGCCGAAGATCGGGTGGGTGGCCATGTCGCGTCCGCCCTTCGAGACGAACCTGTAGATCTCGGTGCTCAGCTGGTCGAGATCGGCGGCGAACTCCTCGGGCGGGGTGCCACCCCTCTCCTGGTCGAGCTCGGGCGCGGTGCCCACGCCCCTGGGCCAGGGCAGCGGCACGGTCACCACCATGAAGCGGACGAAGGTTCTGAGGAAGACGTTTGACTTGAAGTCGATGGGGCGTTCGCCCATCACCATCCGGAACGCATCGGTCAAGTGACACACCGCCTGGTGCGGCGACATCTTGCCCCAGACTTTGGTGCTACCCGGGTAGAGCTGGCCAAGTCGCTGCTTGATCTCGGCCTGCACGCCGGGGTCGTAGAGGTTCTTCATCGTCGGCCTCCTTCGCCGGGTGGCAGCGGCATCTCTGGGCTGTCTTCAGAGCGGGCGCGTTCGAACGCCGGCTTCGGGGCGGCGCTGCGCACCTGCTCGATCCAGTACACGCCATCGTAGGGCGCGCTGTTGCCGCGCGTGCCATAGAAGTCGATGTCGCCGTCGCTGTCGGCATCACGAGCGATGAACTTGTCATACATCCCACGCTTGCGGCGCGAGACGTCATGGCGGGTCCAGTCGCCGGTGCCGTCACCACCAGGGTGCTGGAACCAGCCGATTCGGCCCAGCGCGTCATTGACGTCGACATCGCCGTCGCCCTCGCGCGGTCCCCGGCTGTAGCTGCCCGCCATCACGTCCAGGAACCCGTCGCCGTCGATGTCGACCACCTCCATGCCGGTCATGCTGTCGGGCATGAAGGTGCCGATACGGTAGGCGTTCCAGGCGTCATCGATGATCTCGGGCTGCGCGATCCAGCCGATCCCACCGGTGGCGGCGCCGATGATGTCGAGCCGGCCGTCGCCGTTCAGGTCGGCGTATTCCAGGTTGAACCCGGCCATCCGGCCGCCGTTGATGCCGATGGCGTGCTCGGTGAAGCTCAGGTTGCCGGGCGTGCTGGTGTTCTCGAAGAAGATCAACCGGCCTTCGCCCCGGGTGCCGACGATGACGTCGAGGTCGCCATCGCCGTCAAGGTCGACCGGCTCGGCGTTCTGCGGCACGCTGTAGCGGCCCAGCTGCATCTCGCTCCAGCTGTCGCCCTTCAGTGGGTCGCCACCGATCGAGTAGAGGACCACCGGCGTCGACCGCGCGTACTCGGCTGGGCCGATCCGCTGCGCGCCCTTGTTGGCGGCGCTCACCTCGGGCTGGCCGTCGCCGTCGAAGTCGGCGATGAACACCCGGATGTACGAGCCGTTGCCCTGGGTGATCGGCACGATCAGGCGCTCCCACTCTTGGGTGCGCGCGGCGGCGCCGCCCGGGTTCTGCAGATAGGTCAGGTGCGCCAGCTCGGCCGCCACCATCACGTCGAGATGGCCGTCGCCGTTGATGTCGGCGATGGCAGCGTCCTCGGCCGCCGAGGCGTCGGTGCCTTCGGCGAGGGTGACGTTGACCCAGACGCCGGGATCCGCCGAGCCGAATGCGATCCGGGCGTGGCCCGCGGCATCGACCTCGAAGTCGGCGTCGACCTGCGCCGAGTCGTACTCGCTGTCGGACTCGTGTACCGAGACGATGTCCTCGAACCCGTCGCCATCGATGTCAGCCATCACCAGGCCGTCGCTGCCGCTCAGGTCGAACCCGGCGGTGGCCGGCTCGTCGATGATGTGCTCGCGCCAGCTGATGTATTGGCCGTCGTCAGAGCGAGCCTTGGTCGGCGTGTCGCCGACGGGGGGCTGGGCGACGGTGACCGCCGGTGCAATCAGGATGGAAACAGAGAGGATGAATCTGGTCATGGTGTCGGTGCCAATCGTTTCAATTCTTCGAACCAGTTCTCGACCACGATCACCTGGGCCGGGTTGTCGTCATCGGCCGTGGCGGCGACGCGGTCGCGAAGCAGGAGGAACCGCTGGCCATCAGGTGAGACGGCCATGCGTCGGTTGCCTTGGGTGACCGTGGGCTGCGGCCAGTCGAAGAGCGTGACCGGCGCGCCGGGCGTGAACGTCGGCGTGTCGTCGTATGGCACCGCGACCACGCCCGCGTCTCCCAGGAAGAACAACTCGTTGCCGGAAGGGTTCCACACCGGCCACCGTCCGCCCAGCGTCGAGATCTGTCGGCGGAACGCGCCAACCTCGGGGAACGGGCGCACATACACCTCGAAGCGCCCCGTCTCGTTGGAACCGTACGCCAGCCACCGGCCGTCGGGCGACACCGTCGCGTTTCGCTCGATGAATTCTGACTCGAGCAGCACCGTGTCTTTCCCTGGGTCGCAGAGGGGCAGCAGGCCGATGTCGGGGCCGCCAGAGTCGTCCCTGCCCATGTAGATCAGATCGCCGTCGGCGGTGAACCACACGGGGAACCGTTCAGGGGTCGGGTCGAGCGACTCGACCGGGCCGCTTCCGTCCGCACCTGTCCGCGCGACGCCGTCTTCGGCCACGCCGAACGCCACGTGCTGCCCGTCCGCCGACCAGGTCGGGAACCGTTCGTCCTCCGGTCCGAACGTGAGCCGGGTCCACAGGTCGCGCGTCAGGTCCAGGATCCACACGTCTTCGGCGCCGTCGTGGAGGCGTTGTACCGCGACCCTCGTGCCATCCGGTGACAGACTGAACTCTCGAAGATCACCAGCCTCTGAGCTCGTGGGTTCCTCGCGTCCCCCCCCCAGATCGACCCACAGCAGGGTTCGTTCTCCGCCACCAGGTCCCCAGCGGGGTAGACGAGCGACCCATCCAGCGACACCGCGAAGGTCGCGGCGCCGTTCGGCGTGATCGCCAGCTCCTCTATCAAGGGCACCGGTGTGCCCGTGACTTCCAGCGTGTCGAGATCGAACGGGACGGCGCGTAGCGTCCGGTCTGCGCCGTACAGGATGTGCCCGGTCGACGCGTAGCGAGGGAAGGTGCCGCCCGGGATGATCACCCGGTGCTGTCCGCTCTCCAGATCGAGCAGCGCGATCTCCTTGTCCTGATCCCCTCCACCCCTGACCACGGTGAACAGGACCGCCCGCCCACCAGGCAGAATCTCCGGTCACCAGTGGTTCTGTTCTCCCCGCGACTCGTCCGGGGTGGTCAGGGCCTCGACGTCGCCGCCGTCGGCGTGACCGCGAAACAGGCCTGAGCCCGGCGCCTCCTGACCGAACACGATGGTGTTGTCGTCGCCCCAGGAGGCGCCGCGGGGAGCCGAAGGAGAGTCCCACAGGGTAATCGGAGGTCCGTCCAGCACCGACGCGCGTTTCCAGCTGGTGTCCTCGGACGTCGCGTAGCCGATCCAAGCGCCGTCGGGAGAGAAGAAGGGGTTGCCGACCAGCCTGGCGCCGCCCAGACCTGCGATGCCTTCTAGTTGGTCCAGCGGCCTGACGAAAAGCTGCATCTCGTCGTCCATATAGGCGACTCTGGAACCGTCCGGCGAGATGTCGACCATGTTGTTGATGGCGCTGATCGAGTCGGGCGAACTGGGTGCCGGTCGGCGGCCGAGTCATCGACTACGTCCCGCACCTCGTATTCTATGCGCTAGGGCTGAATGAGTCGGATTTGGGTGCCGACCGGACGGGGCAGGGAAGCCCCGTCTTCATGGTCAATCCGGGGATGCCGACCGGCTACGTGATCGTGCCGCTGCCGGAATACGACGACAGCGAGTAGCGCGGTTCGCTAGGCGGGGTCCCCGTCGTCGGCCACCTCCGACCAGTACTCCAGGATGTCGCCCGGCTGGCACTTCAGCTCACGACAGATGGCGTCGAGCGTGCTGAAGCGGATGGCGCGCGCCTTGCCCGTTTTCAGGATCGACAGGTTCTGGATGGTGATGCCGACGGCGTCGGCCAGATCGGTGAGCCGGCGCTTGCGCTGGGCGAGGGCGACGTCGAGATTCACTCTGATGGGCATCAGCATCGTCCCTAGATCGTGAGCGCGCGCTCTTCGGCCATCTCGGCCCCAAGGCTCATGATGTGACCCACCACGATGATGGCGAATCTGATGAGAAACAGCCCGAGCTGAGGCTCGATCGAGATGTCGTTGTCAGCTAGCCCCATGGCGACGCCAAGCGCCTGCGCTACCGGTGAGGCGATGGTGTTGACGACGGCCAGCGCCACCAGCAGCTTGCCGCATTGGTGAATCAGCTTGGCGTTCGAGGGACCGAAGATCTGGTCTTGCTCGTAGAGCCGCAACAGCTTTTCAGTCGCCCAGAGGACCGCCAGAACGAGCAGTCCTGACGGGAGGAATGGGGCAATCAGCAGCAGTCGAACCGGCCCCGAGACGCCATCCAGCGCGATGTTGATATTGGCGTTCTCGCCGCCGATGCGGAAGCTGCCGGCCTCGCCGCCCGCGCCGGTCACCATCACCAGGACTATGAGCGCCGCCAGTCCGCAGATCCCCAGGAGACCCCAGACCACCCATCTGAGGCGACGGCTCAGCACGGCGCTCCGGGCAATCCTGGCGTCGGTAGGGAGTGTGGCGGTGTCAGGCATCCGTTTCCTTGCTTTTCGTGTCAGTGTTTCGTATTTATTTATAGAGGTAAATATTAATTGAAAAACAATCAATAAATATCGATATACGGAGTTCCTAGAGTGTCGCTGAAAGCAGCACCGGCCAGTCTGATAGGCTCGGGCCACTGAACGTTTCAGAGGGATGGCGATGATCAGGCGCACGACGACCGCAGTGTTGTTGGGTGGAGTATTGGTCTGGGCGGGCTGGGAGCAACCGGCCGCTCAGCAGGCTGTCGTGTCAGCCGACGAACGCGCCGGGTGTGAGGCGCTGCTCCTCACGCGCAATCTCACGCTGACCTATGCCGGCGTCCAGTCCACCGGTCAGGGAGCCGCCTACTGCTACGTGAAGGGCATCTTGCCGCCCGCCATTGGCTTCCACGTGCAACTACCGTTTCCAGACGACTGGAACGGTCGGTTCTTGAAGTGGGGCGACGGCGGGAAGGATGGCGACCTCGATTTCGCCGACCACCGGGTGGCGGAAGGCTACGCGGTAGCCAACAGCAACATGGGCCACGACAACGGCGCCGAGCCGGGGTCGTCGTTTGCCTGGAACAACCGGCAGGCCGAGATCGACTTCGGCTACCGCGCCGTGCACCTGACGACGGTGGCGGGCAAGAGTCTCGTGCGCGCCTACTACGACCGCGCTCCCGAGTACTCCTACTTCGAGGGATGCTCGACCGGTGGCCGCGAAGGGCTGATGGAGGCGCAGCGCTATCCGGACGACTTCGACGGCATCGTGGCCGGGGCGCCCGCCAACCACTACCAGGACATGAACGCGGTACGCGTCTGGCTGCTGCAGCGGATGTTCCGCGACGACTTCGCCGGGGCCCTCGCCTTCGACACAGACGGCGACGGACGCTTCGACAGCGTCCGCAAGATGGACCTGCTGGCCGATGCCGTGCTGGCTCGCTGCGACGCGAACGATGGCATCACCGACGGTGTCATCGACGATCCACTCAGTTGCGACTTCGACCCCGAGCGCGACCTGGCGGATCAGCGGTGTCCGGGAGATGTCGATGGCGAGGCCTGCTTCACCGGCGCGCAGCTCCAGACCATCCGCGACTTTCACGAGGGGCCGAGCGACAGCCTCGAGCGACCCATCTACGCCGGCAAGCCGATCGGGTCAGAGCGTCAGTGGACTCGCCTCTTCATCCCCTACACCGGCAACCGGTTCAACCCGGGCGCGGTGGGCCTCGGCGGCGACCACCTGAACTATTTGTTCTACGACGAGGACCCCGGCGTGGCGCCGCCGAACCTGATCGACCCGTCGAGCCCGGTGGACGCTGACGCCACACCGCCGCAATGGGCCTGGTGGAACTTCCACATTCAGGATGTGCCCGCGGGCCGAGGCGACGTGATGCGTGCAATCACCGACGCGGTTGATCCCGATCTCACCCGCATGCTGGTCGAGAACGACGCGAAGCTGCTCATCTATCACGGCTGGGCCGATGCGCTCGTGGTGCCGCAGCCGACGCTGACCTATTACCACGACGTCGTGGAGACCACGTTCGATGGCGACATGGATGAAGCGCGCGAGAAGGTGCGTCTCTTCATGGCGCCTGGCATGGGGCACTGCCGGGGCGGGGCCGGACCCGACACCTGGGACCGGCTGCAGCCCCTGGTCGACTGGGTGGAGCGCGGGGAAGCGCCCGATGCGTTGATTGCGACCCACCAGACCAACGGCGTGGTCGACAACGAGCGGCCGTTGTGCGCCGTGCCGGAGCGCGCGGTCTACACCGGACCCGCCGGCGGCCAGAACGAGCGTGAGAACTGGGTGGCGGAGAATTTCACATGTCAGGAATGACTCGAGTGATAGCGGGCATAGCGTTGGTGTTGGCGCTCAGCGTGGCGCCGGCGGGCGCGCAGGACCCGCCCCCGGGCGAGTGGCACGCCTTCGGCGCCGACACCGGCAACTCGAAGTACTCGCCGCTCGACCAGATCAACGCCTCCAATTTCACCGACCTGGAGATTGCCTGGCGTTGGGCGTCCATCTCGAAGGCTGTGGGCGATGCCCGCCCGGAGATAGCTCCCGGCCTCTTCAAGGCGACGGCCCTCATGGCCGACGGGTTGGTGTATATCGCCACGTCGTTGAGCCAGGTCGCTGCGCTGGATCCCGGCACTGGCGCCCTGGTCTGGTACTACGATCCTCACACCTACGAACGGCTCGACCGGCCGGCCAACATCGGCTGGCAGCACCGCGGCGTGTCATTCTGGCGCGGTGGCGACACCGACGATACGCGCATCTTCATCGCTACCCACGACCTGCGTCTCCACGGCCTCGACGCGCGCACCGGTGCGCTCGAAGCCGGCTTCGGTGACGGAGGCATCGTCGACCTGAGCACCACGCTGGGCCGTGAGATCGATCGGTCGCGGATCACGCATTCGTCGCCGGTCGCGGTCGTGCGCGACACGCTGGTGGTCGGTAGCTCGTTGACAGATCAGACCACCACCCGCGAGGCACCGCCGGGGCACGTGCGCGGGTTTGATGCGCGCACCGGCGCCATGAAGTGGATCTTCCACACCATCCCGCAGGGCGACGAGTTCGGGGTGGACAGCTGGGGCAACGAGAGCTGGCGCTACAGTGGGCATACGAACGTCTGGGGCAACATGGCGGGCGACGACGAACTGGGCATCGTCTACCTGCCGATCAGCACGCCGACCAACGACTGGTACGGCGGGATGCGTCCGGGCGACAACCTGTTCGCCGAGAGCGTGGTGGCGGTCGACGTCGAGACCGGGCAGCGGCTCTGGCACTTCCAGGCGGTGCATCACGGATTGTGGGACTACGACTTCCCGACCGCCGGGAACATGCTCGACATCACCGTCGACGGACGAGCGATTCGTGCCTACGCCCAGGCGAGCAAGCAGGCGTTCACGTATGTCTTCGACGCGGCGACCGGAGAGCCGGTCTGGCCGATCGAAGAGCGGCCGGTACCGGCGGGCGATGTGCCGGGCGAGTGGTACTCGCCGACGCAACCGTTCCCGACCAGGCCGGCGCCGTTCGACCTGCAGGGCATCACCGTCGACGACCTGATCGACTTCACGCCGGAGCTGCGGGAAGAGGCGATCGAGATCGCCGACCGCGCGGTGCTGGGACCGATCTTCCTGCCGCCCACCGTGCGCAGACAGCCGAAGCCGATCATCCAGTCGCCGGGGCCAGGAGGGGGCGTGAACTGGCCTGGCACCGCGGTCGACCCGGAGACCGGCACCATGTTCATCCCGTCGCAGACCCGTCTGCGTGCGCTGGAGGTGGTGGAATATGCGCCGCCCGCGACCGTCGGCTACTTCACCGACCCCTGGGCCGTGCCGGTGCCGGGACCGAGAGGGCTGCCGCTGGTGAAGCCGCCCTACAAGCGGATCACGGCCATCGACATGAACTCTGGCGACCACGCCTGGATGAGCCCCCACGGCGACGGTCCTCGCAACCACCCGGCGCTTCGCGAACTGAACCTGCCGGCGCTCGGCGGCCACAGCGGAATCCATGGCGGCGGTCCGCTCGCGACCAAGACGCTGCTCATCGTCAACTCGGGCGCCCGCTACGTCGAAGACATGGCCGAGTCGGCTCGAGCGCTCACCGCTTACCACAAGCGGAACGGCGAGTATCTCGGCGCCGTCATGCTGCCTGCCGTTCCATCGGGCAATCCGATGACCTATCTCTGGCAGGGCAGGCAGTACATTGTGGTGGCCATGGGTGGCGGAGGTGGCGCCGTGGCGCCCGAGCTGATCGCGCTGGCCCTTCCCGAGTAGCAACCTCCGGGTCTGACGTCAGCGTCGCGATTCCGGCCGCCGCCCTCGTGGAGGTCGCGCACGGTCGCGACTCCACTATGATGGGCCGCGGGAGGAGGATCCCACGGTCATGGCGCTGTTCATCGTCCGGCACCAGCACCAGCCCGAGCACTGTCCCGCCCAGGACCCCGACATGGGCGCCATGCTGCTCAACCACTTGAGCCGCCCGAACGTGCGTCAGCACGGCGTTCGGATTCAGGGCGAGGCGGTCGTCCACGGTGAGCACGCGCTCTACCTCATCGTCGAGGCCGACGACGAACCGCACCTGCGCGAGTTCATGGCGCCGTTCGCACAGGCCGGCACTCTCGACATCTTCCCGGCCTCGACCTGTGCTCGTGTCGTGGCGAGTGGCGGGTGCGGCGCCGACCTGCCTTCGACGGGCGAGACCGAGGCAGTCGACCCGGAGGAGGCCTGCCAGGATGCCATCGAGGCCGAACTCGTTGTGCACCGGGCGCACCCGCTGAATTGCGAGACGTCGATCCCGGCGTTGCTGGGCGGGGTGGTGATGCCCAACGCGCACTTCTATGTCCGTAACTATTTCCAGATCCCGAAGCTGGACCCGGCCGAGCTCCGGCTGTCGGTCGACGGGCTGGTTGACCACCCGCTGAGCGTCAGCCTGGACGAGCTGCGGGGCATGCGGTCACAGACGCAGGTGGTGACGCTGGAGTGTGCCGGGAACGGTCGGTCACTGTTTGCACCGGCCATCCCGGTTGAACGGTGGGACCTCGGCGCGGTGAGCACCGCCGAGTGGACCGGCGTGCCCTGACCGAGGTGCTCGACCGGGCCTGGGTGCGGAGCGACGCGCGAGGGGTGGTGTTCGCTGGCGCCGACTCTGGCGTGGTCGACGGACACGCCGACCCGATCGCGTTCGAACGGAGCCTGCCGCTGGACCAGGCGCGCGACGCGGAGGTTCTTCTCGCCTACGCCATGAACGGCGAGCCGTACGACCCGGCGCCCCGGGGGGCGCTCGACAGCCTGTACACGTCGAGCGTACTGGCCATCCGTCCCCAGACCGGCGAGATTCACTGCTACTACCAGTACACGCCCAACGACGTGTATGACGTCGATGGCACCGACGAGCATCTGCTGACCGACCTGGAGATCGATGGCCAGGTGCGGAAGGTGATGATCCAGGTCAACAAGAACGGGTTCGTGTATGTGCTGGAACGGACCGACTGCTCGCTGATCGCCGCGCACCCCTACGTCTACGTCAACTGGGCGACGCACATCGATCTGGACACCGGTCGGCCGGTGCTGACCGACCCCTATCGTGACTTCCTGGCGGGCGAAGAGGTGTACATTTGGCCATCGCGGGGCACCAACGCCGTGCCTGTCGCACGTGACCCGGACACGGGTCTCCTCTACATCAACGGCTGGCATGTGCCGCGGATCCAGCAGCTCACCGACCGCGAGGTGCGGATCGGTGGCAACTCGACCGGAGTGAACAACCGGTTCCCGGACGTGGAATCGGGCGGCGTGCTGGGGCATTTCATGGCGTTCGATCCGCTGACCGGCGAGAAGGCCTGGGAGGTGGAGCTGACCGACTATCCGAGCGCGGCCGGAATGCTGGCCACCGGGGGAGGGCTGGTGTTCACCGGCCTCCTGACTGGCGAGTTCATCGCGCTCGACGCCGCCACCGGCGAGACGCTCTGGGAGTTCCAGACCGGGTCGAGCGTGAACGCCACCGCCATCACCTACACGCACGAGGGACAGCAGTATGTGACCGTGGCGTCGGGACTGGGCGGCTTTCTGGCGAACCGCTATGCGGCCCAGACCATGCCGACCGGCGGGTCGCTCTGGACGTTCGCGCTGATGGACGCGGCGCCCTGAAATCTTGACCCCGCCCCGATCCGGCTGCCATCCTTGTCGGATTCTTGACCGCGCGAACGAGCGCGATGACTGAAGGAGCTTGCATGAAATCGTGGTGGATATCGGTGGGGCTGCTGGTCGCGACCGCGACCAGCCTTGGCGCGCAGGAACCGCGGTCGATTCTGTTCATCGGGAACAGCTTCACCTACGGGCACGGCTCGGCCGTGCGTTACTGGCGGCCGGACACGGTTACCGATCTGAACCGTGAGGGCGTTGGCGGCGTGCCGGCCCTGTTCAAGGCGTTCACCACCCAGGTGGGCGTGCCCTACGACGTCTATCTCGAGACGCGCGGCGGCTCTTCCATCGACTTCCACCTAGAGGAGAAGCGGGCCGAGATTACCCGACAGCCCTGGGACGTGGTGATCGCGCACGGGTTCAGCACGCTCGACCCGCAGAACCCGGGCAACCCGGCGGCGCTACTGCGGTCCGGCCGGGAGATGGCCGAGGTGCTCGTGGCCAGAAACCCTGACGTCGACTTCTACGTCACGGCCACCTGGTCGCGTCCGGATCTGACCTACCAGGGCGACTCGCCCTGGACCGGCAAGTCGATCGACGCGATGGGTATCGATGTGAACGCCGCCTACAGCCAGTTGGCGGACGAGGTCGATGGCGTGAAGGGCGTCAATCCAGTGGGCCTGGCCTTCAACCGGGCGATGAGCACCGGCGTGGCCGACCCGAATCCCTACGACGGTATCGCCGCCGATCAGGTCGACCTCTACACGTTCGACCACTACCACGCGAGCTCGTTCGGGTATTACCTGGAAGCGCTGGTGGTGTTCGGCAACGTGACCGGCATCGACCCTCGGGTGCTCGGCACCAGCGAGTGCTCGAGCTTCGAGCTGGGGATGTCGGGTGCGCAGGCTGAAGCGCTGCAGCAGGTGGCCGCTGATGAGTTGATGGCGGCTGGTGTGTCGCTGAAGAAGCCGTCGGGGTTGACGATGCCCGCACGCGCCGCCAGCTGCGCGACTCCATAGCCGTTTGAGAAAGCACGCACGCGGTTGGGCGTCGGGGCCATGGTGTGCCGACGCCCGATCCGATCCCGTGCTACGGCGAGAGCGGTTCGATTCTGAGCAGGGCTCCCGGGTTGTAGTCCGTCAGGACGTAGAGCAACCCGTCGGGACTCTGGCGCACATCGCGGATCCGTTGC
>MDTE01048424.1_pt1 | contig 12610 bp, 13 predicted proteins | sample 811231 | NCBI WGS metagenome assembly MDTE01 (sample SAMN05326651, study PRJNA326480) | marine metagenome | isolation source: seawater | place: Indian Ocean: Red Sea | collected 2010
CATTGATAAATCTTGTTTCTAAAGTTGAAAAGGGTATATAGATAAGTTTTAATAATTAAGTAACTTATAAATAAATAATAGATTTTTAAATGTTAATATTTTCTTTTCTCGTTGGAGTTATAGTATGTGTTTCTTTTTCGTTAATAATATTCAGGAATATTAATTTTATAAATTTCTATCTAAGTTTATTTATAATTACCTCACCTATACAAATTTTGGCTTTTACATATGCTAAGTCAATTTCAATTTATATTTATTTAATTCTTATAATTGCCTTTATTAATTTAGTAATAAATTTTAAAAAATATAAGAAATTTTTTTATAAATTTTTAAATTTTAGAAAAAAGGAATTCAACAAAAAACAACTTTTTGTATTTTTATCTTCTCTTTTTATTACTATATTTTTTACTTTCGAAATTTGGCCTGATAATTGGCGCTTCGCTGATCATGATATTCTTTATTTTGGTTGGCTAAATGGGATATATTCAGTGGAATATTCAGGTTCGTTAAGAATCCCAACTGCCTACCCAGCATTAATGACAGCAAATCATCTTACTCCAGGTGCTTTAATTCTTCCATTCATAATATTTTGTAAAGGTTCAATAGTAAATTCTTACAAAATTAAATTTATCTTACTTAACCTAGTCTTTTTTTATTTTACAAAAACTTTCAATCAAACATCTCTAAATATTAATCAAAGAATATCAACTATAAATAATCTGATGATAAGTAATATATTTCTGATAATAGTCTTTTGTATATTTGGCAGCTCAATACATTTCAACCTTGCTGTATCTAATTGGCCTATATTTATTTTGATTTTATTGTTTTCATCTTTATGTATGATTAAATGTCAGCAAAAAAAACAATTAAATCAATCCGAATTTTTTAAAACTTCAATTTTATTAATCTCTTTTTTATCTTTAGCAAAGGCTGTTACTTTTCCTATTTTTATTTTATCAACTTTATTTCTTATTTTTTACTACAAAAAAGTTATTTGTTTTAAAGATCTTTTTGATATTTCATTTGCTAAGACCTTGGCAATTATCACACTAACGATGTCTTTCTCTATCGTTGGTTGGTCTATTCAAGAAAGTAACCATGGAACTCTTGCAGGAGCTTTTCCGATTTGTTTGATTGACGGTTTTTCTCAAGCTGAAGAATGTGTTACTTCTTTATTTAAAAATCCCTTTGAAGGATGGGTTATAGAAGATAATCTATTTTTAATTATAAAAAATCTTTTACCACGTCAAAGTTATCCTGGCTTTCAAGACTTTATATATATATGGGGATTTTGTATTATTCCATGCATCTTATTAGGTTATTTTTTAAGGAATAAAAATAGTTCTATGCAAATTAAATATTTTGCAATGTTTTCTATATTTTATGGATTAGCAACTGCATTTGGAGTCGTAATTTTTAGAACCTCATTAGGATATGATGGAATGACTACTGCGCATGGTTATTTGATAATCCCACTTTTTTTAATAGTAAATCTTCATCTACTTTATCTAAGCTTTACTTTAAACAATAATCTAATTAATAAGATAAGATACCCAGCACTAATTTTAGTAATTCCTGCTTTGATTTCTTATAGTCAAACTTGGACTCCCAATAAATTAGCTTTAAAAAGTATTAAAACAAATCAAATGGATATTCCATTGGAGGCCTCTCTTACTATTAATGACATGAAGAAATTTTATATTAAAAATGAATCAATCTGTACCAATGATTCAAATGCAATTTCTTTGTTTAGTAATTTTTTAGATGAAAATAATTGTAATAGTACTGATATAAAACATATATTTCATTCTATGAATGGTATAAGGTCAAATGCCGCATTGGATCATCAAAATAGTTTGATAAATCAATGGGTAAAAAAAGATATTTGAAATAATGAAATTTTTTTTGAAAGTATTTTTAATATTAATGATTTTTTCATCTGCTCAGATAATCTTTATACCTAATACTTTAAAATATGTTTTCTGGAAAAATCAACCCAGATATATTAATAAAATAAGATTAATGACCTCTATTTTATGTAATCAAAATTCCATGTTAAAAGATAAATTAGAAAAAGACTCAATTATTTTACTAGGATGTGAATTAGATCATTTGGGAAAAGATTAATTTTTGTAATTTATATGAATCATTTCCAGGTTTTATAAAATAAACGTCCAATAATTTCACGAATTGCGATAGAACTGCTGTGCAAATTCATCGAATTAGGAACCCAATATAAAGGATTTAAAAGTAAGGATTTATAAGAAATCTTTTGACTTTTAAAATCTACTGGATAAGGATATACTTTAATTGATTCCCTCTCGAAAAGCTTTTTTGCTCTTTGCATGTGAAATGCACTTGTTACAAGAATAATGTTTGGGCTTTTTTTGTTAATAATATTTTTTAATTTTATCTTTATTGCTTTTGCTTCTTCTGCAGTATTTACGACTGGATAAGTGGTATATAAATCCTTTGATGGGATTCCCATTGATTCAGCCTCTTTAATATATAAATCACCTTCTGGAGGTATTTTTTGAAGATAAGGGTTAATACCCCCGGTAAAAATAAGATTATTAGCTTTTCCTGCTTTATAAAGGTCAATACCTGATAAGAATCTATCGGGATCATACCATTCTATTATTTTTGAATCCCCTGGAGGTAAATGTCTCCCTCCACTTAAAACTACAATAGCATCAGCAGATTTTGGGGCATTTATGTCTATTCTTTCCCATGGATATTCTATAAGTCTGATTAAGCTATTGGAAATTATGCCATTACTAAATACGTATAAAAATGCTGTTATCCCTAAAATAAAATTTCTACTTTTTTTTAAACCAAAAAAGATTAGAAATATCAAAGATAGGCTTAACGGAGAGAAAATTAGAGGTAATAATTTGCTTAGTAGAAAAATAGGAAAATTTATAATCTTTTTTCAAAATAATTGAAGTATTAATGAAAAAATTTGTTTTCAATTAAAATGATATTTTTTGATATAAAAATAATAATTTTTAAAATTACGATTTATTTTTTTCAATGATTTTTTTTTTAAATCTATTAAAATTTAAATTGATTATTGCAAATTTAGATTAGACGTTAGAGAATTATAGAAAATCTATGAGAATAAGAAAAGCTTATTGGTTATGGGGTCAGTTTTCTTCAAAAGAAACATATTATTTAGATCTTATTAGAAATAAAGTTTATACTAAATTGAATGGCCCCAAGTTTGAAAGTCATATAACTTTAGGTGGTCCTTTTTTAAGTTTAGAAAATTCTTTCTTTGATTCATTTAAAAATTTTGCAAATAAAAATGAGCCTATTAAGATACATTTGAAAGAATATTCATTAGAAGAGGAATTCTTTAAGTCTATATATATTGCTGTTGAGTATTCATTGCAACTTCAAAATCTAAGGCGCTCTATAAATAGAATTAAGAAATTTGATTTAAATTTAAATTATGATCCTCATATAAGCTTGATTTATGGCAAATTTAAAAAATCTGTTAAGAAAGACTTAATTTATAATCTACCTGCTCTTAAACATAATCTATCAATTAATAAATTATCATTAGTAGAAGTAAATGAAGATATATTTTTATGGAGAATTTTAGATAGTTTTAGATTTAAAATTAAGTAATATTTAGTTCAAAAATAAAACTATTATCCAATAATAAAATTTAAGAATGACTATCTAATATTATTTTTTCTTAAATAGTAGAAATTTAAAAATTCTAATTTTCTAATCATATTTATGGATAATAAATTTATGAGCGCTTGCAGAATAACCTCCTTCATCAGTAAATTCTACATTGTATTTTTTAACAATTTCTCTAAAGGCTCTTTTCTCTCCTAAGTCAGGATTTGATGCATTACAGTTCCAATCATCAAAAAGAATAATAGCTCCTCTAGATATCTTTTTACGCTTAAATAGTGATTCGAGAACGTCTATCGCAGATTCATATAGATCACCATCTATATGTACCAATGAAAAACAAACATCTTCATTTATTGATGAGACAGTATCTTTAAACCAACCTTTATAAACAAAAAATTTATCTCTATTTATATACTTACTTATCTCATTTTCGAATTCTTCTTTAGAAAGTCCTTTACATGTTCCTTTTTCCCAAATTCCATCTATTACATGAGGCGAAGATTTATCTATATCATTATTAGCTTCAGGCAATCCTTCAAAACTGTCAAAAAAATGTAAATTCTTATGGCCTCGCTTATCATTTCGATATTCAAAATCTCTTATATTTACCGCTGTAGATAAAGCAACTGCTGAGCAAGCAGTCATGGTACCAAACTCTGCAATATCTCCCTCCACCCCCATCATGTATGTATAAGAAACCGCTTGTGCAAGTTCTTTGGAAATACTTAAATGATATTCATCTATTTCTTTAATAACTATTTTGTTTATCTCATTAAGATAGGATGCATTTGTAGGTCTTTTGATTTTTAATTTCAAGTACCTCACAAGATGTTGAAAATCACCTTCTCTAAAGATTTTAATTACTGTTTTAATCTTTCTAGGAATACTACTAAATATCATCTTGAATAATAAATTTTTTTTATAATAACACTTAAGAGATCTATTAATTATTTAAAAATTATAGTTTGTTTAATCTTAAGAAAGATAATAATAATAATCAAAATACAAATTTATAATCTATTTTTTTGCTTTATTTATGACTATACTTAAAAATATAAAGATAATAAATGTTTACCATATCTATAAAAAAAATAAATCGGGAGGAGTTTAAAATTGCCTTCAAAATATTTTTCTTTTTTTTATTTTTTTATTCTTTAATATTCTTATTTTTATCTTTTCTTGGAAAGATACCTGATTTTTGCATAAGCGATGAATGTGCATATTTTGAAAATGCTAAAAATATTTTCCAGGGAAATTATCAAGATCCACTAAAAGATAGATTGGTTCCTCCTGGATTTTCTTTATTAATCGCACCTTTTTTGATTTTAGATTTTAGTAGATCCTCTATAGTCTTTTTAAATATTATTATTGAATCGCTAACAACTCTCATTACTTATTTAACATCAATTATTTTCCTCCCTAGAAAAATATCAATTGGAATAGCATTAATCTGGGGTTTGTATTATATAAAATTTGAACAACTTTTCACTGCTTTAACAGAGCCATTTTCTACTTTTTTGATCATTTTAGGATTTTATTTTATATGTAAAACAAAGTTTAAAAGAGGAATAATTAATTATCTATTTATTGGATTCACATTTGGAATACTCTCATTGACTAAGCCAATTTTTGTTTATGTATTAATTTCTTTAATTATTTTAACTGGTTTTTATTATTTCTTTATAAATAAAAAATTGTTTTCATTTTTCTTGTCTTTATTATTAGCTTTTTCGATGACATTACCATATCAAATTTATACTTTTGGGAAAACGGGTAAATTTTTATTTTTTTCAAATATATCTGGAGAAAGCTTATATTGGATGTCCACTCCATATAAAGGAGAAATGGGAGACTGGAATAATGATAAATTTGATTCTAATTGCCAATCTATTGAAACTAAAGGTACTAATTGCAATAGTTATTTACTTGAAAGAAATCATGGAGAATTTTTCAAAGAGATTCAATCCTTAAATATGGTAGAAAAAAATGACAAATTAACTCAGAGAGCAATCTTTAATATTAAAAATTATCCATTAAAGTATTTTAGAAATATTGCTAATAACATAAGTAGGCTTTTTTACAATATACCTAGTAGCTATTTTTATCAGAGAGACATAACAATTTTGCGTTTGATTCCAAATTCAATTTTATTCTCAATGATTTTGTTTTCTTCTTTTATAAGTTTAAAAAAAATTAATAAATTTCCTAGAGAAATGATTTTTTGTATGTTATTTATAGGTATTTATATATTCTTTTCATCTTTAGTTTCAGCATATGCAAGGATGTTAACAATAGTTATTCCTTTTATATTGATATGGAATTTTTATTCAATCAAAATGTGGCGAAATTATTTTAAATAAAAATTTTAGGAAAATTATTTCTATACAAAATATAAAAATTATTTATTAAAATAAGTTTTTTTTTTTCATAAATGCTATTTAAATAATATAAGAATAAATTTTATGTTTGTTGTCGCAATAGTTCCTTGTTATAAGACTCCTGATCAAGCTCCTTTAGTTGTTTCAAAATGTCTTAATTATGTAGATAAAGTAATCTGTGTAGACGATTATTGTCCTTTAAATACTGGAAATATAATTAAATCTCAAATAAATCATGAGAAAGTTTCTATAATAAAGCATCAAAAAAATATGGGTGTTGGCGGTGCAGTTAAAACTGGTATAATCCATGCTTTAAATATTAATGCAGACATAATTGTAAAAGTAGATTCAGATGGTCAAATGTCTCCTGAATTAATACCCTATTTAATTGAGCCAATTATTGATAAAAAGTGTAGTTTTGCTAAAGGAAATCGTTTTAGAGATTCTAATATTATTAGAAAAATGCCAACAATAAGATTAATAGGCAATGTCTTTTTAAGTTTCTTGACTAAGCTATCAACTGGTTATTGGGAATTATTTGATCCAACAAATGGATTTATTGCTTTTAGTTCGAATATTATCAAGAATATTGATTTAAGGAAAATTGATAACAGGTATTTTTTTGAAACGGATTTGCTTTTTAGATGCTCAATAAATGATACATTAATCCATGAAATTTCTATGCAGGCTATATATGGTAATGAGATCTCGAACATGTATCCTTTTTTAGAAATACCAAATTTTTTAATTAGACATATAATGATTTTTTTTAAAAGAATTTTTTATCATTATTTTCTTTATGATTTTAATCCAGGAAGTATAAGTTTTTTAATTTCATTTATTTTTGGATTGGCTGCTATTTTGGTATCTGGTCTAAGTTACTTTTATGCACTAGCTAATACTTTAGAAACTCCTGCTGGTATACAAACTTTATTCTTGGCATTATTGCTAATTTCTTCTAATTTTGGAATAAATTTTATTTATTATGATGCTTCTCAAAGACCTCTATTCAGAAAATTGCGTTCTATATAATACTTATTAATTTATTAATTTATTAATATACTTATATTTTTCTTTTATTTGAAAGTAAAAATATACTTTTTTAAAAAAAATTTCTTAATATTTAAGTAATGATTTAATTGCAATTTAATAGTGGTAAATAAAAAAAGATTAACAATTATAGAGTTGAATGAATTTAACGAAGAACTTTTAGAAAAAGCAGTAAAATTCTACAATTTTATAAATATCAATAAGTTACTTAAAATGAAAAATGTCAAGACTGAAAGTCTTGATAATAAAGAGCACCACGGTCTTGATCCTTGGGTGCAATGGGTATCAATTCACACTGGTGTCCCGCATAAAATGCATAAGATAGATCATTTAGGAGATATTACCAATTTAAAACACTCCCAGATATGGGAAGTACTTAGTGAAAGAGGATTTACATCAGGGATATGGGGTGCTATGAATTCTTCATTAAATAACGCAAAACTTTGCTGTTTTTTTCTTCCTGATCCTTGGACATATTCTCAAAAAGCGATCCCAAATAATTTAAATAATTTTTTAGCTTTACCAAGATTTTACTCTAAAAATTATTTATCTTTATCTTTTTTAAAAATATTAAAAAATTCTTTTAAACTTCTTTATTTTTTAATGGTTCAATTCAAAATCTCAGATTTAAAAGAAGAGATATTAATTTCTCTAAAATTTATATTTACAATTGGTTTAAATGTTAATCTTCTTTTTTCATTGTTTGATTTGATTTCAACAAGAGTTTTCATTAGATACAAAAAAATATTTGATCCAAATTTATCAATTGTTTTCCTTAACTGCCTAGCTCATGCTCAACATGAAGTTTGGAAAAGAAATTCTTTAGAAAAAGATATTTTGATGACTCTTAAGATAGTAGATCGAATATTAGGCAATATATTCAATGAATTAAAAAATGATGAAGCCTTAATAGTTCTGAATGCTTTAGGTCAGGAAAATGTTGACGGCCAAAAATATTGTATATATCGACAAATTAATCCAGAGAGATTTTTAAATAAATTAAAAATAAAATATGAGTCATTAGAGCAATGCATGACAAATGAAAGTCATATATTTTTTAGGAATAAGATTGATAAGGAAAGAGCTCACAATTTACTTAAATTAGCTTCGATAAATGGTGAAAGATTATTTCATTTGGTTGAATATGATAGTGAACCTAATAAACTCTTTTATCAATTCGATTATTTTAAAGAAGTTAAACAAGGTACAAAGTTTTCTATTAAAAATAAATCTTATGATTTTTATACAAACTTTTCATTATTAGGAGAAAGAACTGGAGCTCATATTCCCTTAGGAAAAGCTTATTATTCAAATATCGAAGTTGAGAAAAATATATATAACCATGAAATCTTTGGTATTATTTTAAATTATTTTAAAGAAAAAAAATAACAACAAAATATTATATGAATTATTTATTATGAGTTTTAAGTCTTTTCTGTCCAAACAGAAAATAAGATTCTTAAAAAATGCTCTTATAGTTTGGACTTCAACACAAACTTTACTACATGTTTGTCTTTTGTTTTTCCCAATATCTTGGTCAGTTTTTTTAAGTAACTGTTTTTATGTTCCACTTGGTTATTTTTTTTATGGCAGAAATGTTTTTAGCGTATATAAGTTCAAAAATTCTTATTTTCAGAAATTTATAATTCTTTCTATTATAAACTGGTTTCTTAACACAATAGGGACCTCATTTGTTCACTCTTTCGGGTTTAACAAAAATTTATCTGCACTTATAGTAATGCCTTTTTTAGCATCTTTTTCTTATTTTTCTCAAAAATATGTAGTTTTTAAATCAACTTTTTAGGAGTTTTTATTAAATAAATCTTTTAAATTTTTTAAATTTTAAAAAATGATATTTAATATATAAAATGACTCAAATTTTTAAAAAATCTATGTATAAATTTTAAATATTAACTTTATTTTAAGGAACATCGTTCCAAATAAAAGATACATAATATTCAATTGATTTATTTTTAAACTCATCTCTTAGCGGAAGAACATATATGGGGAATTTTGGCATTTGGAAAGAAAATTGCCAAAGTTTCTTTTTTACTGAATTCCTATATGAAGATATTGATGGAACTAAAAGTCTAAATAAAAATGGAATATTTCTTATTTTTTTTAAATTATTATTATAAATGTTTAAATCATCTAAAACTTGTAAAGGAATTAATTTGTTTATTTGCCACATAGCGAGGAAAGAGTTATCTCTTAATTTAAGAAAAAAGCTTTTGAATGTATTAAGTCTTGATTGAATTTCTTTATTTTCTATCGAAGAAATAATTACACTTTTTTCATCTAATGCTTTGGATTGTGATTTTGAAAAGATAGTAATTAAAGGGAAAAGATCTAAACATGAGCTTAAAGTATCAACGTAATTCCATTTTAGTAATTTGATCCATAATGATTCAATTTTTTTATTTGGAAAACCATATAGAAAGAATAAATTATTTAAATCTTTATTGGCAAAATTTATAACTTCAAAGACCCCCTTTTTTATAGAAAAGGGATTTACAGAACCCTCATAAGGGAAACAAGTATCTTGGAGATGTAATCCAGTTATAGTTTTTTTATTGTAAATAAATTTCTTGGGTATAAAAGTATAAGCTCCTACAAGAGATTGGTTCTCATTAAAATATAAACCATGATAAGAATATCCTTTAAAGTTATTTAGATATTTCTTAAGAAGTGATTTATATGAAACCTTTTTATGAAATGAATCCATAAATAGCTTTGCAAGAGAAATTAAATCTGATTTATTTAATTCATTTGTTTTAATAATTTTAAAGGAATTATTCATATAGATATTTTCTTAAACTAATAACAGTATTTTTTTGTATTATATTGACTTTTTGTAATTCATTTTATATTTAACTAAAAGATATAGAAAAATTATTAAAAATTTTATAGTTAAAACTGAGCTAATTTATTGCGACCAGTTAAAAATCGATAAATATCATAAGACATTCCTAAAAACCTCTTTCTATTAGGAAAATCAAAATACCATTTGGAGGGCATACTCATTATTTCTTTTAATTCCAAAACTGAATATCCAAGTTTATAAGCAACAAATTCTAATTGACTTTCAACATCTAAATTAACCCATGGGTCACTTTTTAAAATTTCAAGTGCTTGATTACGAGTAATTCTTTTTTGCAATATGTCAGTTGATAAATGTGCTCTTCTATAATCAAATTTATTTCTTTTAGGTTGGTAAATTAATTGACAAAAACTAGTGTAAGTAGATTCGCAATGTTTACCTACAGGATCCTCCCATCCAATTTTCTTAATTAATTCCTTCTTGGCTTCAACTTTATCGTAGTTATAATAATTTAAAGGGTGCAAGGTTTTTATTTTGTGAATAAGTCGATGTTTTAATTCATCTCTAAAACCAAATTTTATTGGTTTGAATAAAGATTTTGAATGACCTGACTTTTTTATTACTGATTCTGCAAATAAAGTATCTTTTACGTTGTACATCCAAGCTGCAGGTAAAATACCTTCATTAGAGATATTACCACCAGTTAAAATTGTCTTAATTTTATGTTTAATGGCAAATTTATTTTGAGCCGCTAAAATTGCAATATCAGTAGGTAGCTCAATATCTGGCAACCCCGAGTTAATAAAAATTCTTTGAAGCAACTTAAAATTATTCCAATTAAGAACTTCACATTCATAATCAACTCCCTTTAAAGATACTAGTCTATTTATGTTTCTAATAGATATTGGAGTATCCCAGCCATTATCCAAGTGTACAGCAAGAATTCTTAAGCCAGCTTCTTGGGCAAGTAAAAGTGTAGATGAACTGTCTGTTCCTCCACTAATGCCAATTAAAACGTCGTAACTTCTAGAACTGGAATTTTGTCTTTTAATATTATCAAATAAATCATATAAACTTTCTCTACTATTATCTTTTTTTTTAAAATGACGTATTTTCTTTTGTAGGAAATAATTACAGTGGTTACAATGCCCATCCATGTCAAATGTTATGAAAGGATCACTTGTATCCATAACGCATCTATTACATATTTGATAATCTCTTTTTAAAGATGAAGTTTTCATATTTTTTAATTATAAATGAGAATTAATTTTGTCTTTAATTTCGCTATATTTAAGTAAAACGTTTTTAGTACCAAAAGCATAAACAAAGATTGTAGAACATGCAATTCCAGAAATATTGGTTTTGCTAATTACTTCTTTAATATCATTTGTACTCCCACATCCCCCAAGAACTACAAGTGGAATATTTAATTCAGAATTTAAACTTCTCATTAGTTCCACATCAAATCCATTTTTTTTACCGTCTCTATCTATCTGATTAATTATTAATTCTCCTGCTCCTGCATCTTGACATTCACAAGCAAAATTAATTATATCTCTATTCAATATTTTGTTCTTTCCACAAAATATTTCATAATTTCCACTTCTTAATTTGTTGATATTCAAAATAGCGCTTATTGAAGAAGAGCCAAACTTATTAGAAGCCTCTTTTAAAAATTTAAAATCTTCTCTTAAGTTTTCTCCAATGACAACTTTTTCAACTCCAAAAGACAAAAGATCCTTAATCTCTCCTACATTTTTAATTCCTCCACCAACTGAAAGAGGCACAGTTGTAAAGTTTGATAATGCTTTAACAAATTCATAAGAAATAGATCTAGAATTTTTTGATGCATCAATGTCCAGTACGAGTAGTTCATCTACTTCATAATGGCTGAAAATATATGCAGCATTAAGAGGATCCCCAAGATATTTCCTTTTCTCAAATTTTTCAGTATTTACTAGATGTTGTTCATTATCAATTAGAAGTGAAACTATTAAACGTTTTCTTAGCATTTTAAAAAATTAGAAGATATTGTTACAAAATTTTTAAGTAATGTTAGACCTTGAGCTCTACTTTTTTCTGGATGAAATTGAACTCCAAAAACATTTTTATATTCAGCAATGGCCACCCAATTATTTTCATGGAAATAATTGGCACTATTAATTAAAGGAGAACTTTCATAACGTATTCCATATCCATTACTAAAAAAAAAGAGTTGATTTTCATATTTAATATCTTTAAATAATTTTAAAGTTGCATTGTTCATTTCAATTGAATTCCATCCCATATGAGGTACTTTAAATTTCCTTTTATTTACGGGGTTAATTTTTGTTGTTTTCATTTTTAAGATTCCAAGACCATCATCTTCTGGAGATTCTTCACTTGAATTCGTTAGTAAATGAAAACCAAGACAAATTCCTAGTGTTGGTATACCAGTGGAAACTAAAAGTTTTAAATTCTCTAACATTTGATTTTTCTTTAAAGATTTTACAGCTTCCTTAAAATGTCCAACACCCGGTAATATTAAACTTTTTGAATTCTTTAAATCTTTGTTATCTTTAATTAAATAAGGAGAACATTCTACTTTTTTTAAAGCTTTAAATAATGAATCTATATTTCCTGTGCCATAGTCTAGGATTCCAATTTTAGTAAGTTTATTCATTTTAATAGAAATCTGATTTTTGAAATAAGCTAATTAATCAAATTA
>MDTE01090233.1_pt1 | contig 12610 bp, 13 predicted proteins | sample 811231 | NCBI WGS metagenome assembly MDTE01 (sample SAMN05326651, study PRJNA326480) | marine metagenome | isolation source: seawater | place: Indian Ocean: Red Sea | collected 2010
ACCAACATCATCAAAGACCATCCGGGCTGCGTAGTCATAATAGATTCTGCCTCTGCCCTGTCGCCAGAAAAGGAAATGCTCAACGAGATCAACGGTCAAACTAGAGCGGGCACTCCCAAACTATTATCTTCGTTTTGCAAACAAATGGGGACCGTTGTTCCTATTCAAAATACCATCATTATTATTATTCAACACCTAATCGCCAACACCAGCGGATATGGAAAGGCTTATATTGAAGATGGTGGTCAAAAAATTAAATATCAGTCAGATATTAAATTAAGAGCAAAAGGAGTCAAGAAATGGAACATTGGAAATTCTGAAACTCCAATTGGTCAAATAGTCTCTTGGACCGTGGAGCACTCAGCTTTAGGCCCACCGGGAGCAGTAGTAGATAGCTATATTAGATATGGAAAAGGAATAGACAGTGTTTATGAATGGATAAATTTAGCAGCAGACTTTGGTCTGATTTCTAAGGCTGGGGCTTGGTTTAAATGCAACTTCATGGAAGACCACGAGGAAGAAGCTAAAGCTATTGAGTTTGATCCTGCCACTAAGTTTCAAGGTCAAGAAAAGCTATATAAATTTCTACAAGAAAATCCTAAGCTTCTAGAATTGCTAGAGGCAGACATCAAGTCTATGCTATGAAAATAACCGGACTAGACGGCAAAACATACACTTGGAACTTGACTAATCATGTTCCATACAAAGATGATGAAAGGCCACGCTCACAACACCATATACGTGCAAGATCCCTCTTGACCTCCGAGTTTCCATACGATAGAATCTTGGAAGAGGTTCCTCTGCCGGGGTGCGGCCTGTATGCTGATTTCTACATTCCAAAGAGAAAATTAATGATTGAGGTTCATGGATCTCAACATTATAAGTTTAACTCTTTTTTCTTTAAAAGTAAAGCCGACTTTTACAAAGCCAAGGCAAGAGATAGAAAAAAATCTAACTGGGCAGATATAAACAATATCACCTACATAGAACTACCACATACAGAGAGTGATGATGAGTGGAGAAAACGCATCTTCGATGACAGCTAAAGGGCAGCTAGCCCACTTTGAAAAATTGATAGATTCCTATGTGTCCAAACAGGGAATACATAGGATTGAATATAACGAGGAGGCTCTAAAAATATTAAATATGAAGAGCTTTGAATTGAAGGCTTTGACAAGCCAAGAGTGTGGTGAACTAGCCTTTGCTTTGTCTCAATACGCATTGTATGTTCAACAGCAAATAAATGATCAAAACGCCAGAGTGAACTGGGCTAAAAATAACATCAAAAGTATTGTCGCTAAAAACTTAGGACAGTTTGACAGATATATGAAGTATGAAGAAAAAGAATATGCCATCATAGCCACTGATGAGTACGCTAAGAAGATAAACGATATACTGTCCTATGCTCAGGCCGTCTCTGACAAATTGGCGTATATGGCTGGAAGGATTCAGTCTTTAGGTAATACGCTAATAGAGTTACAACGTAGCAAGAGGAGAGTGGATAATGTCAGCTAACTGGATAGATGCTATAAAAGACTTCACAGATGGCGTTGAGCAAGGCGTGCTGACAAATGATATGAGCCTTGTAAGAAAAAGTCTTGAAGACTTTCTTGGTGTGGAGTTAGTAGGAATGAGCATTAAAGAGATTAACGATGGCACCGATACGAAAGAAGACTTAGACGAGGATTTGCAACAGAGACTTGATTTGGAAGATTTCAAAGAAGAAACTAGAAAGACTCCATATAGCTCCCCCTCTGACGAAGATGATTTCACTATGCCAGCGTCAGAAAAAACTGATAATTCTAGGCAAAGACTTGCCAAGAGAAAGTCTATAGATTTAGATAATAGAGAAAATAAATTTGTAGATGACGGTACGATAGAAGTAGACGAAGCTGGAGCAAATCTGATTAATGACTCAGTTGCAAAGCCTGTCGAACGGTCGAGAAGACCATCCGAGGGGTTAATGAGCATCATTTGTCATTTATGTGGAAAATCAGAGATGATTCCACCGTCCCTCAAAAGAGAGCATTACAGATGTAGTGCTTGTTGTAAAGGTTAAAGTATGAATCAAATACTCAATGATACGGCGGCTGAAAGGGCTGTGTTATCAGGAGTATGTCAATACGGTTCGCAAGCATTTGTTGATGTCGATGATGTAATAACAGCTAACAGCTTTGTTCATGAATCAAATCAAATCATATACAAATGCCTCAGTAAGATTCTTGAAAACAGCGATCAGGTTGACATATCTTCTATTCTTTCTAGCGCCACGGAACTTAATTTTCACGAGATACTTAATTCTAAGAAAGAGCTTGAGTATCTAAGATCAATTTTCAACTTCCCCATACATCTTGAGAACGTGCGGAAGCACGCTGTTAAGATCAGGAAGTTAGAATTTGCCCGAACAATACAGAAAAATATTAAACAGGCGTATACAGACTTATCTGAAATCACAGGAGAAGAAACGGTAGACGAGATTATATCTCTTGCCGAAAACCCTATCTTTGAACTTTCTAATTCTATTAAACAAAATGGGGATGATAGACCTAAGTCTTTGGGAGACGATGTTGAGGAATACATCCAGCACCTAGAGGACAACCCGGTAGACATGCTGGGAATAAGTAGCGGCTATCAAAGATTTGACACAGCCATCGGAGGAGGGTTTAGAAGAAAATGTGTTGATCTGATTGCCGCCAGACCAAAGGTCGGCAAGAGCATGTTTGGCGACAATGTAGCTTTACATGTGTCTAAAGAGCTTGACATACCGGTCTTGATGTTAGACACTGAAATGTCCAAAGAAGATCATATCAATCGTATTGTTTCTAATATTAGCACTGTCCCTATCAATACAATATCCACGGGCAAATTTTCAAACAGCGCGATAGAAAAAGAAAAAATACACAACGCTTCAAATAAGCTTAAAGATATTCCTTACGACTATATTAGTATAGCTGGAAAGCCTTTTGAGGAAACGCTTTCTGTCATGAGAAGGTGGATTTCTCAAAAAGTAGGATTCGACGAGAACGGGAGAACCAATGACTGCTTGATAGTTTATGACTATCTTAAATTAATGACTTCGGATAGCATCTCATCTAATTTACAAGAGTTTCAAGTTCTAGGGTTTCAAATAACGTCTCTGCACAATTTTTGTGTTCAGTATGACTGTCCCTGCCTTTCATTTGTTCAATTAAACAGAGATGGAATTACTAAAGAATCTACAGATGTTGTTAGTGGCTCTGATAGATTGATATGGTTGTGTACCAGTTTTTCTATCTTTAAAAATAAATCAGAAGAAGAGGTTGCAGAAGACGGAGAAGAAAATGGCAACAAAAAATTAGTACCCTTAGTTTCAAGACACGGTCCGGGTCTCAACGATGGGGATTATATAAATATGTCCATGAAGGGAGATGTGGCCAAACTGGACGAAGGTTGTACAAGAAATGAATTGAAAAAAGGCAGCGCAAAACAAGAGCAAGGGTTTATTGTAGATGAAAACGACAACGAACAAATACCATTCGCAACAGAGTAATGACAGAAGAAAAATAAATGCTATTTCAAACGGCCTAGTAGAAAGAGTCACTGATCTACTTTCATACTTTGAGATAGAATATGAAGTTTTTGATAACAGGGTTACATTCGCGTGCCCAGTGCATGGTGGAGATAATCCTACAGCCGTTAGTATATTTACTGACGGGGATTCTATTATTGGAAACTGGCAATGTTTTACTCACCACTGTGAAACAGAATACAAACAAGATATACTAGGGTTCTTACAAGGGGTGTTAAGCTCAACCACCGAAGAGGATGTAACATTTGGACAGACAATTAAATTTGCGTGCGAATTCCTCGAATCCTCATTTGACAATCTTGAGAAATATGAAAATAATATAGTTACTTTCACAGAGCTAGCTAACAAGGTGTTCGAAAAAAAAATAGAACACCAAGAAGGCATAAGCAGGAAAGAAATAAGAGAGAGAATACAAATACCGGCATCTTATTATATTGACAGAGGCTTTCTACCAGAAACGTTGGAAAAATTTGACGTTGGACTGTGTACGGTGTCAAACAAGCCTATGTCCAACAGGGTTGTTGTGCCGGTCTACGACAGTGATCATCAGTATATGATAGGGTGTGTTGGCAGAGCTACAAGCCCCAACATCAATCCAAAATGGCTCAACAGCAAAGGCTTCAACTCTGGAGCATCTCTTTATAATTATTGGTATGCAAAAGACCACATTCTGGAAAGCAACACGGCAATTTTGGTCGAGGGGCAAGGCGATGTGTGGAGATTGTATGAAGCTGGTATATATAATGTAGTGGGGATGTTTGGATGTTCTCTAGGAGAGCAGCAGAGACTCATTTTGGAAAGATCTGGAGCTTTAAAACTCGTCATCATAACAGACGCGGACGAAGCTGGTAGGCTGGCCAGAGAAAAAATAGCAGCGCAATGTGAAAGAATGTACAACATTCAATTTGTTGACCTACCACAAAAAGACGTTGGCGATATGAGCGTGGAAGAAATTAATGATCACATTAAGCCTCAATTGGGGATTTGAATGTCTGAATTGGATCTAGGCTTGAAGCTCGATTATAGATTTGGAGCGTCTTTATTTATGATCGCCGCAATGGTTTCAGCTATAGTAAACGGCTTTGCTCCGTCCTACGTAACTGAAGTTTTAATGTGGATATGCATCAATTTCTTTGTTCTCGATAAACCTACAAGGCGTGCAAGATGACTCAAAAAATTTTAGCAATAAGTGGTCACAAGAGAGCGGGAAAGACCACTTGTGTCAATTTTTTACATGGGTATGAACTACAACGGAACCAAGTTATTAAAAAGTTTGCCCTTAATGAGAGGGGTCAACTTTTAGTAAACGCCACCTTCATAGATGAAAAAGGCGAAGAAACTGAGCAAATGGGTAGGCTTGATCTGGATAATAGAGAGCCAAGATTTGTTGAATATTATACAATGAACATCTGGCCATTTATTAAATCTTACAACTTTGCAGACGCCCTTAAATCTATAGCGATTAATTTTTTTGGGTTAACATATGATCAATGTTACGGGTCTGAACAAGACAAGAACAGTCCTTGCCCAATAAAAGATTATACAGCCAGAGAGTTTCTGCAATATTTTGGCACAGACGTTTGTCGTTCTCTAAAAGAAGATGTGTGGGTTGATTTTTGTATTAATCAAATAAAATTAGAACAGAGCGCTTTAGCCCTAATAGGAGATTGTCGTTTTCCAGACGAAGTAGAGGCTGTTCAAAAGGCTGGTGGAAAGGTCATCCGTTTAACCAGATCGCCACACGACGATTCTCATACTAGCGAAATAGCTTTAGATACCTACAAAGGATTTGACGCGGTAATTGACAACGAAGGCTTAAGCGTTGATGAGCAATCGAAAAAATTGTTAAATATACTCATGGAGTGGGGATGGCTAGAGTCGGCATGAAGACCAAACTTATCTCCATCACTCCCGACGCAGAAGAAACCATTGGTTATTGCGCCAGAGTGAGCAATCCTAAAAACCAAGACAATCCAGAGGTATCTGGACTTCTCAAGTTTTGTATCAGGCATGGGCATTGGTCTATTTTTGAAATGGCAAACATGGTTGTTGAGATAAATACAACCAGAGGAATAGCTGCTCAAATTCTAAGACATCGCAGCTTTTCCTTTCAGGAGTTTAGTCAGCGATATGCTAAGGCCGAGGGGTTTGAATATATACAGCCTAGAAGACAAGACACAAAAAATCGACAAAATTCTTGGGATGATCTTGAAGAAGAGGACAGGGTGTGGTTTGAATACACTAACAAAAAAATTCAGGATGCAACAAATGATTTTTACGAAGAAGCATTAGAGAGAGGGATAGCCAAAGAAAGTGCTAGATTCTTATTGCCGTTGAGCACCAAGACTCGCATGTATATGAATGGAACGGTTAGAAGCTGGATTCATTACATAAAATTGCGAACAGATCCATCAACTCAGAAAGAGCATCAGGACATTGCAAATGAAATCAAGGGCATCTTTAGGGAAGAACTCCCCATCATATCAGAAGCCTTGGAGTGGAATGAATGCTCGTAGCCTACATACGAAGCTCATCATATAATAGTTATGACTACTGTCAGCAACAGTATTATATAAATTATGTTTTGGGGTTTCCATCAACATCTGGTAAAAAAGCCCAACAGGGAACCATCGTCCACAAGGTGATGGAGTGTCTGTCTGCTTGCAAGAAAAGGTTGCAAAGTCTTCCAGAGTCTAGCTTGATGAGTGTCACAGATGACGCACTCGGAAGAATCACATTCACTCATAGCAAACTGTACTCAGACGAGTTTGTTGACAAGTTAGTGGATAAAAGCTTTGAGTATTATACGTCTAACTGCGTACACTCTTATACAGAAAAAGAAGAAAGAGAATGTCGCAAGTGGACATGGATGGGCCTACATTACAATGATGGCCAATTTGACCCCAGAAACAGAACCATTGTAGACACAGAACCACACTTTGACATTGAGATAGATGAGCCGTGGGCAGAATACGATTATACTCTTGGCGACGGAACAAAACTGAAGGGCAAACTAGCCATCAAGGGGACCATAGATCTAGTTACAGAGGTGGAAGACGGAGTAATAGAAGTTATAGATTGGAAGACGGGAAGAAGAATTAATTGGGCCACAGGCGAAGAAAAGGACTATAATAAATTAGAGAGTGATCCACAATTACTTCTCTACTATTATGCTATATCAAAGCTATACCCTGATTACAATCAGGCTATAATGACTATTTTCTATATCAAAGATGGAGGACCATTCTCTCTATGCTTTGATGATGGAGCCAAAGATCTATTCCTAAAAATGCTTAGGAAAAGGTTTAATCAGATCAAGAACAACAAGGCTCCTCAGTTGCTTTCCCGCGAGCAAACTCACTGGAAATGCACAAGGCTTTGCGACTATTATAAGAATAACTGGGAAGGTACAGATACCAATGTTTGTAAATATGTTCAAGAGCATATTAAGAAACATGGTATTGAAAGGACTACATCGGAGTGTACCAAACCAGACTTTAATATAGGGTATTATGATGCTCCCGGTTAAATATTTTTCTAATGATGAAGTAGCGGAAATAATTTCGGTTCCAGAGTGCGTAGAAGTAGTTGAGGATTTATTCAATAATATTGAAGATACTCAGATGCCACCCAAAGTGTATATGGATATACCGAATGGTGATTTCAGGTCTATGCCAGCAGTCGTTAAAAACACGGCTGGTATCAAGTGGTGCGGAGTACATCTAGACGAAACGGGCACAAAACGCAAAATTAATATTTTTGCAAAAGTTCTTATCAACGATATAGATTCTGGAAAGCTGTTAGCTATTCTAGATGGAGAGACCCTAACAGCTATCAGAACAGCCGCCGTAACTGGCGTTGCCACTAGACACTTATCCCCCAAATATGCAACCAAAGCCGCTTTTATTGGATGTGGAAACCAAACACTTAGACAAATAGAAGCCGTACTCACCGTAAGAGATATCGAGGTTATTAAACTATTTGATCTTAGCGAAGACAGAGCTAATCAATTAAAAGACGAATTAAATTATTTAGAGGTGAGGCAGGGAAGTCCTATAGAAATACAAGTACACAACGACCTTGAAAATTGTCTGTGGGACGCCGACATAGTAACTACATTAACACCCTCACGCCAACCATTTGTCAAGTATAAATATCTCAAACCTGTAGTTCACATTAACGCTGTTGGAGCAGACGCAGAAGGAAAAAGAGAGCTACATCCATGCGTTCTTGAAAATGTGGACTTGGTATCGTATGATGAATGGGTTCAGTGTTCCCATTCTGGAGAGATACAGTATGCTCAAAAGAGTAAAATTTCACAAATATGGTGCCCAATATCAGAAGTGGTTCAAGGCAGAGTAGAAAAAAGTGGGTGCAGGACTACGCTATTCGATGCTACAGGATTAGCAATAGAGGACGTTGCGACAGCACGATATATTTATGAAAAGTTCAACAAACAAAAGTAATATTGTACAGGTCGACTTTACCGATGAGATGGTAGAGCGAGCTATAGATAAATCAAAATGGCTTGGGAAAATAAATAATTCTATTCTCAAGGGCAGGGGAAACTTTGCTGGTTTTCTCGGTGAGGAAATAGTTGCTGATTATATCCAAGCCGAGATAATCAGTAAAAGTAAAAGTGCAGAGAGATTTAACTATGATCTAATCAAGGGATCTCAAAAGATAGAAGTAAAATCTAAACGCAGGAAGGTTCCTCCTAAAGATTTTTATGATGCGTCTGTAGCAGAAACGAGCGCTCACCAAAGGCCGGATATATATATCTTTACCAGTATTCAATTTAAGAACCATAAACCTATTAGAGCTTGGATTTGTGGACAAAAGGACGCAAAGGAATACTTTCAACAGGCTAATTTTTATGCGGAGGGAGATATTGACCCCTCTAACGGTTGGAAAGTTTCTACCGATTGTCATAATTTGCCGTACAAGGATCTTGACCCAGTAGGACGCTGAAATGCCAATTTGGACGCCGCTACACTTGCACACCCATTACAGTTTATTGGACGGTCTCTCAAAGCCCTCACAGGTCGCAGAACGCTGCTCGAACCTTGGGTACGATGCATGCGCCGTGACTGACCACGGGACGATCTCAGGGGCCGTTTCGTTCGTCAGGGCGATGAAAGCAAAAAACATAAAGCCTATCCTTGGGTGTGAATTTTATTTGTGTGATCAAGACCCCTGCGTAAAAGACAAGAGTAATAGGCAGCTAAGCCATCTAGTAGTTCTGGCTAAAAATTTAAATGGTTGGAAAAAGTTGATAGAAGCAACTTCAGCCAGCAATGACGAAGAAGTCTTTTATCACAAACCGCGATTGGATCTCAATACTCTTGCTGAATACTGTGACGGAGATCTTATCAGTTTTTCTGGCCACATAGGGAGCCAGCTTGCAGATATTATATTCTCTGATAAAAAGTCTGCATATGGAGCATCCACCTATGAAGAAGCCAAACAGTGCATAGACACAGACTGGCTTAACAAAACCACTCTGCTGGCTGAAAAATATAGAGATATTTTCGGCAACGGCAATTTCTTTTTAGAAATACAACTGATAGATCAAGATCAGTGTCCCGCTCAAAGAATTACTGCTGAAGCATTAAGGTATATCAGCAAGAAAACTGGAATACCGTGTGTTGCCACAGCAGATTCTCACTATTGCTCTTCCGAGGACGCTCCAGACCAGAGGGTTCTTCTATGCTCTTCCATGAGAACAACACTGAAGAAAGTAGAAGAAAAACTTAACAATTCTGAAGATGTTGGATTAGGCGGATTCTTTTGTTCAAATAGATATCACATTCCGACAGAAGAAGAAATTCAACAGATAAATACAGAAGCAGAAATTCATAACACCAAAACAATAGCTGACATGTGCGAGGACTATAACATTTTGGGAACACCAATGCTTCCAAAATTCTCTTGTCCAGACAACATGGCGGAAGACGAATACTTAAGGGTTCTTTGCAGGAGGGGATGGCAAGATAAACTAGTTGCTTCTGGAAAAGTATCAGGAGATGATAGATCTGAGTTGTATGCTGAAAAAATAAAAGAAGAGCTTTCAGTCATACAAGAAGCAAATCTATCCGGTTATTTCCTCATAGTTCAAGATATAGTAAATCATGTAAGAGAGCAGGGATGGTTGCCGGGTCCGGGTCGAGGATCAGCAGCAGGTTGCTTAATATCCCATCTGATTGGTATAACAGAAGTAGACCCAATAGAATATGGTTTAATTTTTGAGAGATTTTACAACGCTGGTAGAAATACTGGAGGGCATATATCCCTGCCAGATATCGACATTGATGTTCCTACCAACAAGAGAGAATCTGTAATTGAATACATGCGTCAAAAATATGGAAGAGACAATGTTGGCCAGATGGTTACACTTGGCCGCATGCAAGGTAGAACCTCTTTAAAAGAAGTGTTGCGGGTTCATGATGCGTGCAGTTACGAAGAAATGAATCAAATAACCAAAAATATTCCATCAGAAGCAGAGATATCAGACCAACTACAAGAAATGGAAGACCCCTCTATTATTAGGTGGGCTTTGATTAATCAACCTGACAGGCTTAGAGACTGGTGTCGGATGGAAGATGATGGCAGTCTAAGTGGAGACTTATCAAAACTATTTGAACAGGCCATTCGATTAGAAGGAACATATAAATCGCAAGGCAAGCACGCTGCTGGAGTAGTAATTTCTTCCGAAAACTTAAGCGAAGTGTGTCCAATGGTTAGAGAAAAAAGAGGATCAGAAAAAATAGCGGGCTTGGAAATGCAAGATTTAGAAGCTATGGGTCATGTTAAATTCGATATTCTTGGAATCAGCTTTCTTGACAAAATTATGGGAGTATCCAATCAACTATCTACCGGAATAATTAAATGACTAAAACAGATATCTATAAAAAGGTTATTATAGATGGGTCGGCAGTAGAATGTAACAGATTGTCTTTATGCTGTATTAACGACTATATGAAATTTTCATCAAATAGAAATATTAGATATCAAGTGGATTGTGATGATTACAGATTAAAATTTAGCGAATTGTATGATGACATCCATGTCGCTGTTGAAAAATACATAGAAATAAAAAGAAAACTGTACAAATGAGATTAGACCACATCGCTTACAGAGTTTCTGACAGAAAAAAAACTTCCAACTTTCTCAACGGAATACTTAAATATAAAGTTGAGACTGAATTTGACATTGTTTTCGATGATGGGTCTAAAGCTGATTGTATTGCTATGATCCCAAAAGAAAAAATGGACAATGTTCCATCAATAGAAGCTGGAGGACACAGACATGTTGCTCCAGAAATATTCGTATCAGACGGAGATGAAAATTCGATTGTTGGAAAGTGGGTTGCCGAAAGAGGTGGTGTCGGGGGAGTCCACCACTTTGCTTATCAAGTGTTTGGTATAGATCGTGTCGTAAAAGAGTGGAGAGAAGAAGGAGTAGAATTTCTCACAGAAGAAGTGATCGACTGTCCTGAAGACGATCTAAGACAAATCTTTACAAAACCCCTTCCAGAATTAGGCGGGGTAATTATAGAACTAATAGAGCGGGGCCACAAAGGGTTCTGCCAAAACTCAGTAAAAAATCTAATGGAATCTACAAAGGAAGCAAAATGACAACATACCAAATAACAAAGGGAATGCATTATATTAATGGTCGATTCGTCGATGGGGACGAAGAAAACTTATTTGATAGCGTTAATCCTGCTACGGGAAAAATAGTTGGAGCATTTCCACAGGCTTCTAAAGAGGAAGTTGAAAATGCTTACAGTTCTGCTAGAGGAGCTTTGAGTGAGTGGAGAAATTTAAGTAGATTTCAACGCGGCGATTATTTTCTCAGAGTAGCCAGCCTAATAGAAAATAATAAAGAAGATATTGCAGAAATTATTAGTCTAGAGACTGGTAAAGTTTTTAATGAGTCTATTGCGGAAGTCAACGAGGCTTTGCATATGGCTCAATACGCTTTTAGCACAGGAAGGATGCCTTATGGAGAAGCAATCGCGTCTGAGCTACCTGAAAAGGACGCTTTTATGCTCAGGAAGCCCAAGGGTGTTGTTGCTATTGTTGCTCCTTTTAACTTTCCTTTCGCTATTGGAGGCTTCTGGTGCGCTGCACCGGCTCTTGTCGAAGGTAATACCGTTATTTTAAAACCAAGCGAAGATGTTCCTTGGGTTGGGCAGATTACTGCGGAGCTTTATAGAGAAGCTGGTTTTCCACCGGGCGTGTTTAATATGATTCATGGTGATGGTATGGTTGGAAACAGCCTTATAAAACAAGATGTAGACCATATTTGCTTTACCGGAAGCGCTGATGTAGGAATGCATGTTCGTAAAGTGTGTGCTGAAAGCTGGCACAAAACTTGTTCTTGTGAAATGGGAAGTAAATCAGCAGTAATTATCCATGAAGACGCCAATTATGACCTAGCAATGGCGGCGTGTCTTGCCAGCGCTTTCAAACTGTCTGGTCAACGCTGCGTGTCTGCCGGTCGGATGATTGTCCACCGATCTCTATATGATAGATTTGCACAAGATTTTGCTTCTCTTGCCGCTAACGCTGTAACAGGAGACCCGTTTGACGATAACACATTTTACGGAAGCCTAATTAACGAACCCCAACTCCAAAGGGTTGAAGGGTTTAACAAAATGGTAGAGGAAGACCCAGAAGCAGAAGTGTTGTTGATGGGAGAACGCTTGGAAGGCGATGGCCTATTCTTAACACCCACTGTGTACAAGACTGAGTGGAGAGATGTCCCTTATCTCAAGCAGGAGGTATTTGGACCTCATGTCTCTATTATTCCTTACGACACAGTAGATGATGCTATTCGCATTTACAATGATACGGACTATGGACTTTCACTAGGAGTAGTAACGGAGAACTTTAAAATTGCCAGACGTATCCGTAATGAGTGTGATTTTGGTCTTGGTTATTGGAACGGTGGCAGCATTGCGGCTGAGAGCCATCTGGGATTCGGAGGAGTGAAGAAGTCTGGAAACGGACAACCTAGCGCAGCCCGAACCTTCAG
>MDTE01148750.1_pt1 | contig 12610 bp, 24 predicted proteins | sample 811231 | NCBI WGS metagenome assembly MDTE01 (sample SAMN05326651, study PRJNA326480) | marine metagenome | isolation source: seawater | place: Indian Ocean: Red Sea | collected 2010
GGATCTGTACCGAATGTCACTGTATATGGATTGGAACCTGAACCACTGCTAGGTGTTTCAGAGTCAATGCTGGTATTTGTGCCAATGCTAGTGGTGACTATTGCCATTAGAGTAACCCGCTTGCTGTCTTGCTTACTTCGACATCATCAAGATGCGGGCTTCCAGAGTCTAGTCTAGCATCAACCATCATCGTAGAGTTTCTTATGTCATCAACATTAACACCAAACTCTGTAGCCAAGTCCCAGTAGGGAACCATCCATTCTCTGCGGGCGATTAGTATAGGTTCAGGGGTGCCGTTATCTTCCGTGACAGAATGGGTTCGTAGCTCAGCAGTTGAGTGAGAGATATCATCCTCATGTCCATGATGCCCGCAACATGAGATAGGAAAGAAGAATACAGATTCAGCTGGAGAGAGATGCCAGTGCTTGTTATTTACCCTGAGATGGTCAGATCGGTTCTCTATTTCATCCCATAGTATTTGCGAATCGTAATTAACAGATCCACCGTACCAATACTCTGACCCGGTGTTGCCAAAAATATTATGGCTAGCAGACAGGAGTCGTCGTCTTAGATATTCATCTACGTCTATACGCTCATCAGTGGTCTTGTTATGTACAGTGACTTCACCAGTAATCAGATTGGTACGCTCTACGTCACTGCCAACACGAACAAACTTATACTCAGAGCTAATGATTAGCCGAGCTTCGTGAATGGTGCCACTTGCGTTGAGTCCAGATACATCATTCAACTGGCGTTCAGTTGACGAGCATATGGTTTCGGCATTAGCCTTTAATATTCTATCTGTGCTAAACGCTTCAACTATATCCCCATCTTTGTAGCCAGTCGGAGATCCTGAGTCACCGACCTTGATGAGAATTTCCATGTTGCTACGACAGTCTGATTTCCATATCCTGCAATGATAGTTTCTGCCCATCAGATACGCTTCGGTCAGATCCTAGATCCCACCAAGCAATCACTTTATTTGCTGTATTATCGGCAGCACTTCCAGCATTATCCATTAGTACAGCATAGCGTGCGCCATCACCGGAGTTTGGTATTGATCCGCCGCTAGCAGTCCATTCAATATTTTTGATTTGAACATGGCCGTAGTTATTTGACTCTGCCGTGGCATCTGCACTGATAACATCAAAGTCCGTAGTGCCTCTTGTTACTGATGTTCCACCAGCAGTGTAACCATTTCCGGTAGCTATCTCAGCACTATTGAGATCGTTCCATGTATCGTGGTTTGCATTAGGTGTAGTAGCCGCAGTAATTAACGCAATGTACATAGTATCATTGGTTGACCCGCCATTCATTTGCTTACGAAAGGTAGTCTCAAGAATCCAAGCCTTACCTTTATCTGTTACGCCACTAGCCATATCTTATATCTCCTGAGTTTTGGAAAATTTTTCCAACTTTCTTTATTATAACTATTCGATCTCTGTAATTTCTATGTCTAAACATCCCGGCGACAGAACATCACCACGGATAATTCTTAGGTCGTCGATCTGCTCATCATCTCCAAATATACCAGCATATCCTAGTGCGTCCAGCGCAGCTTTGTTTATGTTGTCGATATCACGTCGCCTTCTGTCTGGCATGGTGGCCTTAATTACAACTCGGAGTCGCTTAAGAAGTGGTAAGCCACTAATGTCCAGCTCACGAATAGCATAATCCACAGCGCCACGGTACTCTCTCCCTCTCTTAGAGATGATTACCCTTCCCTTTACGGCACGCCAATAGGTATTTACGCTTGGGGGGTAGGGTATTACTATGTCAATTTTAGCCATCTAGGTGGCCTTCCTTGATAAGATCTTTCACCTCTTTCAGGATTTCTTCTATTGTCACCCTATTCGGGGCGCGAAGATCTGGATCTCTTAATCGCAGCCAGTCCTTCAGGTGGAAGTACTTGTCGTCATGTAAAAATTTATATGCTAGTTGTTTAGCGTGGGGCATTGCGGCAAGTTCATCCATGTGGCATTTCTTGCAAGCTCTAAAGTAGTTGCATTTGTGTGCCCATGCATAGTTTGTGGCATGACTGCGGCGCTCTATCTCGTGAGTCTCCAGAGGAAATCCACGGTACTCTTTCCTCTTACATATCCAGCAAGTTTTCCTCGTCTTTGCCCAGCGCTTTCTCTGTTCTAACAGCTCCTTTATCTCCGACTCCGTTTTCTTGGGCATCCTGCTCCGTCCTAATCTGCTCTCTTATTTTTTCCATGTGGCTCTCAGTATACACCACAAGTTCTTTATCGTCGAAGCTGTTCTCATACATAACATAGTATGTCTGCCCAGATTCAGTTACTACTTTCTTCATCAACATAAGTCATTACCCTTTCCCTGATGGAATCTAATGTAGCTAGGAATTGTTCTGGATTATACATTGCTGTGTTGTTAAGGATGGCGGTAGACGATTCGCACTCTGCCTTAAACACAATCCTTCTCAGTCTATTGAGTATGGACTCTATGACTGTATGCCCGTCCTCCTTCACCCCATACGTCTTCAGAAGAGAGTAAACAGCCTCCTTATCTTTTAAGTAAATGGCATCAAGAAGATAATACAATTCACTATGGCTTGATACATGGTCGGGAGATATCCTAACCTTCATCCCTTCGCAGGCATCGCTGCTAGCTAATGCACCTCCGAGTGCTATCAAAAATAATTCTCTCTCTTTATCTTTCAGTTTCATACTCCACCCATCTTTCTTCTTTTGTCTACCTCTTTGCGGATAGCACTGGATAGCCACTTATGTGCTATGTATGGCTTCCCAGATGCACACCCTTCTAAATACCACGTTGGTATATCTTCTACTAACATTCCTTTGAACTTACCGAAAAGCATCCTTGCCCCTCTCTTCTTCTTTCTGACACCGGCCTGAGCTGATCCTACATGCTCTACGCGTATCTTCCTGTAGTTAGCAATGGCCTCTACTCTTGCTCTCTCATTGCGTTCCTCCTCCTTCCTTTCTATGGCCAGCGCCTTGTTAGCCTCTGCCAGAGCTTCATCTATTTCCTGAAGACCCTCATCCTTTAATATTATTTCTCTAGCCCGGTTGACCACCTCTTCACCAAGGTGGCCACCCATGACATCAACACTTGTAATTATCTTGTGGGCAAGGCTTGCGTCCACGAGATCTATCATTCGGAAGTGCGGCTTCTTACTGTTTGCTATTGCCTGCTTTCTGGCTTCGGCATCACTGCCATCAAAATCGACAACGCCAGCAAGAGGCCGAGTACCCCTACCGAAGATCTGAGTATATAACGCTTTAGACTTGGTGGGCCGTGCCATGACGATACATTCCAAGGCAGGATAGTCCCATCCTGTTGTAAGAATACCAACATTGCAAACATGAGTAAGACCATCACGATCTTCCTGAAAGCTCTGCAATACTTCTCGCCGTCGTTGGGGGGTACATCTTGATGTGTCTGATGCGATCCAGTCTGCTTTGATACCATAAGAGTCAACCAACCTTTCTGCCACCATCTTTGCTTCCGCTACGCTGCTGCAATAAACAACAGTCTTTGAGTCTTTTGTTTCTCGTGCTGTTATATCAGCGATTTCAAATATTGTTTCCCATCTTTCAAGTAATCCATTTAGTTCGTGCCTATTGAAGTCACGACCAAACACTGTGCCGGTACTGGAAACCTCACTTAGATCTAATGATTCCAATTGGATGCAGTCAGTCAGGGCTGGCACTAGCCATCCATCAGGAACCGCATCTGTTATGCCGTATTGATATACACAGTCATCGTATATATTAGCCATTGACTTCTTATCATGTCGCTTGGCTGTTACAGTGACACCCAGAACCTTTGCCCCGTTATTCCGGTAATAGTCTATAAGTTCCTTCCACCCTTTAGTAATTGATAGATGCGCCTCGTCAATTACTAATAGGCCAACGTCACGTATCCTCTCATATCTCTTTGGTTCACCAGCAAGGAGCGTGTCCTTACTCCCAACAATATATTTAGATCTCCCCCAAGGCGTTTCAACAGACCAGTGCTTTGCTTGTTCAACTCCCGGTTGCTCCCCCGTCCTCTGGAATATCTTCTTAGAAGCCTGACCTATCAGCTGGATGTAGGGTGCGACAACAAGACACCTGCCCTTATCCCAGTCTTTTATAAGCTGTGTAAATATCTCTGTCTTACCAAGACCTGTTGCTATCTCAACCAGAACAGAGTCGTGCTTCCTGAAAGAGTCCTCAATGGTTTCACGGGCTTCTGTTTGGTATGGCCTCTCGCAAAAATAATTTACTTGTCCCGGCTTTCCACTCCTGTTCGGCTGAGAAAACCCGTCGAATAACAGTTGTTGCATCCCGCACCTCCACACTTATCACATTCTTCACATGGCTCACACTGTTTAAATATATCTTCTGCCTCTTGGAGAAGAGCTTGATATCTGGTTTGCTTAGTTGCTATATAAGCTCCCTTCGATGGGTCAAGACATATGGCATCCATATCTCGCATGATCCGCTGTATGTCTAAGACTGCCCTTCTGTATGGTATGGCCATACTGCTGAGCGTGTCATCTTCTGGCGTGGCTACAGATATATTTTTAGCAGATCCATTCTTTACCTTTTTGGTAATGTTTTTCTGGGCTTTAGGTTCCTTGCTTGATAGAGACTTGACTTGCTTTCGGTTGGCTTTTACTGCACCGGATAATATATCCTTCTTCACATCCTCGTGCAGGCTATCCACATCTTTGGCAAACTCTATGTCGTTACGTATAGTCCTTGCTGTAACGCCTGATGACTTAGCGAGATTACGTGTTTCCTCGGTTTTGTTTCTATCTTTGCTGGAAACCCTGCTCATAAGTATCTGCGCTCGCATATAACTAACCTCTTGAGGTGTCATATTGCGTCTTCCGTACTGATGATTGATTATCCAAGCACGGGCTTGCGCTCTAGTAGCAAAGTCAACCTCCTCAATTCGGTATGGAAGGTTATGTTCGCCACATATTCTATGCCTGTGGTGACCATCAATGATTACTCCATTCCATGCAATGATTGGATCTGTTGCTTTCCCGGCATCAATAATATTTTTTTCTAGGGATTCATACTCCTCACTTGAAAGCTGCCGGAGAAGATGCTGGAACTCTGTGTCAATCTTCAAAGTGCTTTGGTTCGCTACCGCCATAATGGTTAAGCTCCTCTTTTCTTGATTTGTAAATAAGGCGAAGAACCTCCCTTGTTCTTTCGCCGTAACTGGAAGCCTTGATGCCTTGAGCCACCTCATGTAGCTCATGTACTGTCGTTGAGTTATGTATTGCCTCGCTGACAACGGCAACGGCTAGTGTGTTTATAAACTCAGTCACTATCCGATCTCCTGTAGCTTAGTCTTGTAGACAGAACTAAGATCTTCTAGCTGATCGTCACTAAATTTAGCACTGTCATATGATTGGATCTTCTCCATCATTTCGTCTAGCTCTTCTTTGTTGGAGCATTTAGATAGTGCTGTTACTGCACGACCAACGTAATAAGAATTATCCTTATCTCGTGATTGGATCACCGCATCGGGATCATCTCCAGTTTCGATCAGGAAGAATTCCCTTAGAGCATACTTCTTGGCAAGGGTCATAGCTTTAGCCGCACGCTTGTCCCCACCATCACTTGCTTCTGAAAACACTTTAACAATTCTTATTTCGCCACTGTCTACATGCTCAAACGCAAAGTCCCTGACACCTAGGAATAACGATGCACGGTTGCCATTGTTGGTTGTATAACCTTCGGTCGAATGTATCTCAGATCCAACAGGATACATTACTATTCCATGCTCTATCATACTTGGCCTTAGCTGTGCTATAAGTTCAGCTTCACCAGCGTAGGTGTAGCCATATTTACCAGTGCCAACCTTCCCCTTCTTCTGTACATATCCAACGTCTTTCATCACTGCTAGTTGTGCAGCTGATAGTGATTCATGCTTACTCATTTTCCATCTCCTCTTCTGCTACGACCCACTCAACGAGGTCGATATGTTTATCTTCCGAAAGTGCAGCATCAATAGCTTGATTAACTACATGCACCTGATCTTCACCATGAAAGATCATCTCATTTATGAAGCTCTCTCCGTGATGACGATATCCAATAGAATATTTTTTAAGCGACACTATAGCTCCTCTCCATCTTCCTTGTTGTCTCTCTTTGACTCTGACTCGATGATGATATCGAACATGGCCTGCATCATGCCGTCAAACATTTCCTCTAGCCAGCCTAGGGTTTTAGTTTTTATTTCAGCTGTAGTTATAGGAAGCACCATTATCACATCGTTGGAAGCAAACTCTTTTACCTCACCATTTGATTCGTCAGTAGAAATCTTCTTGAGCCTAATGATGGAGTCTGTTCTGCCTATTACAGATCCGGTAAAGACTGCATTGATTGCATCCCTTACCTCTTCTCGGAGATCCTCTGGGAATATAACCTCACGATCCCTTAACAGGTCTTCGGCATCTTCCTTTGAGATGTTCTGTATGGCATCATAAAGTGATCCGTCATCTGCAACTACAAGCTGCCCGATTTTAATCGGAGGCATCTCACCTGAATCCCCATCAAACTTTTGTATTCTGTGCCTCAATTGAGTCTCCCTTATTCGTTGTTAATCATGTCCTCTAAGTTAATCACCTGCCCCCAACCATCTGAATGCCAGTCATCATGTGCTTGGCACCAGTTGATTCGTTCGAGTGTTTGGTAGTTTATTAGCCGTGCTTGCCCCATCATTTCCTGTGGTATCTCAAAGACGAGTGTTTCATAAGGAGGGAAATTCCTTACGACTATGAACACAAATCTTTCAGCATCAAACACATCGCAATAGTGTGCTGCCTGAAACTGGTAGCCGTATTTGTATATGGCATCCTTAGCAAACTGCACGCCAAGGTGTTGTCGTGTTGTCTTGAAGTCTACGATCAATCCCCTGTCTGAGAAGTCAGCATCACACATTGCCTTGCAGCTGACACCCTCTATGTCCTTGATCCCAACAACCTCATTCCTCTCAACTGTTAAGTCAAAAATATGTTTAACGGCTGCTGGGTTTTCATATACCGACTCTTTCATCCTGAGAACCATGTCCATTTCTTCAGGTGAAAGGATGACTTTCCCTTGGTTAAGCTCCCTGAATTCTGACATCCACTCTCGGTGTGCCTTTCGCCTTAGGTTTATAGGCTCACCCATGATTGACACTGGTGTTACCACAGCGCTCTCGCTAAACACATCGAAGTCTGCCATGACAAGGTGAAAGGCTGACCCTATACGCATTGAATCACTTGGCTCAGGGGAATGAACATTACGCTTAATGTGGGTGTGGTAAAAAGTCCACGGCCCCTTATCACGGAAGTCTTTCATCATCGAATTAGATATCTCTGGCCTAGAAAAATATTCTTCCTGTGTGATATCAAGTCGTTCCATCGTTCTTTTCCCTTAGCTCCCTTATGGTTTCGACAATCGAAAACAAATGATTGGTCTTCAGCTTGTACGTGTTGTCCAAGGCTTCCCGAGCCATGTCATGCTCTGCCCAGTCCAGCCATTTGCGAGATGGATTACCATCAAAGCTATAGATATGAGTCTCTAAAAGTTTGTCGTCGGTTCCTAACACACGGAATATTAGTAACGACTTCATTTTCCACGGCGATTTGTTATTTCATTTCGGAGTACATTCTTTATGTCCCTTACCCCTTTAGGGCCACAACCTTGCACACGGTATACAATGAACTCCTCTGTCACATTTGTTAAATCACCGATGGTAAGGATGTCTGCTCTCTCAAGCGCATTGACAATTCGCTCGTCAAGTTCTGTTTGGGCTAATGGTTTCCTGAACAAGGGAGCCTTCTCTATCTTTTGCATGGATAGCTCTGCTTCATCTATGCAAAGATGAGCTGCTTCAAAGTGTCCAGCTTTTAGTAAGTGATATATGCGATCCGAAAATAGCTTCGCATCTGTATCACTCATCGAGAATGATGTTGACTTGTAATTCATTCTCGCTTTCCATTAGCTCATTCCTAACAATATTTACAGATGATGGTGCTTCTATAGCTATTGAACATCGCTTGCAACCAGCATCTCTTATCTTTTGAATGGTAATCTCTACACTGGTTTCTCCATCCACCAGAGTTATAGACTCCCCTTCTTTACGCGACAGTACTAGCATCTTCTTCCTTCCTTGGTCTTCCAGCTTTTCGTCTATCAATCTTGAAGTCTTCTACATCCTGCCGTTTAATAAGCCATAGGCCAGCGGGTAAACGATAGCCCTTAAGATCTGACGAACGCAATAGCTGGCGAACCCTGCTACAGGTTACATCTAAGATGCAGGCGGCTTCTCTTGTTGTTAGATATTCTTCAATGTTCATGCTATAATTCTACCGTATACGGAATAATAGTCAACTGATTTATTGATTAGAATGGGATGTATTATGCCAAGACGACGACGAAATAAACGATCAACGGAGGACGATTCTTTGTCACCTTCTGATGACAAGAGAGAACAGCGTGACGATAAGCGTGAGGACAAGCAGACCTTCAAGGTGGGTAAGACACAAGCTAAGGCTGACTTGCAACGTGCTAAGGCTAGCAAATGGAAATGGCTGTTCATGCTTATCGCATTGATTGCTGCTATCATGGGATATTTCAAGTTCAAGATTCCCGGTATCGGAGGTTAAATAATTATGGATTATATTAAGACACTACTTAATGATTTCCTAACGGCACTTAAATCTAAACGTGTTGTCACCACCATTGTCGGTGCGATCCTTACCATACTTGCTGCCAAGTACGAGTGGATACCGCAGGATAGGATCGACGACATTGCTACATTCATTGCAGCACTAGTAGTTGGTGACTCGCTTCGTCCTACCAACCCTAACAAGATTGAAGACGAGACACAGTAAATGGAATGGATCTCCGAAAATATATTAACATTGATATGTATGGTATGTGGCGCACTGTCCACCATCGTCGGCGGCGTTTGGTGGATGAGTGCCCTGTACTCAAAGGTCAGGCAAATCCATGAGCGAGTAGATGAATTTGTAGACGATTACAAATCATCTCAAGCTCGCATGTGGACTGCCATTCAAGAGATTGATGTTCGACTTGATGACCATAGCGAACGCCTCACCCGTATTGAATCAAAGGTGAATCAATAATGAAACCCTATCAAAGACCACAGCCTGAGCCATATGATCCCACTGGTGAGAACGCTCCCCCTCAGATTGACAGACCCATAGTAAGCCCCGACCCTAGGGATCGTATACCGGGAAACTATAGGATTCCAGAGCACCAACGTACAGATATTTTTAGGAACGCTTTTGGGCCATATCAGCAGCCTATCTCTCAGCCCAACATCGCCAAGCACAATCGTATTACTGGAAACAAAAGACGTAAGGGTTATACACCTCCTAGTTCACGATCTAAAAAGAAACAGTACAACAAAAGTAAAAACTATATCAGCCCAAAGAACCGCCGCATAACTGGCATGGTCAAGCCTAAGCCTAAGCGTAATCCGGTGTTTCCAATGCCAACTCCAAATCCCATTCGCCCACGTCCTCGCCCACCTTGGCGACCAGCCCCCCCACCTTGGATGCGGCCCATCCCTCTGCCAATTATCCCCGCCCCTGTGCCTTTCCCTAAACCTCCACCACCACCACCACGCACTGAACCCATTGGGACACCCATAATAGGGCCTATACCTGCACCTCGAATTGTTCCGTATTGGAGCAGAAGAGGACGTGATTACCCGCATGAGCATACGCTATGACATAACTGAGCTGTGCCTAGCCATTCTTTGTTCCACAGTGAATGGGTCTGGCTTGCCACCATGTAGCGGGAAATTATTTTTAGCAGCATAGTATGCCTGTCTAACATTTTTATTTCCCCATGTGCCACCAGTATTTCTTTTGGTTGCGAACGCTAGCTTCTTACATATCTTAGCCCACGGCCATTGGTGTACATCTCTCCACTCTACTATTTGTACAGCAGTGGCACGCTCACTCCAGTCTGGTTCAAAATGGGAATCCTTTCCCTCCCCTACCTGCCGATAACCAATAGGCGGATGTTGATTAACAGGTAGCCCATCCTTGATTCTCTTTTCCATACCTATCTTAGTTCGCTGCTTTATCATCTCTCTCTCAAACTCAGCGTAGCTAGCTAGGGTTGTGTACATTAGCCTGCCAATAGGGGATGAAAAGTCTATCCCCACTGACATGATGTGTAAAAATATATCTCTATTCAGTAGGTCTTCCTGTGTGAGGAGTGCATCTATCACTCCACGGAAGCACCTATCCAGTGCAACAGATACTATGTGATCCCCATTGCGCAATCTATGATGGAGTTCACTGCCTGCTGGCCTGTCAAACAATGGGATACCACCACTAACATCTTCATCGGCAAACACCCCACCAAATACAGTTCCAGTCAGACTTCCCGATTCGGACTGATACTTATAATAGTCTTCAATTCGTTGTTTTTGATTTTCAAATGAATTGTTCTGGTCATCTGTTGATACCCTTGCATAGCAATATACCGTGGGACACTGTTCCATATTCTTACTGCTTCTTCCTCAGTCTTTTTTGTTGATCCCATTGCATCGCACTCATCGCATACAACATATGGATTGTCTTCGCAATCATACGATAAAAAAATCAAGTCTCTCTCGCCGCAGAACGGGCAAGGTTTCACATTCATCACAGCCTCCAAAAATAAAAGAGAGGGGATAGCAATTCATCTATCCCCTCTCAGACTCCGAGTGAATAACGAAAGGAGGATAACGCTATCCACTCAACGGGAGTTTCACATGAAAGGACACGCGGTTACAAAGCCACTCACGCATTGGCTCAACATGCTGGTAGGTGTTGTTGATTGAGTTGATAATCAACCTAGAAGAACCAGCTTCGACAAGTCAGTGCCGACACACATATCAATTAAAATATATCATCTCCCTGCACAGGAGGAGGAGATGAAGCTGAATAAGCTGGTTCCGCAGGAGCTGAATGCTGCTGCTTACCGGAGATTGCTTCGACTCTACTTGCTGTAATTTGCAGCTTAGAGTATTGCTTACCATCTCGTTCCCAGTTATTTTCTTTAACCGTTCCCTCAATAAATACCTCGCTACCTTTGCTCAGATAGTCGTTAGCCATCTGTGCATTGCTAGCCCATAGAGTAACAGGAACCTTAGCTGTTGTGGTCTTACCCTTGAAGGTACTGTCCACTAACAGTGTGATATCTGCTACAGCTCTATCGCCATTGATATAACGTAGCTCAACATCATCGGAAAGTTTCCCCATTAGCAAGACTTTATTATAGTCAGCCATAATTATTGTCCTTCCAAAACAATAGTTTCCATCCAGTCTGGCACATCATCCAAGATGTATTCATTACTACGAGTAATGACAGCCACCACCGGACAGTTAATTTCACTTCGTTCAGACGGCCACGGTGTATGGCCATCAGTTATTGCAAGCATAATGTGTGGTGGTTTATTGCTCAGTTCGTAACCTTCCTTGAGTAGGTTGCCGACATCAGTGCCTCCCCCACCTTCTAGCTTAAGCTCTTTAATATTTTTAGCTGCAATGATACTTGCCTTAGCTTTTGTATCACCGACAACTATATTGATACCTTGTCGTGATCTGAATGAGCTGATGATCTTGTTAATGATCCCCATTGAAAGCTCATAATCTTCATCACCCATAGAACCAGAGGTGTCTAGACATATGGTAATCCGTGGGATGCTCTCCACGTTACTGCCCATAACGAATGGTGACTGTGAAAATCTCCTATTATGTCTTCGGTAAGATCGGTCGCCCATTCCGTATACATCTTCTACCCTTTGCTTTACCTGTTTCATTATCACCCTCTTGGGATCCTGCTTGACCCTACGAATATTATTCGCTAAGCCTTGCCAGTTCCTAGAGGTATCACCGATATCACAGGTCTGAACTTTAGATGCAACTGAATGGAGTATCGAAGTGATCTCCTCATCAGTTAATCCAATGCCGGAGTCCTGTGGTGGTGCCATCTCCCAAGGTTGTGGAACACCATGAGAGCATGATCCAGCTACTGGGGGTTCTCCATTCCATTGGAGTTCGCCATCTGAGTTACGCCCGAACTGTCCAGCATCTGAGCCATTGCCCCTATTGCCTCCCTGACTTGATTCATTTGGGTGTCCATTACCTGAAGTGCGTTCTCCATCCCGCTGTGTACCTTCATGGTCTGGTCGTTCAGTGTTGCTATGGCTCCCTCCAGCCTCGCCACCCTGTCCTGTATCCCTTCCGACTTCTCCTTCAGGTTCGTTAGGTTGCTCACCGTAGTCTGTATTTCTACCACCTTCTCGGTAAGCCCTTGTTCTACTTCGTGTATTTTCGTCAGTGTCGCCTGAGCGATCCTGCCCGTTGGTTTCTTGTTCTCTGCCATTAGATTCTCCTGAGTTTGGTGGTGTATAAATTTTTCTGTAAAGAGATTCTATCGTGAACTTGGTATCACCCTCGCCACGAACTAAATCTCTAACCCTTAGGTATGATTCTTCTTCATACCCGAACTTACTACGCTTCTCCCATCCACATTCACCCCTTTCGTCTACTAACAATTCATTAGCAACGGCTGTTGCGGATCGTGCCATGCAAGTTGTTTGATACTCA
>MDTE01046369.1_pt1 | contig 12609 bp, 11 predicted proteins | sample 811231 | NCBI WGS metagenome assembly MDTE01 (sample SAMN05326651, study PRJNA326480) | marine metagenome | isolation source: seawater | place: Indian Ocean: Red Sea | collected 2010
ACAAATAATTTCTGATTATATTGAATCTCCAGGAACTTTAATACTTTCAAAAAGTGAATTTACTAATATTTTGGAAGATACCGGTTTTAATATTCTAAAGTTCAATCTATATAGAGATTTCTTTTATATATTAAGAAAATATCCAAGAATATTAAGACCATTGATAAGAATTGTGGCCAAAACATTATCTATTATTTTAGGAGGAGAAAAAAATATCGGATATTTTATGTGCGTGGAAATTATGAAATAATAAAAAAAATTTAATTTAGTTTTCCTTTTTTTTATATACAATTTCTTTATTAGATTTTCAAAAGATTGATTTATATAGTCATTGAGTTTTTCTAGATAAAAAAGGAAAACTAGCGGAATTTTTATTAGAATTATTTTCATACTGATATTATTTATTTTTCAATAAATAGCAGTATTATAAACCTGTAATTCTTTTTTCTAATAAGAATTTTAGTTGGATAGCTATTTTTGAAAGAGCTCTAAATAATAATTTTAAATTTTTTCTTAAAGAAATATATATTAAATTTTGATAATTTCAGATTTTCCCCAATTGAATTTTTGATTTGCTTCACGTAAATCAATAAAATCAAAATCATTAATTAATTTTTCTAATTTTTCAAAAGCATTTTTTAATCCATAATAGGACTTAAATTTTCTAATTTTTGAAAGATCATTTATCATAGGCTGATTAAAATCGAAATCTCTTGGATGAAAATAAGTCATAACATATTCACTTCTTTTAGTTAAAAGTTTTATCAATGGGTAGGGCATTAAACGGAAATATCCTCCTCCTGAAAAAATTAAATTTTTCCCTAATAATGAGATAGTATTAATAGGAAATTCCTTTATTTTTCTTCCATCAGCCGATACAATTACAGGCGATTTGGAGGGGAATTTTTCAAATCCTCCATGAGCTCTTGAAGCAGGAAAAATACTACAGTCAATTTCTATACCTTTATTTATTAATTCTTCAAAAACCCATTTATTGCTCTCCATAAGAGAAAATCCTGGAGCTCTATAGTATTTAACTTTTTTTCCAGTAATATCCTCAATATTATTAATTGATTTTTCAAGATCAGCCTTGAATTCACCTCTAGTTTGATTGTACGCAAGTGTATGTAAATTAGAATGTGATCCAATTTCATACCCCAAATTATCTATTTTTTTAATTACTTTTGGAAATTCATTAGCTATCCAACCAAGGCAAAAAAAGGTAGCACTTTGTTTTTTATTTTCCAGTAGTTGAAATATTTTATCCATATTTTTTTCTATTCTATAATCGAATTTATTCCAAGATGATTCATCCTTTGTACTTTCATGATCAAGAATATGAAACCATTCTTCGATATCAAACGTTAGTATTTTCATTAATAGAAAGTATTTCCTCCTTTTAGAAATTCTTTGACATTAAATCTTTCAGGGAAAGAATAATATGATTTCTCATTATTATCATTTGGAATCAGATTTATTTCATCATTTTTAATTTTCTCAATTGCTTCGGCAATTGCTTCCATACCTAATCTTTTTGTTTTTTTTATGAGATTTTTATGGGAAATTTTACCTATATTAAATTTCTTCTGTACAATTATTGGCCCACTATCAATTCCCTCATCCATAAAAAAAACACTTACTCCAGACTCTTTTTCTTTATTTTTAAGAACCCAAAAGGTAGGCATTAAACCTCTATATTTGGGAAGAAGAGATGAATGTAGATTGATACAGCCATAAGGAGCTAATTTAATAAGTGATTCCTTAAAAATTTCGCTACCTAAGATAGATACTAATAAACTTGGTTTATATGATTTTATTAATTTTAGGCTATCTTTATGATTTATAGACTTATTTAATTTGATAATTTTAATTCCAAGTTTTTGAATAGTTTTTTCAACATTTAAATTATCATCTAATTTGCTTAAAAGAAATTTAATTGAATAGTAAAAGAAAAAATTTATCCCAAATATAGATAACGTTTTTATTGATTTTTGAAGTAAAGATTGTTTCTTGCCATATGGAGAAGGTTCATATAAGATAACCCCTTCTATACTTACTTCTTTAGGTAATATTTCATAAAGATAACGTAAATTTTTGGCCAGAAAAAATGGTTCATTTTGAGTAATTAAAATTATTTTCATTAGATATTTTAAATTTTCAAAAGTTATATTTGTATAAATTTTTTGACCCAACTTATTTTATATTAATACTTTAATAAAGCAAATTACTTTTTTCTATTTTGAGTCTGTTAAATAATTAACAAAAAAATTGATAAGAATGTATCAGACTAATAACTAATGCATACTCAACCCAGGAAGTTATCTAACTTATCTACAAAATATTTAAAAATAATGTTTGAAAAGAAATCAAAATAAAGAAGTTGAAGAAATTAAAGATGCTTTATTAAATCGAAAAAAAGAGAATACCTTAATCACCATTTCTTAAACTTAAAATTGAAATACAGTAAAAAGGAAAATTTTTTAGATGATATTTTTATCAAATAGATGAAAAAATTTACTGCATGTTAGCATTTCTTTAATAGTCAAAGAAAGAGATATTCAAAATCACTTTTCCAAAAGAAAAAGTAGTTGTTTTGAAGATATTTTGATACCTACGAACAGACCTTCAATAAACTTAAATAATATAGTAGAAAAAATTATAACTTAATTGACTATCTACATAGCATAAAGGGAGTAATGGGTTCAAATCACTTTTGCAACGTTAAATTTTATTAGTATTGCAATAGATTAGGGTGATTATTAAAAAGGATTTAAAAAAAGTAGGAATTATAAATTAAACAATCTAGATATTATTTATTAGTTCTTCAGAGTTAGTTTGGTTTATAAAGATTTTAGACTTTTCTCCAAACTCCTAAAAGTTTACCTTGAAAAACTACCTCATCTAAATTTAACTCAATCGGATCATAAGCAGGATTAGCTGCCTCAAGAAAAATTTTTCCGCTTTTCTTAACAAAATATTTTAATGTCGTTCCTAATCCTGGAACCATCGCACTAACTATTGTTCCATTCCTAAGAGAGTATGCATCCTTAATTGGCTCCATCAAAACTATATCTCCATCTGCAATAGAGGCATCAATCATTGAATCGCCATTAACTCTTAGAGCAAAAATATCTTTCTTTTGTAAAACTTCAGAAATATCTAAATTTTCTTGAATATCAGAAAAAGTTTCAATTAAACCTCCAGCTGCTACTGAGCCCATAATTGGTACTCCTTCAAAGATTTCATCTACTATCTGCATTGTTCTTGCTTTACCTTCTTGCCATGAAATGTAACCTTTTTCTTGTAAATGCTTGAGACGGCTTTGAATTGGGGCCGGAGATTTCAATCCCATGGCCTGCATCATTTGCCTGATTGATGGACTATGCTGAAAATCTTTCATATATACTTTTATCCATTCATAAAGCTCATGTTGAGCTTGTGTAAGATTAGCCCCTTCAGAAGTTCCCATAAAACATATGTACTCTAATACATTTGTACCTATATACCAACAATATTGCAAGTTCCTCTAAGTAATAAGACTAGCTAAAAATGATTGTTTAAAATTTATTCTGTTGTCTGATTACTAAAAATTCTTCTTCTTTTGCTCTCAATTACTTCAAAAGTGATATCTAAATTTTTGTGCTCAGAATAAACTTTTTTGAAAAACTTTACTTTTTAAAGACTTATTTATTTTACGAGATAACAAGACACAAGAGTAAAAAACAAAACTAAGCAGTAAATAATTCGAACAGTCGATGGAACACTTTTATTAGTATCCAAAATACGAAAATGCAAGTGTGACCTATCTGGGAGTAATGGAGATACTCCTTTGGATACTCTAAAACAAACTACTAGGAACATATCAATCACTGGAACAATCACTAATAAAAATGATTTATGAAGTGAGATAGAAGAAGATAATAAATCAATACTAGAACTTGAAAAAGTTAAAAGGCTAAGCGAAGCTAAACTAAAGCCTAGAAAATAGGAACCAGAATCTCCCATAAAAATCTTAGATGGATAGAAATTATAAATAAGAAACCCGATACAACATCCCACTAAAGATAGAGAAAAATAAAAAACAGATAAATAACCCAAAGAAAAACTAATAAATGCTATTCCTAAAAAATTTATTAATGCTACTCCTCCTAATAAGCCATCTAGTCCATCAAGCCAATTAATTGCATTGGTTATCCCGACTATCCATAAAAATGTCATTACATAACTTAGCAATGGAATTAATGTTATTTCGTTTAGATTTAGATTTAAAAAAGAAATATCGACTACTTCGATTCCAAAACCCTTTTGCCAAATAATCGTCATTACTATTGTTTGGAGAAAAAGTCTTAAAGTAGGGGAAAGTGTTAAAAGATCTTCAAATAAACCAATGAGGAAAAAAAAGCATAATCCAGTTAAAAAAAGTATATTGGTAGTTGCAAAATAATTATTTTCTATATCAACAAGATTTAGATAACTAAATGTAATTAATTGAGAAATTAAGAATCCAGCAAACAAAGCTATCCCCCCAATTCTCACCATATTTTCTTTATTTCTTTTTCTTTTATCTGGTTTATCAAATAATTTAAATCTATTTCCAATTTTATTTAATTTGGGTACGAAACTCATAGTAGTAAAAAGAGCAACTACTAAATTTAAAATTCCAATTAAAACTTGATTATTCACAATCTATAAATTAGTGGATGATTTCACTACATTTGTTTAGGATATACCGTATGTAATAGTAAGTAAACTTATGCTGAGAAAATGTATTCAAATATTTTCATTATCAAAAGTTAATAAATCGATAGAAAAACTATGAAACAAAGCAAAGAATTATTTTGGAAGACATTTGAAAATAAGAAAGTAATTGTCACTGGACATACTGGTTTTAAAGGAAGTTGGCTAAGTATTTGGTTATATTCACTGGGTGCCAAAGTTTTTGGTTTATCTGAATCAATACCCACAAACCCATCAAACTTCAAGGCTTGTAAATTAGAAGACAAATTAGTTGATTTCAGAGTAAATATATGTGATACAGAAAAAGTAAAAAAAATAATACAAGATATTAAACCTGATTTTATTTTTCATCTCGCAGCGCAATCGTTGGTAAAAGTTTCTTATGAGAACCCTTTACTTACATGGAATACAAATACATTAGGAACAGTTTCGATTCTAGAAGCCCTCAAATCAATATCAAATAATTGCATTTCAATTTTCATTACAAGTGACAAGTGCTATAAAAACTTGGAATGGGAGTGGGGCTATAGAGAAAATGATAGAATTGGAGGTAGCGATCCATATAGTGCATCTAAGGGCGGGGCTGAATTAGCAATACAATCGTACTTTAAATGTTTTTTTAAAGGAGGAGATATCAAGATTGGTATTGGTAGAGCAGGCAACGTTATTGGAGGAGGGGACTGGTCACCATATCGCCTGGTACCAGACTGTATGAAATCATGGTCCAATAATGAAGTGGTCACGATAAGAAATCCAAACTCTACAAGGCCTTGGCAACATGTATTAGAACCATTAAGTGGTTATTTATTATTAGCTAGTAAGCTTTACCTCGAAAATGATTTAGAGGGAGAAGCTTTTAATTTCGGACCTCCAGCAAATCAAAATTATAATGTCATGAATGTCGTCAAAGAGATGTCGCAATATTGGGAAAAAGTAAGATGGGAGACAGCGGACTCTAAAGGTTTTCAAGAAAGTGGATTATTAAAATTAAATTGCGATAAAGCTCTTTCAAAAATATTATGGGAACCTGTTTGGGATTTCAATACAACGATTTACCAAACAGTTAATTGGTACAAGAATTTTTATGAAAATAAAAAAAATACTTTTGATAATTCTATTAATCAAATTGAAGAATATACCAAAGCCGCTAATTTTAAAGATTTATGTTGGACAAATGCTTAATAATAAAGTTATTTTAACTCCCATTGAAAAAATAAAAGTCGAAGGGGGTGATGTTTTAAAAAACATCAAAGTTGGAGATGAGGGATATAAAGGATTTCAGGAAACTTATTATTCTTTTATCAATTTTGGTAAAAAGAAAGGTTGGAAAAAACACGTAGATATGACCTTAAACTTAACCTGTCCAATAGGAAAAGTTAATTTTGTTTTCTCTGAAGATTTATATCATTTTGAGAATGTAATTATAAGTAAAAAAAATCTTTTTAGAATTACTGTGAATCCTGGCATATGGTTTGCTTTTCAAGGACTTTATAAACCCTTTAGTCTTATTAATAATGTCTCTGATTTGATACATAATCCAGAAGAAATTGAAAGGAAAAAATTAAATGAGGTCAATTTCAAGTGGTAATAATATTTAAATAAAAAAGTTTTTCGATGAATTTGCAAAAATAATTTATATTTAAATTCTCAAGCAATCAATATCTTTTGACAAAATTCCTTTTATATCAAATAAAATAGTTTTCTTTTTTAAGATTTCTTGCCAAAAAAATTTATCAATTTTTTTGAATTGGTCATGGGCAACTGCTATAACTATTGCTGAAAAATCTTGCTCAAACGGATAATCATCTGATATTTCTAAAGAATAATTATTTTTTGCTTCTTCTTTATTGACTAAAGGATCATAAATACAAGTTTTTATATTGTATTCATTTAATCTATTTATAAAATCAACAACTTTTGTATTTCTAATATCTGGGCAATTTTCTTTAAAACTTAATCCCATTACTAAAACTTTTGATCCAACAATCTGAATATTTTTTTTTGACATATTTAATATTAATTTATCTGCAAGCCAACTTGCCATAGAATCATTAATTCTTCTTCCTGCTAAAACAACCTGTGGGTAATAGTTCAGTTGTTCCGCTTTAAAAGTGAGATAATAGGGATCTACTCCAATACAATGTCCTCCAACTAACCCAGGCTTAAAAGGTAGGAAATTCCATTTAGTTGATGCAGCCTCAAGGACATCAAAGGTATCTATATTTAGCTTACTGAAAATAATTGATAGCTCATTAATTAAAGCTATGTTTAAGTCCCTTTGTGTATTTTCAATCACTTTAGCCGCTTCTGCTACTTTAATGCTCGGAGATTGATACGTCCCAGCCGCAATAATTGAAGAATAAAAATCATTAATCCAATTAGCTGCCTCTAAAGTTGAACCACTTGTTACTTTTACAATATCTTTTAGTCTATGTTTCTTATCACCTGGATTTATCCTTTCAGGGCTATACCCTACTACAAATTCATGATTAAATCTTAAACCTGAAAACTTTTCAATTAATGGAGCACAAAATTCTTCCGTAGCCCCAGGATATACTGTGCTTTCGAAAATAATAACAACTTGTCTATTTTCATTCTTACTTTTTCCAAAAGTTTGTTTTTTTATTGATAGTCCTATAATTTCGCACGCATTTTCTAAATATTTAAGATCAGGATTTTTAGCCTTATCTATTGGAGTAGGGACTGTGACAATAAAAACATCTATACCTGATAAAAATTTTATATCACTTGTAAATAAAATTCCCTTATTTTTTTCTAGCTCAGAAGTAGGAATTTCCTTAGTAGTATCAATATTTTTAGTTAGTTGATTAATTCTTTTTTGATTTATATCAAATCCAATAATTTTCCTAAATGATTTTCCTTTAGTCTTCATATTAGTCTGATTATCTGCAAGTGCTAAAGCCAAGGGGAGACCTACATAACCTAATCCAATTATGGCTACTCTACAGTTATAAAGATCAGGAAGATTAAAATTCACAGAATTTGGTAGTAATCCTTATACCATTGGACAAATTTGCCAATACCAACTTTTATTGATGTTTTTGGTTTAAATCCAACATAATTCTCTAGAAATGAGGTATCTGCATGAGTTGCCTCAACATCGCCTGGTTGCATTGGGAGATATTTCAATTCAGCCTTAGTACTTAATGTTTCTTCTAAAGCATATATATATTCCATCAAAGAAACTGGATTAGAATTTCCAATATTAAAAACTCTAAAAGGCGCCCAACTTGTTGAGGGATCAGGATTTAACTTGTCGAAATTCAATTCACCTTTTGGTGGTTTCTTTATTAAAAGGGTAATACTTTCCACAATATCATCTATATATGTAAAATCTCTAAGCATTTTCCCATTATTAAAAACATTAATCGGTTTTCTCTCAATAATAGATTTTGTAAATAAAAATAATGCCATATCTGGTCTACCCCAAGGACCATATACTGTAAAAAATCTCAATCCTATGGAAGGTATTCCGTAAAGACTACTGTAACAATGAGCCATTAATTCATTAGATTTCTTTGTTGCTGCATAAAGGCTCACAGGATGATCAACTCCATTCTTTTCACTGAATGGCATTTTTAAATTCCCACCATAAACTGAACTACTACTTGCATATATTAGATTTTTAACTGGATTTTCTCTGCAGCCTTCCAATATATTTAAAAAACCTACAATATTTGATTGAATATAAGCATGCGGATTTTCTAAAGAATACCTCACTCCTGCCTGAGCAGCTAAATGAACAACGAAATTAGGTTTATATTTTTTAAATAAATCTAAAACAACTTCTTTATTATCAAGATCCTGTTTTAAAAATAAGAATTTTTTTCTTAAATTCGACGCCTTTTCTCTTAGTTTTTCTACTCTCGCTTCCTTTAGTTTTACATCGTAATAAGAATTAAGATTATCAATACCAATAACTTCATCCTGACTTTCTAGAAGTTTATTACATAAACTAAAACCTATAAAACCAGCAGCTCCTGTAACTAAAATAATCATATTTTTAGTTTTTAAATTTAATAAATTAGAAGTTAATTCATAATACTCTTTAATCAATAACTATTTTAATTTTTAAAAGACAGATGCATATTTTTTTAACGATAAAAAATATTAAGTTGTAAATAAATCTAATATTTTAGGTTTTATTTCGCAAATATCAACAAGCTTTTTGTTATCAAAATTAAAGTGTTTAGAACTTTTGCCATAAGCAAGTAAAATTCCTTCTGGAACATGATAAGCAGTCCCCTTATCACGTACAAAAAACTTCAAACCATAATCACCAATTTTATTAAAAAGTTTCGTTTCTTTATTAAATATTTGTGCCTTTTTAGATAACGAATCTGTTTGTACTCCCAAACTGAAATTAGCCCTAAGACCTGAAGGACTATACTTTAGTTTAATTAATTTATTACCATCTTCATCCTGTAAATTTTCAATAGCGTTAATTAATTTATTTAGAGATTTCTGTGAAGAACAGCCAAAAACTATATCAGGCTGCATTGCAGGAAATAGTGAATAATCCTTGTTTGAAAGTCCTAACATTTTTATAAATTTTGAAGAATCAGATAAAAATATTTCAGGTTTATATTCTCCCCAATCAATATATTCTTGACCCATACTTGAAATAATCAACAAGTTAGAAGAGTTTTTATCACAATATTCCGATATAATTCCAACTTGTTTATCAGCAATATCCATAGCTTTAAATATCGACTCTGAATTAAATTTGTCAACTTCTTTTTCATTTAATCCAATATCTTCAGGAAATGTGGCATACCAATATCTATGCATCATTCCGGCAACATGATTAGTAAAAAATGTTGAGACCTTAGGCTGATATTTTAAAAAATGTTTCCAAAAAACATCAAATCCTAAAATTGGCTGCATTAAAGATCTTCTTTTTTTATACTTTGGATTTATTATTTCCTTGATTACATGTATAAAAGCCCTTATGGCACTTGAAAAGTTTATAGTTCTTTTAAAAATAAGTTGAGAAAAATTAAATATTGTTTTGTAATCGTATCTCAAATTTATTGCTTTATTATCACCAGCAAGTTTTAGATTAAACTTCTGGAAGTTTTCTATTTCTTTTGGGAAGGACTCAGGATTAGGTGCAAATGTGTCGGGAAGATAGAATTTATATTTTTCACCATATATTGGAGGAAATGACTGCAATGATCCAAAAACACCAACATCTATTCCAGAAGAAGCTAAAGATACCCATAATGGAGGATACTTTTCATTAGCAAATTTTAAATCTTGATTTAAATATCTAATGTTATGTTTGCTATTAGGAACACCTCTATGTAAGCTTGGCCATGTACTCCAAGGATGTAATTCTCCATCATCTTTCGTGATGGTTTCCTTGAAAATGCCGTATTTATATATTTTGGCAAAATTACTTTTTGGTTTTTCTCTTATATATTTTTTAAATAGTCTAGGTGGAACTTCATTTAACTCGTAAATAATAAAATTATTCAAAATCAAATATTTATCTAAATTTATTATAAATCATTTATAAATTTTTAAATTCAAAAATTATGGTTATTTTCTAACTTTTAATTCTTGATTTTTAATTGCAAGTAAATAACCAAAAATAACCTGTCCAGGTCCACTAAAGATTATATGATAATGAAAATTAAACACTAAAAATAAGATAATTTGAAAATAATTCTTTTTACATATATTATCCTTACAGACAATTAATAAGATATAGATCCCTATAATTCCATGGCAAGCTAAAAAATTTAAATATGAAGTATCTCCTCCTGCATCTGCAAACTTTAAAGATCCAAATAAGAGTTCTATAAAATTTGTTTGACCAAAAAAATCCGAAAATCTTTCCAATTTTTGGTTAAAAAGTAAAAATGTATATTCAGGTGATACTTTGTCAAGAAAAGTTCCTTTCCCAAAAAAACTATTTACATAAAAATAAATAAAAGAAGAAAAAATTCCAATCACAAAAAAATTTATAAAATTAGTTAATTTATAAATATTTTTTAATACATAAGCTAATAAAGCTAATATCCCAGATCCCGATCCAACAAATATCATTGCAATACTTGTATAAAGTACTCTTACTTTAGAGAAAGGTAATAAAGACATTAAAACAACAAGTAAAACTCCAGTAACTGAAGCATTACCACCGAAACTCAAAGCTCTCTGCCAATAAATCGTAAAGTGAGTATTTAAAATATCAGGATAATTTGGTAATAACCTTGGATCTAAAAATGTGTTAACTAATATACCCTCTAAAATAGTTATTGTTGTTAGAAAGATAAACGTTTTATTTTTATCGAAATTACCCTTGTTAGATTTAAAAAACAAATAATATAAAATAAATCCCCAATGAAAACCGAACAATAAGAAACTTTGTCCAAACCCATAAATATTACCTGAAATTATAAAAGTAATTAACAAATATATGCATAACATCCACTCGGAAAACTTTAGATTATATTTTGAAAAAAAAGCTGCTATAAAATAGGAAAGCAAAGAAATAGGGCCAAGATAATATCTGCCAATTCCCAAAAACAATACTAAAAAATAAATCTTTTTAAGAAAGTTATTATTTTTTAAATTTTGAGTCATATTTTTTTTATTTATTTAACGAAATTGTTATTTATTTCTCTAAATAAATTTTATATGAGAATTATTAACTATTGTATTTAAAAATATTTCTGTTCTTTTTTTATAACTGAAATTTTTTGCATAAGATTCTGCCTCTTTTGATAATTCTTGAACCATTTCTTTATTTTGAGAACATTTTCTCATTAAAGTTGCAAAATCTTTTTGAGAAAAAGGTTTTGCAAGTAGGCCAGTAATATTATTTTTTATTGCATTCTTTATTCCATAGATTTCATATGCAATAGTAGGCACTCCACATGCACCTGCTTCAATTACCGTATTACAAAAACCTTCTCTTCTACTTGGTAAGATTAAGATATTAGATTGTTTTAAATATATCTCTTGAAATTCAACAAATCCCTTTAAAAATACATTTTGAGGGAAGTCAATACTTAAATCTTTTAATTTTTGAAAAAGTATGATATCTTCGCAAGGGCCAACAAATGTAAAGGTATCTTTTGAAAAATCCTTGAGATGTTTAGGGATAATTGTAATTAAATCTCCTACCCCCTTAGCTAAGGTAATTCTCCCTAAAAAAATATATCTGAGGCCATTTCCTGAGCTTAATCCCTTTGAATATTTATTATTTTTATTATTAAATCTTAGAAAATCAATGCCAGATAGAGAACCCAGTTCTAGTCCAATTACTTTTTTTCTAAGACATAAATTTTCATTTAAAAATTCAGCCTGATAACAACTATCAGCTAAAGCAAGATTGGAATTATATGCAATAAATTTGTCAATCAATTTATAAAATCGCCTTCTATTTCCTTTCATATTTGGCCATATTTGTCCTGTAAAAGTATGCACATGGAAATAAGAATTACGGAATATGGTTGTTGCAATAGTGGCTAAAAGTCCCCCTTTATGTGTGAAACTAAGCAAAATTTGAGGTTTTTTATCAAAAATTAGAAACAATAATTTTATTAGAGCTTTTATATCACTTATAAGGTTTGGCTTTCTAGTAATTGGTATAGGAAGGTAAACTGCACCATTAGGAATTTTTAATTTGAGGACTGATTTGTTATTTGATAATAGATAAACTTTAAATTTTCTTTCTTTAATTAAAGAATTTACAATATAAAAAAGATGCTGTTGAAAATAAAGGGGATCATTTGCAATCAAAAAAATTATTTTTTCTTTACTTCTCATTTTTATTTTTTTTTGATTTAATTAAAAGTTAATATTTATTTTTATAATCTATTACAGAGAATAAAAAAATCA
>MDTE01144624.1_pt1 | contig 12609 bp, 12 predicted proteins | sample 811231 | NCBI WGS metagenome assembly MDTE01 (sample SAMN05326651, study PRJNA326480) | marine metagenome | isolation source: seawater | place: Indian Ocean: Red Sea | collected 2010
AAAAAAATTTAAAAATTTAGAATATTTAAAAAAACAAATAAAACTTGATATAAAACAAGCAAAAAAATAAAATGTCTAAAGAAACTATCCAACTTCCCAAAACAGCTTTCTCTATGAAAGCAAGCCTTCCCACAAAAGAACCTGAGATTTTAAAGAAGTGGGAGAATAGTGGGATTTTCGAAAAACTCAGAAAAAAATCTAAAGGAAAGGAAAAATTTGTTCTTCATGATGGACCGCCTTACGCTAATGGACATATACATATGGGTACAGCTTTGAACAAGATTTTAAAAGATATGATAATTCGATTTCATCAAATGAATGGGATGGACTCAGTTTATGTTCCTGGTTGGGATTGTCATGGCCTTCCGATTGAGTGGAAAATTGAAGAGCAGTATAAAAAAAAGAAGAAAAATAAAGATGAGGTACCAATAAAAAATTTCAGACAAGAATGCAGAGATTTTGCTAAAAGCTGGATTGATGTTCATATAAAAGAATTCAAGAGATTAGGTGTAGTAGGAGATTTTGAAAATTATTATTCTACTATGAGCTTCGAAGCAGAGGCTCAAATAGTAAGAGAATTAGGAAAATTTCTGTTGGACGGAAGCTTATATCAAGGTTTTAAACCTGTTCTTTGGTCCACTGTAGAAAAAACAGCACTTGCAGATGCAGAGGTCGAATATATGAACCACACTTCAAATACAATCTATGTTGGTTTTAATGTAAAAAAAACTGATAAAGAATTCTTAAAAGGAACAAGTATAATTATTTGGACAACAACACCATGGACTATACCAGCAAATAAGGCGTTGGCATTTAATAGCAATATTGAATATTCAGTTTTAGAAATAGAAAATCTTGAATATTTTAAAGGGCAGAAAGTTGTTGTAGCAAAAAAGTTAATTGGTGAAATTTCAAAAGCTTGTGGGATTAAAAATTTCAAAGAGTTAAAATCTTTTAAAGGCTCAGAATTTAAAAAAACTATTTGTAGTCATCCATTTATAAAATTAAAGTTTGATTACGAAGTACCAATGTTAGATGCTCAGTTTGTGAATTTAGAACAAGGGACTGGTATTGTTCACTGTGCCCCAAGTCACGGACCAGACGATTTTAACTTATGTTTAAAAAATAATATCCCCTCAAAATATACAGTAGATGATGCAGGCTTATACACAAAAGAAATACCATTTTTTTATAATACTCACATATTTAAAGCTGACCCTGTTGTAATTGAAAAACTCAAAGAGGAACAACAATTACTAAACCACGACAAACTCAATCATAGTTACCCTCATTCTTGGAGATCTAAGGCGCCTTTAATTTATAGAGCAACTCCTCAATGGTTTATATCCATGAAAAAAAATAACTTGAGAGATAAAGCTATAAAATCAATTAATGAAACTTTGTTTTATCCAAAAAAAGGAAAAGAACGATTATTATCAATGATAGAAGGAAGACCAGATTGGTGCGTTTCTAGACAGAGGGTTTGGGGCGTGCCTTTACCAATCTTTATTAACAAAAAAACAAAACAACCACTAAGAGACCAAAAGGTAATAGATAGAATAGCCTCAATATACGAAAAGCAAGGTTCCGACTGTTGGTTCACGGATGACCCAAAGATTTTTTTAGGAAAAGATTATGATGCGAAAGATTATGAAAAGCTAAATGACATAGTTGAAGTATGGTTTGACAGCGGATCAACTCATAGCTTTGTTTTGGAAAAAAGAAAAGATTTAAAATGGCCAGCTGACATGTATTTAGAAGGCTCAGATCAACATCGGGGTTGGTTCCACTCCTCGCTACTTGAGTCTTGCGGGACAAGAGGTAAAGCACCCTTCAAAAGTATTCTATCACATGGATTCGTTGTAGATGGAAAAGGATTGAAAATGTCAAAGTCATTAGGAAATGTTATTTCTCCAGAGGAAATTTTAAAAAATTACGGAGCTGATATTTTGAGAGTATGGTCAGCTGCCTCTGACTACGCAGAAGACTTAAGAATTGATAAGAGTATTTTAACTCAGCACGCTGAGTCTTACAGAAAAATAAGAAATACATTTAGGTACATGCTTGGAAATTTAAAAGATAATTTTGAAAAGCAAGATTTTGAAAAAATCGATTTTAAAAAATTTGATGAGTTAGAACAATTTATATTGCACAGACTTTATACAATGAGTGAACATGTCAGTGATAATTTGAATAATTATAATTTTCATAAACTGTATAAAGAACTACTAAGTTTTTGCACTTTAGATTTGTCATCATTTTATTTTGATATAAGAAAAGATGTTTTGTATTGTGATAGCCTACAATCCACCAAAAGAAAAAACTGTGTGATTGTTTTAAATATAGTTCTGGAGAGCTTACTAAAATGGTTTGCTCCTATACTTGTGTTCACAACTGATGAAATTTACGGCCTTATTTGCAAAAAAGATGAAAGTATTCATGAAAGTAATTTTGTAAGGATACCAAAAAAATGGGAAAATAAAATATTAAGCGAGAAATGGAACAAACTTTTTAAGATTAAACAACAAGCTAATATAGCTATTGAGGAAAAAAGGTCTAATAAAACTATCGGATCTAGTCTAGAGGCACAGATATCAATTACCACCGGAGAGGCTTATTATGATTTATTAAATGGTTTAGATTTAGCTGAATATTTTATTACTTCAAAAGCAGATAAATTCAAATCACAAAAAAAAGATGAGCTAAAAATTGAAGTTAAAAAAGCTAACGGAACTAAATGCCCAAGATGTTGGAAGATTTTAGAAAAAAAGTGTGAAAGATGTCACTTAGCGTTAATCTAATAACAATAAATGAGTTTAAACCAAAAAATTAAAAATATTCTTCAATTAATTTTGAAAAAAGAAAATTTCTTTTTTTTTTCGTTAGCTATTACTCTTTTTGTATTTGATAGATATACAAAATCTATTATCTTAAATAATTTCAGCGATAATGCTTATTATATTAATGATTTTATAAATTTTAATCTAGTATGGAATACTGGGATAGGTTTTGGATTATTTCATTCTAGCTCAGACCTTATTTACAATATAATTTCACTTTTAATCGCTTGTGTAATTGTTTTTTTGATTACCATAACAATAAAATCTGAAAAATTTGATAAAATTATCTTCTCTACTATAATTGGTGGAGCTATGGGAAATTTTTATGATAGATTGATATTTAAAGCAGTGCCCGACTTCATTGATTTGCATTATGAAAATTTTCACTGGTTTACTTTTAATGTTGCAGATATATTCATTACTGTTGGGATAATTTCATTTCTAATAAAAGGGGTTTTTCTAGACAACAAATAAATGAAAAAAATATATATTTTACTAACTTTATACTTTTTAACAATTGGATGTAGTGGCTTAAGTGATGCCGGCAAAGTTTTAAGAAATGAAAAAGTCATTACAACTGATGAATTTTTAGTAAAGAAAAGAGATCCTTTAGTTTTGCCTCCAGATTATAAAAAAATACCTCAGCCAGGAAAAGCAAAAGAAGATGACAATACTGATAAAAAGATAAAAGAAATTTTAACTGTTCAAGAAGAACAAAAATCAAGCGGGAAATCATCCTCAGTTGAAGAATCTATACTCAAAAGAATAGGCCAGTGACAAGAAATAAATTTATTATTAAAAACAATATAAAGTCCGAAATAAGAAAATTTAATAAAAAAAAATTTATTAATAAATTTTTTTACTGTAGAAAAAAAATTTTAAATGAAATTGATACTGAGCTTAATAATTTTCATGTCTTAAGCAAAAGACTCAAACTTAATTTTGACAATAAAGAACTTAAAAAATTCAAAAAATTTCAAAATATTGTTTTAATCGGCATGGGTGGTTCAATTTTAGGTGCTGAAGCTATTCATAAATTTTTAGAACATAAAGTAAAAAAACACATAGAATTTTTTGATGACCTTAATTTAGAAAAAGTAGAGAATTTTAAAAAAAATATTAATTTAAAAAAAACATTGTTCATCATAATTTCGAAGTCTGGGTCAACAACTGAGACTCTTTCTAATTTTTTAAGTTTGAACATAATAAAAAAAAATTCTAAAAATATAATTTTAATTTCAGAAAAAAAAAATAATTTCTTATTTAATCTGTCTAAAAAATTTAACCTTTTTCATATAGAACATAAAAATTTTGTTGGTGGGCGATATTCTGTTTTAACAGAAGTCGGGTTAATACCTGCTTTATTTATGGGCTTAAAAATTAAAAAATTAAGAAAAAACGTAAAAAAATATCTTCAAGATGACTATAAAAACTTACTCAAAACAAATATAATAAGTTTTACTAATATCATTAGTCAAAAAAAATTTAAAAATCTTATTTTGTTTAATTATTCACCGAGGCTTGAAAAAGTTCTTTATTGGCTTCAACAATTAATTGCAGAAAGTCTTGGAAAAAAAGGTTTAGGATTATTACCTGTCATTTCCAACGCACCTAAAGATCATCACAGCTTATTACAACTTTATTTAGATGGACCTAAAGATAAAATTTTTTACATTTTTGACACTATCGAAAAAAGTAAAAAAAAATTAAATGTAAAAAAATATTTAAAAAATAATTATTATTTACATAATAAAACTCTATCAAAAATTAAAAACTGTCAAAAAAGGGCTCTTTTAAAAGTATTAAGGAAAAATAAAATTCCTTTTAAAGTATTTGAAATAAAAAAATTCAATGAGGAAATAATAGGTGAAATATTTTCCTATTTTATTTTAGAAACGGCAATATCTGGTAAACTGTTGGGAATAAATCCTTTTGATCAACCAGCAGTTGAAGATGTAAAAAAACAAACTATTAATTTTCTAAATTGAAAGTGCCAAAAAAAATTTTTGACCGACCGTATTCTTTTGTCATTAAAATTTTCAAACAATTATTAAAAATATCTTTACTTTTTCGCTCTCTATGAATGATAATCAAATGCTTTAATTCAAAGTTTTTCCTCTCTTTTATAAGAAGTAAAGAATTAAGATAATTATCATCTAAAAATGGAGGATCAAAAAAAAAAATGTTATACTTTTGTTTATCTTCCATTTTCAGCATATTTTCAATTTTTAAGTTAAAGGCTTTAACTTTATCTGAAATATTTAACCTACGAACATTACTGGCAAGGATTTGAAAAGTGGATTTATTACTTTCAACAAATGTAACTTTTTGTGCTCCTCGCGATATACACTCAAATCCAAAAGATCCCACTCCAGAATATAAATCAAGGACTTTAGAATTTTCTACTCTAACATTGACTTTGGTTGAATGAGCTAAAACATTGAAAATACTTTCCTTAACAGAGTCTTTCAAAGGTCTTGTAATTAAAGATTTTGTAAAACTTATTTTTTTTCCTTTAAGCTTTCCACCTATTATTCTCATTTATTAATTATTTTCCATCCTATATCTTTTCTAAAAAAACCACCATTCCAGTTGATTTTTTTTATCAATCTTAAAATTTTTTTTCTTATTTCAAAAAAATTATTTCCGTATGAAGTAAAATTTAAAACTCTTCCACCATTAGAAAAAACAAGATCCTCCTTTAATTTAGTACCGGCATGGTAAATAATTTCATTTTTTTTTAGTTTTATTTTATTAATTTTTTTTATGAGAACATTTTTTTTATAATTTCCAGGATACCCTTTTGCACATAAAACTATTGTCATACTTTTTTCTTTCTTCCATTTAATTTGTGTGGTCTTAATTTTATTATCAATTGTATTATTAATAATATTGTAAAGGTCAGTTTTTAATCTAGGTAAAATTACTTGGCATTCTGGATCGCCCATTCTTACATTGAATTCAATCAAATAAGGTTCATTTTTTTTGATCATAAGACCAACATATAGAAAACCTTTGTATGGATTTTTCATTAACCTCAAAGCATTTAAAGTAGGCTTTACTATCTTATTTATAATCTTTACTTCCATTCCCTTATTTATAATTGGAGCAGGAGAGTATGCACCCATTCCGCCAGTATTCGGTCCTTTATCATTTTCTCTTACCTGTTTGTGATCTTGAGCCGACCCAAAAAATTTAAAGTTATTTTTATCCACAATAAGAAAATAACTTGCTTCCTCTCCCTTTATAAACTCTTCCAGTACTAACTTTTTAGAAGATTTGTACTTACCTAAAAAAATTTCTTTTGAGACATTAATTACTTGCTTTTTAGTTTTGCAAATCGTGACACCTTTCCCCGCAGCCAAGCCATCAGCTTTTACTACAATTGGAAAATTACAACTTTGAATGAAGTGTAATACTTGTCTCTTATTTTTGCATATTTTAAAATCAGCTGTCGGTATATTATTTTTTCTACATATTCGTTTCATAAAAGCTTTAGATCCCTCTAGCTGCGAAGCGAATTTATTGGGTCCAAAAACCCTGATTTTATTTTTTTGTAAAAAATTTACTATTCCTCTTACCAGAGGCTCTTCCGGACCTACTATTACCATATTAATTTTATTTTTCTTAATTTGAATTAAGAGTTCTTTAAAATTTAAAATATCAATATCTATATTTTTTGCTATTAGTGCAGTTCCTGCATTGCCTGGAAAACAAAATATTTTTCTTACTTTTTTAGACTCAGATAATTTTTGACATAAAGCATGTTCTCGTCCTCCACTACCTATTAATCCAATATTCATGTTAGATATTTTATTGTATAATTTATTGATGGATAAAAAAAAAGCTAAACTTGTTTTTAAACACAATTCTTTTGACGTTGTTGAAATCGGGGATTATGTGGTATGTGCAGTTTCAGGAAAAAGGATCGAATTGAAAGACTTAAATTATTGGAATGTCGATCTTCAAGAACCCTACTATTCAGCATTAGAAGCCAATATCAGATACAAAAGTCTAAAAAATAAATAATATTATTTCCATCTATTATGAGTCCAAATCCACTGACTTGGGTTTTGAATTATCATATTTTCTAAAACCTTGTTTAACTTTTGAGTTAGTTCAATCTTATTTTTAAAATCAGATGGTCTAATTTTTTCCAAAAATTTAATTCTAAATTCACTTTCTTTCAGTCTCTCAATAAAAACTGGATAAATAGGTAAATCATATTTTAATGATAACTGAGCAGGAAGTGTTGTAGTTAAGGCAGGTTTTTTAAAAAGGTCTATTTTTTCACCTTCGCTAACTCGTTGATCTATCATTAAAGCTATTGAATAACCATTTTTAATATATTCAATTGACTCTCTGACACCATTGATGCCTTTTTTTATCTGGTTATTGCATACAAATTTTTTTCTTAAAAATTCCATAAAAGGGTTTAGAAAATAATTATTTAAAGGTCTATAAATTGTAGCTAATTTTATTTTATTTCTTGTAATTTCCATTGACATTAATTCGTAATTAGCAAAGTGACCTGACACAAATATCACCGGTTTTTTTTGCTCTATAATTTTTTTCAAATTATTTTCACCATCAATTTTAATATGAGAATTATTTTTTCTGAAATAATCAAGATATACATATTCAATAAAGGTCATCCCATAATTTTTCCACATATTTGAAATTATATCATTTTTTTCTTTATTATTAATTTTATCGGAAAAATTTTTAAAATTTTCTTCAACTATCTTTTTAGATTTAAAAAGGTTACCTAGCTTACAGAATATAAAGGAAAAAAGTTTTCTACTATATTTTAAACCAATTAACTTGCCGATTAAAAAAAATATATAAATAAATATAGATTGAATAAAATATTTAAAAAATTTAATCATTAATTTCTACAATTTTTTTTATTAATTTTTCTTTTTGTTTAATAATTAAATTTACCTTTAAATATTTAATATCATTTAAATTAAATTCTTTAATTTTATAAAAGTCTTTTTCAGTCATAACAACCTCAAATCCATTCTCTTTAGCATCTCTCAAAATCTTTACTATCTCTTTTTTACTGAATTTATAATGGTCAGGATAAATTAATCTTTTAACAACATTTAAATTATTTTCTTGTAACAATTTAAAAAAGTTTTCAGGGTTCCCGATTCCTGCTAAAGCTAATAACTTTTTATTCTGGAATTCATTTATATTAACCGGATCATAGTATGTGTAAAAGATTTGAATATCTTTATTAATCTCTAATATTTTCATCTCGAAATTAATATTCTTTTTTCCATTAATAACAACAATCTGAACATTTTCTAAAGATTTTAAATTTTCTCTTAAAGGTCCTGAAGGGAAAACAAATCCATTACCAATTAATTGATTTTGATTAAAACAAATAATATTCACATCTTTTTTGATTTTATAATCCTGAAAACCATCATCAAGTATCGCTGTATCGAAACCCATTTTTTCTGCTTCGCTAACAGCTAGAACTCGATTTTTTTTTAAAATTAAATCTTTAAAATTTTCTTTTAAATATTTATGTTCATCCGCGTGGGACTTATAAAATTTCCTTACTATTGCTATTTTCTTTTTTTCTTTTAGAAGTTCTTTTCCAATTAAAACTGCCAAAGGTGTTTTTCCTGTTCCACCAATATAGATATTTCCTATACAAATAATTTTTAAGTTAAATTTAATTTCTTTTTGAAAATTTTTTTTTAAAAAAATTATTATTTCAATTAAATACGAAATCGGTAATAGCATAAGAGAAAGTAGGCTATTTTTAACGTTCCAAAATTTAGGCTTAAATATTTTCATGTTTAAGGAATTCGTTAATATACGTTGTATAGTTTCTTAATGTTTTTTTATTTAAATTAATCATCACATTAGAAACTTTCTTGTGTGTCTCTAAATTATTATCAAAATCTGAAATTAAATTTTTTGCAAGTTCGTGATAAGTTTTAATTTCTTTTGAAATTTTATTCTGCTCTAAAATTTTATATATATCTTTAAAATTGTATACGAAAGGGCCATGATAAATCTTGCATCCACAATTGGCCGCATCTATTGGGCTTTGTCCGCTCACATTTTCAATTTTTTTTAATGTAGATTTCCCGATGAAAACACTGCTTGAAAATTTAAAATATGTTTGTAAAACACCAAATGAGTTTAAAATAATTATTTCGTTATTTTTCAGAATTAATTCCCCATCTTTGAGTATTTGGCTATTAAGATTATAACTGTCACACAATCTTTTAATCTCACCAACTCTGTTTATATGTCTAGGAGCTATTATTGTAATCGCATTCTTATATCTTTCTTTAACTTTTAAATGAGCGCGAATACAAAACTCTTCCTCTCCTCTATGTGTGCTTGCAGATACCCAAAATTTTTTTTTAACAAGTATATCTTCATTTAAATTTTTGATATTTTCTAAATTAATAGAGTTTGCAAGTTTTAAGTTTCCTAAATTAAATATATTTCTTGCATTTAATCTTTCTAAAAATTTAAAAGAATCATTTCCTGAAGCAAGACACAAATCAAAAGAATTAAATATTTTTTTCGCAAAAGCAGAGATTAAATTCCATCTTTGAAATGACCTGAAGGTGATTCTTGCATTAATTAAAACTAAAGGAATTTTTAAATCTTTTGATTTAAAAATTAGATTAGGCCATATCTCTGAGTCAACTAAAAAAATTGCGCTAGGTCTCCATGAAATTAAAAATTTTTCAATTAAAAAATTTATATCAAGAGGAAAAAATCTATGTTGTATATTTTGAATATTTTTAAACTCTTTTTTTGCTAAATTGCTTGAGCTTAATGTGACTGTTGTTAAAAGAAACTCTAAGTCGTCTCTACTTTTATTAAATTCATTTATGAGTGGTAAAATACTATTGAATTCTCCAATGCTTGCAGCATGAAACCAAATTAATTTTTTTCTATCATCAATTCTTTTAACATTAAAATGATTGGGAAAAATTTTTTCTTTATATCTATCTTTATGTTCTTTTTTAAAAAATTTTCTTAAATATATAAATGTTATTAAACATGGATACGAAATAAATATGAGCATCCTATAAATTAATATCATTTACTTAAGTTGTTTTTTATATAAAGATTTGTATTCTTCACAACTATTTATTAAATAGTCATGATTCCCCGAGTCCACTATTTTACCATTTTTTAAAACAAAGATTCTATCTGCATTATGAATTGTAGAAAGTCTATGAGCTATTACTAAGGTAGTTTTATTTTTTGTTAAATTGGTAATAGCATTTTGCACAATTTCTTCTGACTCAGCATCTAAAGAAGAAGTAGCCTCATCTAGCAATATGATAGGAGACTCTTTTAATATAGCTCTAGCAATTGATATCCTTTGTTTTTGGCCACCAGAGAGTCTTACTCCATTTTCACCAATTAAAGTATCGTAACCGTTTGGCATTTGATTAATAAATTTATCTACTGCAGCAAATTTACAAGCTTTTATTATATCCTCATGAGGTGCATTTTCTCTAGCATATGAAATATTATTTTTGATTGTATCATCAAATAAAATAACATCTTGGCTGACCATAGATAAATTTTTTCTTAAAGATTTTAAAGATATGTTTTTAATATCCTGATTATCTATTTCAATTTTTCCTTCTTGAGGATCATAAAATCTTGGTAATAAATTTATAATTGTGCTTTTACCCGCACCACTATGCCCTACAAATGCTGTCATAGTATTTCCTTTTATATTCATATTAATTTCTTTAATAGCTCTATCTCTAGTAGTATCGTATTTAAAACCTACATTTTTAAATACGATATCGGAATTTTTGAGATTTAAATCTGGTAAAGTTTTTTCATTTTTAATCTTTATTGGAGCATCAATTATTTTACTTATTCTTTTGAAAGCTGTAGCACCTTGGTATACTAACATATTAATAGTAGCTAAAGACCTAATGGGTTGATAAGCAAGCATCATTGCTGCTAAAAATGAAAAAAAGCTATTAATTTCTAGTTCACCAGCAGCAATTAGCTTACCGGAGTAAAAAATAAAACCAGCTATCATGAAACCAGTTAAAATTTCCATTATTGGGGTAGCCCTGATCATTATATTTGCAATTTTTACATTTTTTTCTTTCATATCCATTATTCTTGAAGTTGCTTTCAGATCTTCATTATCCTCTCTCTGATAAATTCTTATCATTTTTATTCCTTTTAATAATTCTGATAAAAAAGTTGTAAGCATCCCAGCTGATTGACCAGCTTTTTCTGTAGCCTTTCCTATTCTCTTGCCTAGAGATTTTGCTAACCCAGCCGCAAGTGGCATCATAAAAATTGCAAATGTTGCTAATTTCCAATTTTGATAAAACATAAGTGAAACTAAAGCGATAATTGTGAATGAGTCTTTCATAATATTCAAGACACCTGTGCTAACAAGATTTTGAATTTGATTAGAGTCATATAGGATATTCGAGATATATTTGCCTGAGTGGCGATTTTCTAAAACTTGTAAATCAGAAATTAAGATATGTTGTGCAATTTTTTTTTGTAATTGCCCTGAAACTTCAGCGCCAACTCTTATAATTAATAATCTTGCAAAATACAGTGAAAGACCTTTTGTTGAGAATGCTAAAATTATTAAAAAAGGAATAATTAAAGTTAAAAATTTATCTTGTTCAACAAAAATTTTTTTAATTGCAGGATCTAAAAGCCAGGCTATGGAAGAAGTACTTCCCGCAACAAAAATAGATAAAACTAAAGATAATAATATTTTTTTTATATGTTGGCGAACATATACTTTAAATATCTTTTTTAAAATTAATTTTAATTCGTTAAGTTGCATTATTTATACTCCTAGTGATAAAATACCTAAAAATAGAAATAATCCAGTGAAGTTATTCATCTTAAACATTTTTAAACAGCTCTCTGGATTTCTTTTATCAAAATTAAGTACTTGATAAATTAAACTTATTAAAAAAAGTAACAGCATTAGAGAAATAAAATTAAAACTAATTGAGTTTTTAAATAAAAATATAATTATCGAAAAACTTAAAGCATAAGAAGTAAAAACAAATAACTTGATGTTATTCTTAAATTTAATTGTTGTGGATTTTAGTCCAATAATTTCATCGTCCGACATATCTTGAGCTCCATAAATCGTGTCATAACCCAATGTCCAAAATATGGCTGATATATACAAGAGACATATTTCCAATGAAATATTATCCTGTATGGAAGTCCAAGCTAAAATTATACCCCAATTAAATGTCAATCCTAAAAATAATTGAGGCCAATATGTAATCCTTTTCATAAATGGATATGAAAATGCAAACAGCATTGATCCAACACCAAGAAAAATAGTTAAAAAATTGAATTGAATTAGTATTAAAAAAGAGAACAAGCATAAAAATAAAACATAGATAAAAGATTTTGTTACAGAAATTTTTCCAGCAGCAATGGGTCGGTTTTTAGTGCGCAAAACTTTTTGATCATAATCTTTATCAACTATATCATTGAATATACAACCAGCACTTCTCATTAAAACTGAACCAGAAAAAAAAAGTATCATGTAATAGATAAATAAATCTGTGTTTTGATCTGAATTGTATGCATATGCTAAACCCCATGAACAAGGCCAAAATAAAAGCATAAAACCAATTGGTTTATTTAATCTTGTTAAATGTATGAAAATTTTTAAATGGTTCATTAAATATTACTTGTAAATATCAAACACTATCTACATAATCAATTTGATTCGATATGGATATAGATTACACAGTTG
>MDTE01100442.1_pt1 | contig 12608 bp, 3 predicted proteins | sample 811231 | NCBI WGS metagenome assembly MDTE01 (sample SAMN05326651, study PRJNA326480) | marine metagenome | isolation source: seawater | place: Indian Ocean: Red Sea | collected 2010
ACTTTAAAAAGAAGATTTTTAGAACTATTACCTTTATTAATTATCAAAACATTGTCGTTTATTTCTAGGACAGTAGAGTGTGGTATCTTTTCACGAGACATCATATCTTCTACTTTAAAACCAGGTTTAAGCGATTGTTTTATCTGTGACATTTTTTGGTCGCTTTCTACTTCAATATAGGCATTTATTCTATGTATTAAACATCTATCGTAATTTGGGATTGCTTCTACACCTTCTTCCAATGTTTTTAAATTAGCATTACAACAAGGCATACAAAGATCCTCTGGATGAGTTTTACTCTTTAAAAAACTTGGGTATGCCAATTTTTCAGTTCCATTTAAGTGTTTTTTCCAGAGAGCTTTATACTCAGCAATAGATTTTTTTTGTTCAGGTGTAGTTTCAGTTTCTATCTGTTTTATTTCTGCTTTCAACATTTTAATAGAACGCTCTTTATCAAGATAGCCAATGTCCGATTTTTCAACACTCTCTATTTTATTCAAAAGTGGCACTACCTGTTTCTTATATAATGGTATTTCAATCAAAAAATCTTTAGGAATATCAGTGTCTCCCCAATAATTATTTGATTTACCTTTTCTTAAAATTACAGTTTTATTAGTGCCGATTTTTTTCTCCTTTGGATCAATAACACCACCTCCACAACTTGCTATGGGGCATGTTGCGTTAGCGTCTAAAAAGTCCTTTGCGGTTATTTCGCAGTTGCAGCGAATACACCAAATTCTTGGACACATATAAAAATTTAAATTTTCCTTGCTTGACCCCCAGAGTAACAATTTATCCTTATACTTTTCAAGTGCCCGTTTTGAATATTCATTACGCATCATATTATCGACCTCAAATTTACTAACTAAAATAGGTTGTCGCATATCAACCGCTCCACATTTACTACTATAGGAGTCAAACATACTTGATTTTTTGAAAACAAATAATCTAGGATCTTTGTCCTTTCTCATATTTATCATGTATTCTCGAATATTCGAAGGTAACCCTCTAGTAGGAACTTTCTTAGTCAATTGCTCTTTTAAAACAACATCCTGTTTGGGGACCTTATTAGAAGTAGATGATTGCGAAGGCGTATTTTCTTTTGCGGCACCACCTTCATCCAAAGCTGGTTTTTCTTCAACTTCAACTGCTTCTTCCTCATCGTCTTCACTATCACTATCTGAAAAATCTACATCTATTTCTAAATTGTCATCATTTACAAAATTCTGCTTTTTGATTTCAGTTTTAATAACGATTTTAGGAGGGCTGGCACTAGGTGAAGGCGATTTGGGTTTTCCAGGTGATTTTTTCTCTTCCTTTTCAGGAACAAGCATTTCATAGATAAATCCTATAACATTTTCAAGGTCTTTATTTGAGGAGAGGTTTATAATACTTACAACTATGGCATTAATATCATCAGACTGCGAAAAAATAACGTCAATTGTATTACTCATTTCACTATTGTAATCTTCACTTTCTACCTCTTCACCTAATGTTTCTAAAATGCCTAGAGCCTCAATTCTGGTTAATTTAAAAACCCGTGCCGCCTCAGCAATCCAAACCGACTTAACTTTACCTATATCGGCTTGTCCAAGGCTTTTTTTGATTAAAAAGAAAAATCGTTTAGCGTTTTCAGTTGAATAACCGTTATTTGTCCGTAAAAACCTATAAGTAAATGTTAATTCCGTGTTGTCAATATAAAAGCCAAACTGACTATTTTTCATTATTCTTTCTCGGAGTTTTGAAAAAGTATCGCCTTCAGTTAAAATAAAATGATTTGTAGAATTATAGGATATTATTTCAGTAGTCTTTGCTAAATCAATGTTTGTTATTTTAACACCTTCTAAGGTTTTATTTAATTTGGATAATAATTTATTAGATTTGTCTAGTATAAGTTTGTATTCGTCTTTTGTTATATTGTAGCTATTTGTTAAATCGGTTATCTTAGTAAAAACTTCACCATTTCTTGTCAAGACAACAGTAAAAAACATATACTTTTTGGTGTTTGCTTGATAAAACCCTACTTTAAATTCAATCTGCTCAACACTTCGCATTTTTTCCTTTAATTCTTCTTCACGCTCTAAAAATATAGGTTTTTTCCAATTAGACAAAGTCTTCTTATCGATAATAGACTTATATTTACCATCTACATAGGAAACAAAATAATTTGACCCATCATTAAAATCTATTTCGCCTTTGCGACCCAATAATTCAATCTGTCCCGAATGAGATTGGATTTCGGAATCCAATACTAAAATTTTTTTAGTATTATCCTCTAATATTAATAGGTCATCTTTTTGCCTAGGCATGTCCTTGGGATACTTAGCCTCAATACTAGCATTTTCCTTTACTAAATGCTGTTTTTCAATGAGTAAATGTTTAAGCGATAATTTTAACTTTATCTCGGATAAGTTGTATTTTCCGATATTAGGAAAAAGCACATCATTATTTACTCTGAAATAATTGTTCTTAATTTGATCTTGGTAGCGCATAAAAACTACATTTTCATCAAATTCAAACTCCTTAAACAAAGACTGTATATCGATTTCTTTTCTTGAATTTAAATCAGTGGAAACTACTAGATTACTAAATTTCATATTTTGAATATCAATTATTTCTGCAGGCAAAGGGAATTTATCAAATATCTCGGTGTTCTTGATTAAGCTTTCTGCTTGATCATTTAAAATACCTATTTTATCATTTTTAAAGATTTCATACTCCGCTTTTTCTTTATATGGGTTTTTAAATGGGAAAAAATTTTTCAAAATTGTTTCTGATTGAGGCTCGGTCATTTTACCACTTTCGAATTCTTCTAAAACAAATTCTCTAGTATAAAAGAATATTGTGTTGTTTTTGATACTATATGAAGAAACTAAATGATTTGTCTCATCACATAATACATCAAGTGAATTTATTGTAAAATCAAGTGATTTCTTGAAATCCGCATCTAAAGCTCTTTTCCCGAATTCATTTTCAAAACTGAAACCTAGAATTCTGCTAGTTGTTAAGGGCTCATTAAATAACTTGTGTCTAGTATTCATTTCATTTTTTTCGCGTTGTGTAGATATTTTGGTTTCACAAGAAAGCATTAAGCTTTCAGCTGGAATATCTAGTATATTTGATACAATCTGCTTTAATTCACCAACAGTCAAAGATTCTATAGCATATGGTATTATTTTACTTTTTTTATCTACTGACTTTAATATCTCCGGGTTTTTATAAACCTTCTTTAAAAAACTAGCATCTTTCATTTTATACTTTTCGTGATTAGGAATGAAATAAATGGTGTCATTAGCACCTCCACTAGTATATTTACTTTTTAATACATAGATTGCGTCTATGAAGTTGCTCATTAATATAAATGAAGAAAAATAAAATAGATATCTTAAAAAATTAGGAATTAAGAGGAGTGTCTGTAATAGTAGTTCCACAATATTCTTTTGGTGTAGAGTTAAAATCTTGTTTTTTATAAATGTCTAAATCAATCGCTTTAATTAATAAAAATTTCATATTGTCCCAGAAATTCTTAGTGTGACCAATTTCTTTCGTCATAATATGCGCCAACTCATGAATTGCTACAAACATCATTGTATTAATATCTACTAATTTTTGCGAATCATCCTTGGACCTAAGACAAAAAACTATCTTTTCACCCTTGTTTATAGAATAAGAAGTATATTTATTACCTGGTGAACTTTCTACTACTGCATGCGAGTTATAATTTTTCTTCATTCTTTTTATCCCAGACCTGATCTCGGCAGAGTATTCTTTATTATCAATATCATTATGCAGATGATTTACTAATTTAGAAAGACGCGAACATATGTCCGACAAAAGTTTAGCTGCCTGCTCTTTATCGTCTAAGTTTCTTACTAAAAATTCAATTCCACCTTTGTTAATGTAAGTAACATCAGTAGCTTTGTTTTCTAGATATACATAAAATATTGTTATACTTATTAGGATAAGGAAAAATGTTCCAAAATCGTTCATCTTAATATAGTAAAATATAAAAAATGATATAATATAATTTAAAAAATTGAAAAATCATATTTGTTTTTAATTACCTAAGTAGAAGTAGTGCTAAGATACTATCATGGATGAATTGAGAAACTTTGATGAGTTTAATGATTGGGATGATTCACGTGAGATTAAAATACAATGCTTAAGCTGGAATGGTGATAATGAATTTATTGAGAATGAACAACACTCTTCGGAAAAACGCACTATCTATAATCTCGAACATACTATAAAAATTTATGGAGTAAACGAGTTTGGTAACTCTGTTGCTATAAATATTATTCACTTTAAACCATACTTCTACATAAAGGTTCCCGATGATTGTAGTGTTAAGGATAAGAATGAAATCCTGAGAAAGATAAAAGAGGATATGAAACCATTTATAGCTGATGGTATTTTATCAGCAGAATTTGTGAAACAAAAGGAATTTTATGGGTTTACAAATAAAAAGGATTATCTATTTATCAAATTTACATTTTTAAATCTACTTTCTATGAAAAAGTGTGAAAGTGTTATTCGTGAAGGTATAGCATTTGGAAAAGAACTTCGCAAGTATCCCTTGTATGAATCAAATATTTTACCATTTATGCGGTTTATGCATGAGAAAAATCTAGAAGCAGCAGGTTGGATTAAGATCCCACCGTTCAAATATACAATGTTTGAAGGCACCGAAAAACGTTCAAACTGTCAAATTGATATTCAAACTGAATGGGAAAATGTAGAGTTTTATCAAAACAAAAACTTAGCACCATTCTTAATTGCTTCTTATGATATAGAATGTAATAGTAGTCATGGGGATTTTCCGATGGCTAAAAAAAATTACAAGAAATTGGGGTATGAAACATTTGACGCATACAAAAACGCACAAAAGAATACGTCTACAAAGAATTTTACGCAGGAAGCAAAACGTGAATGTTTGAAAGCTATTCTCTGGAAAGCCTTCAGCGAAAACAACAAATTAGATAAATCTGATGTCTACGATGAGGGAAAACTGAAGAATGTAAAATTTAATCACTACGATGTATCACTTGTCTATACAAAAGGCGATGAGAAGCCATTCAAGGATGTATACTCACTTCTTTCTAGAAAACTTCTTTACGTCATTGATCGTCGGGAAACCTACAAGATTATGGCGCTTGATATTATCAGAAACCTAGAAAGCGGTATTACAAAATACGATAGTGAACGACAGATCAAGGATAAGGTGAAGGACCTTATTGAAGACGCATTCTCAGATGACTTTACTAAGAAGCGTTTTGGAAGTGCGGTGCAGACTATCTACACGAAGGTGAATAAAAAGCCAAATAAGCGAGTTATTCTTGAAGTAGCTGGAAAAATCGCCAAAAATGTCAAGGCACTGTTTAAACGTATAAAAATGGTCCTCGAAATTGATGACAGTGATATCAATTATATCCTGAGCATGTTTAGTAAATTGGAATCACAATCACGTGATAAAATAACTCAGAAGATAATGAGTGTCTATGAAATCGAAGATAAAGACGCAAAGATCTTGGTGACCCATATTCAGCAGTGTTTGAACGCGGTGCTTTCTATTACTGAAGATGAGTTTCCTGATATTGATGATTCGCGAGTGACTTACTGTAAACGAATAACCGAGATTTTGGACGCAGGACTACCTGCGGTTGAAGGTGATCGTGTGGTTCAAATAGGAACTACGGTTCAACGCTTCGGTGAAACCGGATGTTTCTTGAAACATATGATTACATTAAAAGGCTGCGCTCCTATTGAAGGTGCTATTGTAGAAAGTTATGAAACAGAGGAAGAAGTGCTTCTTGCTTGGACACGTTTTATAGGAGAGCTTGATCCTGACTTCATCACCGGATATAACATCTTCGGTTTTGATTTCTCATTTATGTGGGAACGTGCCGAAGAGCTTGGGATTGTAGATGAGTTTGCCTTGCTAGGTAGAGAGAGGCATCAGCCTAAAAATGCGGATGGTAAGCGGCAAAAAGAATGGGTTAGTAAACCGTCGGAACTTGTCATCAAGAAATTATCATCATCGGCTCTGGGAGACAACGTGCTAAAGTATATTTCTATGGAAGGACGTGTTGTGGTTGACCTCCTTAAGGTTGTGCAGAAAGACTTTAATCTAGTATCATATAAGTTAGACTATGTAGCAGAAACTTTTATCAAAGATAAGATTAAGAATATAACTGGTTCTCGGTTAACAGTTAATGGTATTCAAACCTTAGCAAAAGGGAATTACATTACAATCAACATCGGAAAAGACACAAATTATAAAGACAAAAAGTTCCAGATTACAGCGTATTCACGTGAAGAAAACTGGATAGAGATTGATGAAAATATTAGTGATACTGACGCTGAAACGATTATGGCAAAGGGTCCAAAGTGGACGCTTGCCAAAGATGATGTATCTCCAAAAGAGATTTTCGAGCTTCAAGATGGTAGTGATAATGACCGGAAAAAGGTAGCTGTCTACTGTATCCAGGATTGTGCTCTTTGTATTACTCTTCTGGAGAAACTGAAGTTGATTACAAATAATATCGGTATGGCTAACGTATGCTTTGTGCCTATTTCGTTCCTCTTTTTGAGAGGTCAAGGGATTAAGATTTTCTCTCTCGTTTCAAAGGAGTGTAGAGACGCTGGGCACTTGATCCCTGTGATTAAGCATTCAAATGAAGAGGAAAAGTTAACAAAGGAATATCTAAAGAATGATAAGTTTGAATATGGAGAAGATGAACAGTTGCCACCTCCAGCAAATGACGGTGGTTATGAGGGAGCTATTGTGCTTGATCCTAAGCCTGGGATTTATCTCGATACCCCAGTGACTGTTCTTGATTATTCATCACTGTATCCTTCTTCGATGATCAGCGAAAATCTCTCGCATGATTCGTATGTTATGGAGGAAAACCCAGAGAATAAGCAGTATTTAGGAGATGAAGGTATTGAACGTCTCGAAAAAATGGGATATGGTGTGGTTGACCGCGAATATGATGTGTATGAGTGGATAGATCCTAGAAAGCGTTCCAAGGGAAAACGAAAGGTTGGCAAAAAGACATGTAGATTTGTTCAGCCCGCCGATGGCTCAAAGTCTATTATTCCGAACATTCTTAGGAAACTTTTGAAAGCAAGAAAAAGCACCAGGAAGTTGATCGTGTTTCAAACAATAACTCTAGATGATGATACGCAGATTAGCGGGTTGTATTCGTGCAAAGAAGAAGACGGTGTTGAAATAGTGTCAATTACCGATAAGGAAGGCAAAACCCATCGTGTTGAAAAGTCTCGTGTTGTAAGTCAGAAGAGCACTTACACTGAGTTTGAACAAGCCGTTTTTGATGGTTTACAGTTGGCATACAAACTAACAGCAAACTCTCTTTATGGTCAGATTGGTGCTCAGACAAGTCCTATCTATATGAAAGACATTGCCGCATCTACAACCGCTACTGGTAGAATGCTTCTTTATCTAGCAAAGGAAAAGGTAGAAGAACAGTTTGAAGGTGCCGAGATTGTATATGGAGATACTGATTCAATCTTTATCAACTTTAATCCTAAAAAGAAGGGTCGCGAAGGTTTGAAAGAATCGATTGATTTGGGCATCCAGGCAGAAGAATACATTCAGCAGTTTTTAAAAGCGCCGCACAAACTAGAATATGAGAAGACCTTCTGGCCTTTTATCCTCTTTTCAAAGAAACGATATATTGGGAACAAGTATGAATTCAAAACAGGTGAAAATGATTACAAGACAACTAGTATGGGTATTGTGCTCAAAAGACGTGATAATGCCGAGATTGTAAAGCACGTATATGGTGGAGTTATTGATATTCTTATGAACCAGAAAAATGTTGAGCTCTCAATAGAATATCTTAAGAAGGAACTCACTAAACTACTTGATGGAAAATTCCCGCTTGATATGCTTGTCATCACAAAGAGCTTACGTGGCTTCTATAAAAACCCCGAACAGATTGCACACAAAGTTCTAGCAGACCGCATTGGTATAAGAGACCCAGGAAACAAGCCTAAGTCAAATGACAGAATCCCGTATGTTTACATTGAGAAGAAGGGTGAGATTAAGCTTCAGGGTGATAGAATTGAAACTCCAGAATACATTAGAGACAATAAACTTAAACCAGACTATATGTTTTACATTACAAATCAAATTATGAAGCCAGTAGCTCAGATCTACTCGCTTATTGTAGAAGATTTAGAAGGATACAAATGGGGTCCAAACTATTATTCAAATAAGTATAACACTCTTTTAGCAACAAAAACGCCTGAGAAGGCTCGTGATAAGATTACCAGTATGAAATTCGATGATACTTGCGATATCATCTTTGGAGATATTATCCGTGTAGCGAACAACCGCAAGACTAAATCAAAAGAGATTACCGACTTCTTTAAAGTGACTAAGTAGTTAAACCATATCAGTCGTATCAGTAAATTAACCGATAAAGTATATTTTATTTTGAAATTCTAAGGTATGTGGTGTTATTTTTCAATTTAAACAACTATATAAGAAATAAAATTAATTTTATTTATTTCTATTTAAAAAATTTTTTTACTTAAATAATTATCTTAGATATTGTATACAATTTAGATGGCGTTTCGAGTAAGACACTTAGGTAATAATTTAAAAACTATAAAAGAAATGCTCTCAAAAACTAATAATAAATGGGGAAGCGTAGATGAATTCATCGAGAGGGTTATACCACCAAATATTTATCTAGAAAATCTTGCCAAAAAGGGAGACGTATTTAAGCCAAAGACTGAAGTAGAAAGTTTACAGTCAATACGTGGATATTTTAACCCATCAAATGAACCAACAGCATATGTCGATGCTCTTGGAGTAGGAGTAATCAATAAACCATTACAAGAGAAACCACTGCACTACATGATTGGTATGGATTTTAACGAGAGTGAAACGCCAAATGTTATTGCGAGAAATCTTTTAGAAAATCCTAAATGGTATACAGCATATACACCCTATCAAGCCGAAATAAGTCAGGGTAGATTAGAGAGTTTATTTAACTTTCAGACTATGGTTTGCGAGCTTACAGACCTTCCAGTGTCAAATTGCTCGCTTTTAGATAGCGCTTCGGCATCAAGCGAAGCTATGAGTGTCGCATTTAACTTTCACAAACAGAAACGTCGAGCTTTTTTCTGTGATGTAAGGGTTCACCCTGTAATTCAAGAGACTTTAAAAACTCGCGGCAACCTTTTAGGGATCGATATTGTAATTAGTGACTTCTTAAAGTATGACTTTAAAAAAGAGGCTGAGACAGCACCCTTTTGTGGAGTTTTATTCGCCTATCCAGATATAAATGGCAATATAATTATTGACCGAGAGAAAATCGAAGAGGTAAAGGAAACTGGTGCGCTTCTGGCTTCACATAATGATATTATGAGTTTGATGATGGTGACACCTCCAGGTCAGCTTGGTGTAGATATCTCATTCGGAACAACACAGCGCTTTGGATTACCGCTTTGGAATGGAGGTCCTCACTCCGCATTCTTCGCTATGAAAGATAATCTCACTAGATTTATGCCAGGACGTATTGTAGGAAAATCAAAATGTCGTAATGGTGAGGATGCCTTTCGTTTAGCATTACAAACAAGGGAACAACATATTCGAAAAGAGAAGGCTTTAAGCAATATATGCACCTCTCAGGCACTCTTAGCAAATACCTCAACTATGTATGCTATTTATCATGGCAAAGAGGCATTAATAGAAAAATCGGTTGACATATTTGCCAAAACCAGAGTGTTAAGTGAAATGCTTTCTAGTCTTAATAACAAAATAGTAATGAGAAATAAATCTAATTTTAATTTCGATAGGGTCACCTTCTCGCTTGTTCGAGCTAATCCAGGTATTGTTCATAGTATGTTGAAGCGAAATGGCTTTGTATCAGCAGTCGAAGAAAAACGCATTGAAAAACCTCAATATTTAGAATGTGGAAAACTCCGAAATTTTGAAAATGAAGGGTCAGTAAGTCTCTCTGTCAACGAAAGAACAAGCCTAGATAATCTACATGAAATTTACAAAATAATCGCTACAATTTCGCAAGTGGACGACTATAGCATTTCAAATAAGTATATTCTCGAAGGACGATTTATGGAAATTAAAGAGGAAGTTATGGATATTATTAATAATAGAGATGAACCAATTCCTGAGCTAGAGTTTATCCGAAAAAACAATCAGGTTAATTCCATAACCAACAAACCCTACCTATCAAATGAGCTTTTCGCAGATGAAAAGAGTGAAACTTGGATGTTAAGATACATTAATCATTTAGTAGATAAAGACTATTCCCTTGTTGATGGTATGATACCTCTTGGATCATGCACAATGAAATTAAATGCGACATCACAGATGATACCTATTTCTTGGAATGAGCTTCAAAATGTGCATCCCTATAGTCAGTATTCAAAATATAATTTGGGATACAATAAAATGATCGATGAATTAAGCAAGCACCTTCTTGAAATCACTGGACTTGATGCTATAAATTATCAATCAAACTCTGGTGCAATGGGTGAACTATCGGGACTTGCGGTAATAAAAGCATACCAAAAAAACACGCGCCCTAGTCAGCCTCGAAATATTATATTAATTCCCGAGTCGGCTCACGGAACAAATTTTACGAGTGCGGTGTTAGCTGGATTTAAAATAAAGAAGTTTAAAGATGAACTTAACTCAACCGAATTTGGAGAACTTTGTGCATCTCTTGGTGATAGTCTTGCTGGACTTATGATAACATACCCAACTACCTATGGTCTATTCAATAGTGATATAGGAGAGATATGTGATGAAATTCACAAACACGGTGGTCTTGTTTACATGGATGGTGCAAACATGAACGCTCAATCCGGTTTAACTTCCCCAGGAGTTTGTGGTGCTGACATCTGCCATTTAAATCTGCACAAAACATTCTGTATTCCCCACGGCGGTGGTGGTCCAGGAATGGGTCCTATTTGTGTAAAAGACGTTTTAAAAAAGTATTTACCTTCAAATCCAATTATTAAAACGAAATATTGTGGCACAGAACAAGACTCATATGGAACAATTACTATGTCGCCAAACTCAAGTGCTAGTATTCTATCTATTCCGTTGGTGTATCTTCAAACCATGGGTAGTGAAGGTGTCAGAATGTCGAGTAAACAAGCAATTATTAACGCAAACTATCTTAAAGACCAGCTTGAACCATATTTTAATATTTTCAAATTGGATAATGTAAAAAGTGATTTAGTGGGACACGAATTTATTATAGATTTACAAGAATTTTATAAATTGGGAATTACAGATAAAGATGTGGCAAAAAGACTTATAGATTATAATTTTCACCCTCCTACTATGGCTTGGCCAATTCCAAAAAGTATTATGATTGAGCCTACTGAGAGCGAAGATCTTGCTGAACTTGATAGATTTGTTGAGGCAATGATTTCAATAAAACAGGAAATAGAAAAGGTTGAATCAGGGGAATATGATAAAGAAAACAATCCACTTGTGAATGCTCCACATAGTCTTGACGATATTATAGAATGGCAATTTCCTTACACTATTGAAGAAGGTTTGTATCCAATTAAAAGCCTGCGAAATAAAAAGAATTTCCCCACGAAATCGCGTATTGATGATATTTGGGGAGATAGAAATTTAGTAGTAAGAAGAGATTAACTAAACATCGGTAATAGTTCTGTTTATATTTGTATTTTCTTGGGTGTTAGCTTCGGCATCGGGTCTGGCAGCGGCATCGGGTGTAGCTTCTTCTTCTGTTTCCGTTTCATTTATTCTTATATCTGCTCTACAAGTAGGACAAGTTATTTTTGTTTCAAGCCATCTATCTAGACATTCTATGTGAAAGCAGTGACCACATTTTGTTATTCTTCGCATAACCTGACCATCGGTGACTTCTGCGTGACAAATTACACAGAAGTTATCGCGTTCATTATCTTCGGTCTCTGTGTTTTCTTCGGTTGTCTCGGTGTTTTCTTCGGTTGTCTCGGCGTTTGCTTCAGTTGTCTCTGTATTTTCTCTTGGTTGTTTGACAAATATCTCAGTGTTTCTGTTTATGGTCGCGTGAGTAGTAATTACATTTGTAGGTGTTTCACCTTCATTTATATTTCTTATAAAATTAACTATATCGTTTGATACATTTTCAGTTGAATACGAAACCTCTAAAATATTAGGATGAATCATACTAGCAGTAGTTCTACCATTAGGCAACTCATTATTTATAGAATTTACTAATGAATTAAATACAAGTGCTTCTATTGCGTTATTGCCAGTTAATGTTGTATTACCAGGTGTAGTTGTATTATCTGGTGTAGTAGTTGTATTACCTGGTGCTGTTGTATTACCTGATGCTGTTGTATTACCTGATGCTGTTGTATTACCTGGTGCTGTTGTATTACCTGGTGCTGTTGTATTAAAAGTGTCCTGAGCTACTCCTTCTCTGAAGTTTGGATTATTATTTAGATTTTCGCCTGTATTCATTGTGCTACTTCGGGTTGTTCTATTTAATCTTGAATTTAGTAAATTACTTAATCTATCAAGTTCATTAATACTATTTGAAATACCACTTCCAAATAATGGTTCTGTTTCATAAAATGAACTA
>MDTE01123226.1_pt1 | contig 12608 bp, 11 predicted proteins | sample 811231 | NCBI WGS metagenome assembly MDTE01 (sample SAMN05326651, study PRJNA326480) | marine metagenome | isolation source: seawater | place: Indian Ocean: Red Sea | collected 2010
GCCGGGTCGGTTGCCATTATCGGTTGTGTCATCGCCTGTGGTGTCGTCACCGGTCGTGTCGTCACCGCTGGTGTCGTCACCGCTGGTGTCGTCACCGCTGGTGTCGTTCCCGGTCGCGTCATCGCTTTGGTCGTCAGGAGTGCTGTCATTGCCTGTGGTGTCGTCAGCAGCGCCCTCACCTTCTTCGTCGAGGGGGGGGACACCGTCGTTGCTGCCGGTGGGCACGGTTTGCACGCAGCCTGAGAAGGCCAGCGTGATGGCGGAGACGAGAGCGACAAGAGACAGCCTGATGGACATGAACGTTCCTCCTTAGAGGTCTTGGGATTCGGGCTCGGAACTGGGTCCGGTTTGCCCTCGACCGGACCGCCCGGTGCGAGAAGCTGCTCGGTACCTACAAGGACCTTGGAGGGGTCAACAAGGCTTGATTGCTTTTGTCACAGCATCTCCACAACCGCTCAAGATGAGCGCCGCAGGTCCGCTTCTTGCCACCGTTTCGTCACAGTTTTCGCACGGGTGGATTCGGCGAGGCAGGGCGTGCTGACCGCCAAGCTCGACTCGTCCTATACTGGCCATGTCCCACTTGAGGCTCGAGGTTCGAGTGGGTGAGAGGCTGCTCTTGAGTTCCGACGACAACAAACTGACCGATGAGGTCGTGAAGGCGACCGGGGATGCTGATTCCAGGGGCGAGGCTCCGGGGCGTGGCTTCCGATCCCAGCCGAAGCTCTGGGACGACCCGGCTTCGTCCAGTCGGTCCGATCTGGCTCCCGCCTCGGCGGATGCTCCATCGTCCTTTGCGCTGCGGTCGTTCTCGGGTCCCTTGCCGGGTCCCACCACCTTGGAGCCCGTGGAAGATCAGTCGATGATGTCCGCATCTCCCCAGGGTGCAGACACCATTCGGTCGGCGGAAGACGACCTCGAACTCGAGCTGGAAGGTGACGACAAGGCCGAGCTTGTCACTGAAGGAGGCCGGCCGCCTTCGGAGGGGGCTGGTGGTGATGGTGATGATGGTGATGATGGTGGTGGCCCCCCTCAGGGAGAGGGTGGAGAGGCGCGCAGGGACCCTCTTGCTGTCGCGTCGCTGGTCTTGGGGGTGCTGGCCTACCCCTGCTGTTGTGTGTGCTCCCTCAACTTCCCCGTGGCGCTCGTGTCGGTCGTCCTGGGTGCCGTCTCACTTGTTCGCATCAAGAATCATCCCGAACGTTGGAGCGGTCAGGGCATGGCCATTGGAGGCATCGGCGCCTCCGTGATGAACGTCTTGTTCTGGGTGTTCTGGTTGATCGCCGCTGGGGTCATCGGCGGCCTCATGGGAGGCTTCGGCGGGCTGTGGCTGACCGCACCGTTCGAGGGGATCTCGCTCCCTTCAATTCCGAGTGGATAACGAGGAGCTTCGCATGCGGGCTGGACCGTCCCGGTAGGATCCGCTATCCCCTTGCGACCCGCGAATCAGCCTGGTCTGGAGGAACCGATGAATCGTCTCATTGCCATCGTTGTTGCGTTGCTGTTGTCCGTCCCCGCGCTTGTTTACGCCCAGGACAGTGGGGCGGAGGCCTCGGCTCCACCTGCTGCGGCTGAAGCGGCGGGAGGGGATGCTGCATTTGCTGGCTTTGACGCGGCGTTCGGAGCGTACGTGGTCGGGCCCATGGCCTCGGTGCTGTTCTGGGACGTGATGTTTTGGGACAACGACAAGCCCGACGGCAACGCGTTTCCCCTGGTCGTGCTGTGGCTGGTCCTCGGTGCCATCTTTTTCACGCTCCGCATGTCCTTCATCAATCTTCGTGGCTTCCTTCATGCCATCGAGGTGACCCGGGGTTCTTATGACAATCCCGACGACCCGGGTGAGATCAGCCACTTCCAGGCTCTTGCATCGGCGCTCTCGGCCACGGTGGGATTGGGCAACATCGCGGGTGTCGCCATCGCAGTCGGCGTGGGCGGTCCGGGGGCCGTCCTCTGGATGATCTTTGCGGGCTTTCTGGGCATGAGCTCGAAGTTCGTGGAGTGCACGTTGGGGCAGATGTATCGCACGGTTGACGACCAGGGGCAGGTTATGGGTGGCCCCATGCGCTACCTCGAGATTGGCTTGAGTGATCTGGGTCGGGCGCGGTTGGGCAAGGTGTTGGCCGTGATCTTCGCTCTGATGTGTATCGGCGGAAGCCTCGGTGGCGGGAACATGTTCCAGGCTAACCAGTCGTTTGCGGCTGTCTCCGAGGTGATCCCTCTGTTCGAGGGCAGGGGCTGGCTGTATGGCCTCTTGCTCGCTTTGGCGGTGGGTGCGGTCATCCTGGGTGGCATCAAGCGCATCGGTATGGCTGCTGGGGTCATCGTGCCTGTCATGTGTGGCATCTATGTGTTGGCCGCTCTCTGGATCTTGTTGGCCAATGCATCGCAGGTACCCGCCGCGGTCGCCATCATCGTGGGCGAGGCGTTCAAGCCGATCGCTGTGGGTGGCGGCATCGTGGGTGTGATTGTCCAGGGCTTCAAGCGGGCGGCCTTCTCCAACGAGGCCGGCATCGGCTCGGCGTCCATTGCCCACTCGGCAGCGGCGACAGATGAGCCGGTGCGCGAGGGCATCGTGGCTCTGCTTGAGCCGTTCATCGACACACTCATCGTGTGCACGATGACGGGCTTGGTGGTCGTGATCACCGGGGCCTACAAGATGGAGACGGGTGATGGCGTGCTCATGACCTCGGCAGCGTTCGAGTCGGTGTTGCCGTGGTTCCCGTTGGTGCTCTCTTTTGCTGTGGTCAGCTTTGCGTTCTCTACGATGATTTCCTGGAGCTACTACGGTGAGCGGTGCGCGACCTATCTATTTGGTCCTGCCGCATCGGTTCCCTACAAGATCATCTTCCTGGCGTGCGTGTTCCTGGGCTCTGTCTTCAAGCTGGGCAACGTGTTGGACTTCTCGGACCTCATGGTGTTGGGCATGGCGTTCCCCAACATCCTGGGAGCCGTCATGCTGTCCAGCAAGGTGCGCGCAGCGCTTGATGACTACTGGGGACGGCTGACGAGTGGGGCGATGCCTCGGGTGAAATAGCTCGGTTCTGGCCCTGGGCCCGAGGAGGCCTTTTTTCCACACGGCGACCTCGCGTGCGCGAGAACCTGATGGACGAGGGGGCTCCAGCGCCTGGGTCTAAACGTCACGCTGGTCTTTAGCCGTTGAAGTTTCTTGGGAAAAAGCACTTGCCAGGTGCAGAAGCGTGCACAGGTTGAGTCCATGGGCGGGAATGGTTCCCTCCCGATAAAGGCAAACCAGCGGCGACGCTGGGACGCAAAGCCACGGGTCTCCACGAGACAGCCGGGCTACCGAAGGAGACGGCCATGAGGACCACTCGCTTTTCCTGTTTTTCCCTCCCCATCTCACTCCTTGCTGCTGCCTCGTTGGGCCTGGTCGGTTGCGATCAGATCCCACCGGAGCTTGTGGATGCGGTTGTTGCCAATCAACCGGAAGAAGACGTCTCGGGCGACGACCAGGACAGCCTGGCCGACTTCGTAGCCGATGAGGATGGTGATGGCTTCACGCCGGACGAGGGGGACTGTGACGACTCGGACCCTTCTACGCACCCCGGTGCAGATGAAGACGAGTGTGACGGCGTCGATCGTGACTGTGACGGCTTCATTGCCGACTGTGCTGATGAGGCGCCGGACATGACCGACCCCACCGACGACCTACGTCTTGGAGATGACGACGACGACGACGACGACGATGACGACGACGATGACGGGGACGACGACGATGACGGGGACGACGAGAGCGTTGCTAGCGGTGCTCGCTTCGCGGTGCTCGTGAGCGACGGGACGAACGAGCAGGACATCCAGATTCGGGATGCCAATAACGAGCTGATGCAGCACATCGATGCCAACATCCCCGGCGGTCAGTATCTGGACTATCACCGCGATGGATTCTTCCTCGTCTCCAACAATGACAGGGTGTATCGCGTCGAGACGGACGGCAGCCAGAGCGTCCTCTTCGACGGGTGCTCGGAGGCCGTCTTGGAGGCAGAGATGGACTGTGTGGCGCCCATCTATCAGATTGACGAGAAGCTCAACGGCAACGTGGTCATCGCCGCCGAGGCCAAGGCCGTGGAGATCGACCTGTACGGCACGATTGTCGGCGTGACTTACGGCAGCTGCTTCATGGACGTCATCGCCAAGCCGGTTGGCAGTGAAGATGCGGCCCTGATGGACGTGATGGCTCCCAACGTCGTGGACTGGAGTGGTTCCTCCGACGATCCCAATGAGCTGGTCTTCACCTATGCGAACTATGACCATCGCGCGCTCGGTCAGGACCTGGCGGGTGGCTACTGGGTCGCCGGCTGGAGCGAGGACGTCTCCCGCTATGTGGATGGCGAAGAGCAGTTCATCGGTGAGCTCAGCGAGATCTTCCCCGGTGCCTTTGAGGTGGTCTCCATGGACGGCGCTGGCCAGACCTCGGTCTTCGCCCTCATCCAGGCGGAGTCGGGCAGCGTCATCGCTCGCATCAGCGAGGAGGGCACTAGCGACACCGTCATCGAGGCTGGCTGGGACTACTGGTACGACATGGTGGTCCTCTAAGAACCAGGCGAGGCGCTCGCCGCCTCCAGGTTCGGTTTGCACGAGGCCCCGGCTCTTTGGAGTCGGGGCCTCGCTGCGTTCTCGGCACGCCGAAGGCCCTCAATGCGCTCCAGGTCGAGTGGGCTGTAGATTGTCCTCGTCCGTTGGGAGTCGCGGCTATGCATGTTGACAGCGTGCTCGTCGCCTCTACACTCCCGCGACCCTGAATCCGGAGGAATGATGCTGCCCATGCCGACGCCCTTCCGCCCTCTCCTGACGCTCCTGTCTCTTGCTCTCGTCGCTTCGGCGTGCAGTCCGCCCGTGGAGGCGCCCGAGGAGCTGGGGGAGCTTACGAGGTATCTGTTCGCCAACTTCGACACCGAGGGAGAGGAGTTGGTGGCTGGGATGGACTCGCTGGAGGCCTTCTTGTCTGGCGTGGACATGGGAGGGCAGTTGGACGACAGGGCGGTGACCCCCCCCAAGTTGACGTCCGACTACTGGGGGGAGGTCTCGGGGCCGGCCGAGGTGGATCAGGAACTGCAGGTGCCGGTGTCTGTGTGGAGGGAGAGCCCCCATCCCGTATCGAGTCAACTGGGCTTGTTCATCGAGCCCAATCAGGTGTGCATCCAGGATGACGGGACGAAGTACTACATGCGCTTGTTCGATAGCGACACGTCCTGTCTTGTTGATGGGACCTGCGACCGGGCCAACTCCACCGGCGAGGTGCGGTTCGAGAACCTCCTGGCTAAGGCCTGGCTCGACACGTTTGCCGACCTGCGGGCCGTTCCCGCTGCAGATGGTCGTGTCCGCTATGTGATTCGAGGCTGGATGGAGGAGCGGGGTATCGCAGACGATGGGGAGAGCAGCTGGGATCAGCGATTCTCTCTGGATATTGCGATCCCGCATCCCGAGAACTCCGAGCTTTCGTGGCGGTTCCTGACGTCCTGGGGCTCGGTCACGATTCCCGGCGTCGGCGATGACCTATACGCCACACTCGTCAAGTCGGGGATTGACGAGATCTTCGAGAATGGCGATGTGTTCATCGATGGCGGCTCCTGCGACAACGACCGGGACCGCCCCTACGATCGCAACGACTAGCTCGTGCGACCGATTAGCTCCGGGAGGCAGGTTCCATGGCGAAGAAGCACAGCCCAGCATTCCTCGCGATTGTTGATGCCAGCCGGGCCCGAGTGGAGGAGTTGACGGTCGCTCAGGTGGCCGAGATGGTTCGCCGCGGCGAGGAGTTTCAGTTCGTGGATGTGCGAGAAGATCGGGAGTTCTCGGTGGACTCCTGTCGAGGAGCCATGCACATCGGTAAGGGTGTCCTGGAGCGTGATGTGGAGAAGGCGATCCCGGACAAGAAGTCTCGAATCGTCTTGTACTGTGGTGGAGGCTATCGCTCTGCTCTCGCCGCCGACAGTCTGGGCCAGATGGGCTACACGAACGTCGCCTCCATGGATGGCGGGATCCGGGGGTGGCGGGAAGCCGGGCTGCCCTTGGACTGTCGCACTGAGCAAGACTGAGGCATCGCGTCGATACAGTCGCTGCGACTGTGTGGGCAACGGTTCAGGCGGAGAGCAACAAGCGAACCAGCAGCCCACCGAGGACTAGGGGAACGGCGATGACGTGCCACTCTTTGAACTTGATGTGGGTGGCCAGGCCCCCGACCAACAACACCAAGAGCAACGCGCCTGCCGGCTGGCGAGTGCTCTCGTGATGCAGCATGAGTGCGCCAAGGAGCTCGATGACACCGATCGTGATCCGGTAGAAGGGCGGGTAGCCCCACCTCTTGAACGCGGCGCTGGCGCGGGTTGTCCCCAGCACCTTCACCCCGCCAGACACCGCAAAGCTGCCCGTGACGAGTGCTGCGACGATCAGGTTGACGTCCATAGTTCGGGGTCCTCTCGCCGCCTCACCGACGGCCTTCACTGAGCAGGCGCACGATGCGCTGCTCCAGCTCACGGGGGATGGCTCGTCGGGTTTCTTCCACGGTTAGCAACAGACGTGCCCACAGGGCCCAGGTGGACGGTTCCTTCATTTGTTTGAGCGCAAGGTCCACCAAGGTTCGGGCTTCCTTGGGAAGGCTACCTTTCTTCAGCGTGGAGGCGAGCTCGGTGAGGAGCACGCGCCGCCGAGTGTCTCGTCCTGTGCGCTCAGAGTCCGTGATGGCGGCGGTGGGCTCGTGGGCCGGAATGAGATCCCAGGCCGAAGGCCGCAGTCCCAGGGCCATAGCCTTTCTGTCTTCTTCTTCTTCTTTGGCCGAGTCCAGCACCTGCACGATGCGGCGCGACAGGGTGTCCTCGCACTTCTTGGTCCAGGCCGCCGCAGCCCCTTCCCGGGTGATGCTGACCAGTACAGCGGAGGGGTCCTTGCGGGCCCCAGCCTTCACTGAGTTCACGTACAGCTCGAAGTCGATGCCCAGGGTGCGGACCACCTCCTCTACGCGCACACGCCAGTCACGCGGCAACCCCTTCAAGGGGTACTCGATGTTCAGGCTGTTGTGGAGCTTGTGGACCATGGCTTCAGTGGGGGAGAACCCTGAATCCTCCTGCGGTCATCAGAGCGCGGATCGCGCCCATCTGCGGGGGTGATTGGATGGAGGCAGTGCGCCAAAGTACCAGCCAGCAAGCAGTTCCCGTCTTCGCAGCCGGTGATCGGCCTGTGGACGTCGCAACTGACTGCTGATCCGGACCTCCATGATTCCCCGGACGATGGCCGTGATGGCTGCGAAGGTGACGTGAGCCGAGAAGTTGGACGTGATGAAGGGCATCAGGAACAGGCCCACTTCGTCGTCTACCGCTCCAATGGAGGCGGTGACCAGGAGTCCCAAGAAGAACGTGCCCGGGATGTTCATGACGAAGAGACTCGTTCCCAGGCCGAAGAGCATGCCCGACTGGATGCGGAGCTCGGCCGTGTAGGACTCTCGATACGCCTGGACACTGAAGCTGGCGGGGAGTGAGGGTTGAGCCCCCTGTTGTGGTGCTGTTCGGTTCCCCGATGGGTGCAAGTCGGTCATGCCATTGGGGACGCCCAGTCCTTGTTCAGGGCTCGGGCTCGGGGCAGACCTCTCCGGATTCGCTGGCCCGTCGCGTGGTGCTTCCTCGTCGTCGTTGGCTGGATCGTCTTGGGTGTCTTTGGCCTCTTCGCTCGAGCTTGGCTCGTCAGCTAGGGCTGGTTGGGCCAGTGCGGATGCGCAGACGACGAATAAGGTGGCCAGAGAGATGCCAACTGAAGTGATGCGTCGCACAGTCCTTGGTCCTTGTACAGTGGCAAGAGCATACCAGCGACCGCCTCAAGTACCCTGGTAGTGGGAGCGTGGGGCACGGTGCTTTTCTGCGCTGAGGAGGTTTGCAGCGTGAAGGCTTCTTCACTGTTTTCTCTTGTTCTGGTGGCGCTGTCCTTTTCGGCGCTGATCCTGACGGTCGGGTGCTCATCGGCTTCGCCAAGGTCCCCAGGCGACGATGCCGGTGCGCAGGACGATGACGACACCGGAAATGGCGACGTCACCGCAGACGATGACGACATCGGAGACGATGACAGTGGTCCATCCCCGCTCTCGGTCGAGGAGTCGGGAGGCTCGTATCTGTGTACCCCCAAAGGGTCGGGGCCGTACCCCGGGGTTCTCTACAACCACGGTGGCCTCGGCGATGTCGTCGGTGGAGATCTGGAGGGTACGTGCCGTGCGCTGGCGGAGGCTGGCTACCTCGCCTACGCGAAGAAGCGTCGGGAGACCACGTCTCTGGCCGGTCACCTCGACGATGTGTTGGCTGGCGTGGACACGCTGTTGGGCGTGCCCGATGTGGATGACACGCGCCTGGGTGTTCTGGGCTTCTCTCGCGGCGGGCTCTTGTCTCTCCAGCTCGCTCTAGAGCGTCCTGAACTCTGGGACGCTGTGGTGCTCATGGCCCCTGCTCCGGGCAATGGGGCTATGGGTCAGACACTAGAGGACGTGAGTGCTCTCGCAGCTCCCGTCCTCTTGCTTGTGTCCGAGAACGATACGTTTCAGTCCAATCACGTGCAGATCAATCTAGACGTGGAGGCGGCGCTCCTAGCCGCTGGCAAAGAGGTCGAGGCCATTGTCTACCCCCCCTTTGCAGACGACGGCCACACCCTCTTCTTCGAGGTGGGAGACTACTGGCCAGACGTACTGAGCTTCCTGTCCGAGCACATTCCTTAGAGCAGGATGTGCACAGCAGCGACCGCCGCCAGGACCCCGGTGAAGTCGGCAGCGAGCCCAGCGGGAACAGCGTGGCGAATGCGTGAGATGCCCACCGAGCCGAAGTACACCGCCAAGACATAGAAGGTGGTGTCCGTGGAGCCATTCATGGTGGTCGCCAGCTGGCCGATGAGCGTGTCGGGACCGTGGGTGTCGACCAGCTCCGCCGTTACCCCGAAGGCGCCGGAGCCTGACAAGGGTCGGATGAGCGCGATAGGAAGCACCTCGGCGGGCATGCCGAGCATGGAGGTGATCGGCCCCAGCTTCTCCATGAGCCAGTCCAGTCCGCCGGAGCCCCGGAACATTCCCACCGCTGCCAGGATGGCGACCAGATACGGAATGATCATGACGGCCAACTCGAATCCCTCTTTGGCCCCGGCAACGAACACCTCGTAGACCTTGACTCGTCTCACGAAGCCTACGGTGAGCATTCCGGCGATGAGCACGGGCAGGATCCATGCGCTGGCAACCTCTCCGTGCACATACACCACCATGACCATGGCGGCCATGACCAACCCGAACAGGGCGAGCGGGAGGAGAGAACCAGCCCCCTCAGCCTCGGTGGCTGCGGCCACCGCAGCGTCGGCTTCACGTTGGACTTGGGGTGCAGCGAACCAGGAAGCTCGAGACAGCAGCTTGGCCACGAGGATGCCGACGACCGTCGAGCATGCCGTCGCTACCAGCGTGGGAGGGAAGATGGCAGCCGGATCGGCGCTGTCCTTGAGCGCACGAAGGCCGATCATGCCAGTGGGAAGCAGGGCCAGCCCGCTCGTGTTGATGGCCAGGAACAGGACCATGGCGTTGGTTGCGGTCCCTTTCTCTCGACTGAGTGTGGCCAACTCCTTCATGGCTTTCAGTCCAAAGGGCGTCGCTGCGTTGCCTAGGCCCAGTGCGTTGGCGGCAATGTTCATCACCATGGCGCCCATGGCCGGATGATCGGGTGGAACATCGGGAAACAGCCGCACGAGTAGAGGGCGAATGATCCGTGCCATGAAGCGCAAGCCGCCCGCCTCCTCGACGACCTTGAGGAGGCCCAAGAACAGCGCAATGTAGCCCACCAGGCCAATGGCCAGGTCGACGCTGCTCTTGGCTCCGTCGAGTGCGCCTTGACCCACGGCGGCTGGCGTCCCGTTGATGAGCGCGAACACGAAGGAGAGCATGACGATGGCGAAGAAGACAGCGTTCACAGCGGGTCCGTGGCCGGGAGCCTACCAGCCTGGCCGGGGGCTATGCCCAGGCAAGAGACGATTCACTCAATTCTGCTGTTGGGATGTAACCTAGATGTGCGCCACTACGTCTATTCCGATGCCAGCGACCTGTGCATGCCTAATGCGCCTTCCGGACAGTGAGAACGACTCATGACAACTTCAATTCTCCAACGACGCGGTCCTGTCTTACCGAGAGCTCTGCAGGGCGCCCGGCAAGTTGGCTGTGTTCTGCTCGTTATCCTGGGCGGCTGCAGTGAAGGGATCCTCGGCGCAGGCGCTGACGAGCAAGACGACTGTCCTGGATGTGAGTGCAGCGATCCCAGTTTGTTGACGGAGTCATCCTGTCTGGATGCAGGGCAGAGCTGGTCCTGCGAGAGTAGTCAGCCTTCGGGCGATGCTACGTGCGCCTCAGAGTACTTTCTGGATGTTGGCCAGTACGAGGGGCCAGGCGAGGGCTATCCCGATCCCGAGGTCGAGGTCACGTGTTCTAAGGACACCGTGACGGTCGTCAGCAACGGAATCCCCCACTTCCCTTATGAGCAGACGACTCCCAACCCCCTGGCGCCTCAGGACTGGCGGTGGGAGTTCCCACGCCGGCCCGAGGTGGCCGACGTAGTGACCGAGATCCCCCTGCTGGGTGACGCGGGTGTCGCGGTCAACGGCCTGCCCTTCTATGGGCCCAATGAGGGCGCTTTTCCCGACCCCTACGGTGATCCCATATTCAATCAACTTGCCGATGACTGTCAGGGGCACACCGCGGGACAAGGCGACTACCACTTTCACGCGCTGCTGGTCGAGTGCTTGTCATCGGGCGCATTGGCTGGCGAGCCTTCACCTCTGCTGGGCTATGCCTTCGATGGGTTCCCCATCTATGGGCCCATGGGCTGTCTGAACGAGTGCTGTTCCGAGGTGGTCGAGATGAAGAGCAGCTGGGTTCAAGTTGGGGATCCTGAGACCTACGCCTGGGACGCCTATGAGTTCCAAGAGCGTGACGATCCGCAATATCTTGACCAGTGCAATGGTCGGATTGGGCCCGACGGCTCCTACAGGTATCACGCGACCGCTGACTTTCCGTACATTGTCGCCTGTTACCGGGGGACCCCCACCGACGGGTCTGGAGTCAACGGTGCCGGCGGCGGGCCACCAGGTGGTGGCGGAACGCCCCCGGGGGACGGAGGTGGAGAGCCCGGCCAGGGCCCACCTACGTGTGAGAATGAGTCTGACTGTGAGGGGGCGTGTCCCGACGGCTCGTTGGGGTGTACTTGCCATGAACGCTTCGATGGGGCGCGCATCTGTGTGCCTACCTGCGAGCGGGACGAGGACTGTCCCGAGGGAGCTTTGGGGCAACTCATTTGTCTCGAGGACGTGGGGATCTGTGCTCCGCTGACTGGGGGTGGACTATGATGTGCCTACCGGGGCGCTGCAGCCAGCTGCGTTAGTTGGACGGTGCCCGGTGGCTGCGGGTGGCCGGTGTACCAGCGACGACATCCCAGGTGGCACCGAAATGTTCAGTGGGCGACCGCGCTGGTCGTGCTCTTGAGCGTCTCCGCATCTGGTGGCCGGGCGCTTGCGTGGGAGCCCATGGCGACCTGCGGTGGCGGCTACTCGGCCTGGCCTTCGGGCGACCCGAACACCATCTGGAAACTCTCAACGAGCTTCCCTTCCGCGGACCTGACGAGTGCCCAAGTTGCTGTGGCTATGGATGCCGCGTTTGATGAGTGGGCTGAGCCGGGTTGCTCTGAGTTCAACGCCGAGCGCGGGCCGGACGCAGCGCTAGACCCGCTGGCTCAGGATGGGGCCTTCTCCGTTGGCTTCTACGAAACGGACTGGCCCGCATCGCTGGGCGACGCGCTGGCGGTGACCACTTGGTACACCAACGGGCAATGTGAGGTGACCGAAGCCGACATCGTGTTCCGTGGGACCGATGTGCTCTGGGTGGATGATGGTTGGCTCAACTACCTGGAGGTTGATGTCCAGGCGGTTGCGACCCACGAGGTCGGGCACTGGGTGGGTTTTGGTCACGACTCCACCAGTGGTAGCCCCATGAATCCGACGTACTCGGGCACGCGCAGTGAGCGGACCCTCACCTGCAACAACACAGAGGGGGTGTGCACTCTGTACCCCGCTTCGGGTGTTTCTTGCTCTCAGGACCGCTACTGCCCCTGCGGGGTTGGCTGTAACGATGGGCTGTGCGAGGGCGCTCCGACCAACAGTGACGAAGAGGAACTGTTCGAGCCGGGAGACTGTGACGATGGTCCGTCGGCTTCCATTGACGAGGAGGAGCCCAACGATGAACTCTACGATTCGCAGTATCTGAGTCGGGTGGAGGGCGACCTGGAGATCTCGGGCTCGCTGTCCAGCTGTGGCAATGGCCTCGACTGGACCGGTGATATGGACCGCATCGTGCTCGACATGGACTGTGCGGACGAGGTGACCTTCGTCTTGGACTGGTCGGACTCCGATGCGGACCTCGATTTTTGGGTGGATGGCTTGGGCCTGAGTGGCCAGTGGGAACAAGTGGCCGATTCCGTTGAGTGGGGTTCTCCGCCCGCGTGGGACTCGGGCATCGCCGACCGGGACCTGAACATCACCATCGCCTGTTGGAGTGGAGTGCCTTCCGACTGGACCCTGAACGTGTACTTCGGCCCCCCTCCTGA
>MDTE01051217.1_pt1 | contig 12607 bp, 10 predicted proteins | sample 811231 | NCBI WGS metagenome assembly MDTE01 (sample SAMN05326651, study PRJNA326480) | marine metagenome | isolation source: seawater | place: Indian Ocean: Red Sea | collected 2010
AACTCTGAGTTGCCTCTGGCTGAATGTTTTTTGTGAAAATTGGTTGTTCATAGCTAAATGGATCTCCTAATTTCCTCTGATATATAAGACTCGATCACATCTTTTTCTTTGAAATCTATAAAGTCTTTGATGCTAATACCGCATTCTAAACCTGTACCAACTTCCTTAACTTGATTTTTTTCACGATAAATTGAAAGTATTTCTCCGCTATAAACAACGACTCCATCTCTAATAATCCTAGCTTTAGACTTACTTTTTATTTCACCACTTATTACTTTTGACCCTGCAATTTTTCCTGCTGATGAAACTTTAAAAATTTTTTGAATTTCTGCGCTTCCAAGAACTGTCTCTTTTATATCTGGTTCTAATAATCCTGATAAAGATTTTTCTACGTAGTCTAAAGCTTCGTAAATGATATTAAAGTATTTTATATCAACTTTTTGTTCCTCTGCTAATTTTTTTGCTTCTCTGTTAGGTTTTACGTTAAAGCCAATTAAAACAGCATTAGATGCTTTTGCCAAAGAAACGTCTGTTTCATTGATCATTCCAATATCCGAAAGTATAATTTTAGCCTCTACCTCTTTATGTTCTATTTTGGTAATAGCCATATTTAAAGCTTCGCTGGAACCTTGTACATCTGACTTAATGATAATGTTTAACTCATCTTTTTCTTTCACCTCTTCAAATAATGTAGTTTTATCCTTAGCTAAAACCTTACTTTGATTAGAGTTATTTTTTCTTAATTCTGTAAGCTCTTTTGCTTCATCTTCATTTTTCGTTACCATAAACTCTGCACCAGCATATGCTGAACTATTCATTCCAAGAATTTCTACTGGCATTGAAGGGAGGGCTTCATTAATCATTTTACCTTCATAGTTTATCATGGCTCTAATTTTTCCCCAGGTATCTCCACATACAAAATAATCACCTCTTTTTAATTTTCCATTGCTTATCAATATAGTTGAAACTGGTCCTTTGCCTTTATCAATTTTGGACTCTATGACCACTCCTCTTGCTTTATCACTATAAGAGGCTTTTAAGTCTAAAATTTCTGATTGAAGGAGAATACTTTCTTTTAATTTGTCTAAGTTAATTTTTTTTAATGCCGATACTTCCACAAATAAAGTATCACCACTCAAATCTTCCGCTATCAACTCATATTGCATCATTTCATTTTTAATTTTGCTTATATTTTTTTCTGGTAAATCACATTTATTAATTGCCACAATTATTGGAACATTTGCCGCTTTGGCATGTTTAATGGCCTCGACTGTTTGAGGCTTAACACCATCATCAGCAGCAACGACTAAAATTACAATGTCTGTAATTTTAGAACCTCTCGCCCTCATTTCTGTAAATGCGGCATGACCTGGAGTATCAATAAAAGTTATAAGTTGTTTATTTTTCGTTATAACTTGATAGGCTCCAATATGCTGTGTAATGCCTCCATGTTCACCTGAAACAACATTCGTGTCTCTCAAAGAATCCAAAAGAGATGTCTTTCCGTGATCGACGTGGCCCATTATTGTTACTACTGGAGGCCTGCTTTTAACTTCGCCGGTAAATTTTTCATTAGATTTATTACTTTCTATTGATAGTTTTTCGTCCATTATCGGTTTATGACCGAACTCTTTAACAATATATTCAGCTGTGTCTTTATCTATATTGTGGTTGATTGTTGCAACAACTTTCATATTTAATAAGAATTTTATAATTTCACTTGATTTTTCAGCCATACGGTTTGAAAGTTCTTGAATTGTAATTTGTTCAGGAATATTTACTTCTCTTATAACTTTCTTAAATTCTTTTTTATCTTCACCATCTGGTTTCTTTTTTTCTTTCAATCTGGCACGTTTAACTGATGCTAGACTTCTTTGTTTAATTTCTATTTCCTCAACATTTAGTGCTCTTGAAACTGTTAATTTAAAGTCTCGTTTATCGACCGGACCTTTTAACTTTAACTTACTTTTTCCTGCTGGCTTATTATCTTTTTTAATAAAATCTTTAGTGGCTTGTTGCTCCACAAATTTTCTTGCGAAATTTTTTTTCTTATTATCAGGATTATTTACAACGTGCTGTGGTGTAGATGATTTGTGAAATGACTTGTTTGATCTAAAAGGTTTTTTTTTTTCTACTGCAAAGGATTTTTTTCCTGACGTTGTTATAGAGGATGTATCAATTTTTTTTTTTAAATTAGAGGATATTGTAAGTGTCTTTTTTTTATCTTTTTCCATAACATTAATTGTACGCTATCTCTCTTGCTGCCATTATTAAATCATCAGCTTCTTTTCTTGACAGAGAAAACTCCTCAAGATATCCGTCAATTCTTATTTTTTTTCCTTTAATTTCATCATATCCGCCAATCAATTCATCTGACGAAAGATCAGCAAAATCAGTAAGTTTTTTAATATTTTTTTGGCCTAAAATCACTAACATGCCTTGAGTCATCCCTTTTAAATTTATTAATTTTTCTTCAACACCTAGTTCTTTTAATTTTAATGAAACTGCCTCTTTTTCTTTAATTAAAGTTTCTTTAGATCTAGTGATTAATTCTTTTGCTGTTTCTTCATCTATAGCATCTATTTTAGAAATATCTTCTGGGTTAGATTGTGAAATTTCATCAATCGAAATAAAGCCTTCTGATACTAAAAGCTGACCTAGTGTTTCATCTACCTCTAAGTTTTTTATCAAAGTTTCAGTTCTTTCTTTAAATTCAGCTTGTCTTCTTTCAGAGTCTTCTTTATCTGTGAGTATATCTATTTCATAGTTTGTTAATTTCGAAGCTAACCTAACATTCTGCCCTCTTCTTCCAATAGCCTTGCTTAAATTTTCCTCTGATAAAATAATATCAATTCTTTTATTATCTTGATCAATCAGAACTCGTTGTATTTCTGCAGGTGACAATGACTCGGAAATCAATGTTGGCAAATCCTCAGTCCATTTAATAATATCAATTTTTTCTCCATGCAATTCATTTACGATAGTTTGAACTCTACTCCCTCTCATACCAACACAGGCGCCAACTGGATCAATTGATGAGTCTTGTGAATGTACACAAATCTTGGCTCTGCTGCCTGGATCTCTAGCTACTGACTTAATTTCTATTGTTCCTTCATAGATTTCAGGTACTTCTTGAAAAAATAATTTAGCTAAAAATTGAGGGTGGGCTCTTGATAAGAATATTTGATGACCTTTTAATTCTTTTCTTACTTCATAACAATAGGCTTTCACGCGGTCACCGGTTTTCAAAATTTCCCTTGGTATCAGTTCATCTTTTTTAATTACACCCTCAGCTTTTCCTAAATCTACAATTACATTGCCATATTCTAATCTTTTTATAATGCCGCTTAATATTTGTCCTTGTTTGTCTATGAAATCTTCATATTGTCGGCTTTTTTCAGCTTCTCTTACTCTGCTACTAATAACTTGTTTCGCACTTTGTGCTGCTATACGGCCAAAATCAATTTGAGGTAGTTCTTCAAATATTTTTTCACCAATCTTTAATTCTGTATTTTTTGGATCATTTTTTTTGGCTTCATCTAAAGTTATTTCTCTTGCAGAGTCTTCAACTTTTTCTACAATTTCTAGGACTTTTTGTATCTTTATATCTCCCGTTTCTCTGTCTATTAAAACTTCAATATTATTGTCGTTGCCAAACTTTGTAAGAGCTGCTTTTTGTATAGCGCTTTCCATTGACCCAATGACGAGCTCTTTATCAATTGATTTCTCATTAGCAACAGCCTCTACAATTCGTAGTAGCTCAAGTTTATCTAATCCTCTGTTTAACATTTATCACTCCTAAAAAAAAATGGGCTTAAGCCCATTTTGAAAGTTCAATAATTTATATGATTTTTAGAAGAAAATTATGGTTTTTTCAAGATTACAATTTAAATAAGTCAATTTTGTCTGTTTTTTCCCAGGTAAATTCACCTTTATTTGTAGGCTTTCTCCCAAAATGACCGTAGGCAGATGTAACCTCATATATTGGATTATTAAGATGTAACATTTCTCGAATGCCTCTGGGTGATAAATTAAAATTTTCTTCGATTATTTTTTTTATTTTACCAACTTTTAATTCATCTCCATCAGCCAGTTTGATAAAGATTGATAGTGGTTTTGAGACACCGATCGCATAAGCTAATTGGATCAAACATTTATCAGATACTCCTGCTGCAACTACATTTTTTGCAAGATATCTGGAAGCATAAGCTGCTGACCTATCTACTTTAGTTGGGTCTTTTCCAGAGAACGCTCCACCTCCATGAGGTGCAGCTCCTCCGTAAGTATCAACGATTATTTTTCTCCCTGTCAAACCTGTATCTCCGTCGGGACCACCGATGATGAATTGGCCCGTCGGATTTATATAAATATCTTTGGGATTAAGATCTGTAAGATAATTTTCTGGAATTGATTTTTTAATATAAGGTATTATCACATCTCTAACTTTTTCTTGATTTAGGTCTTTTGAATGCTGAGTAGAAATTACTACAGAAGTAACTTTCACTGGTTTTTCATTCTCATACAACATTGAAACTTGGCTTTTAGAATCTGGCTCAATTCCTTTTAATTTGCCACTTTTTCTATCTTCAGCCATTAATCTTAATATTTTATGGGAATAGTGGATTGGCGCGGGCATGTATTCCTCTGTTTCGTTGCATGCATAACCAAACATAATCCCTTGGTCACCTGCTCCCTCATCTTTATTATCTTTTGAGTCAACTCCCATTGCTATATCAGAGGATTGTTCGTGGAGGAAAGTTTCAATATTAGCTGTTTTCCAACTGAAACCATCTTGTTCATAACCAATATCTTTTATACACTCTCTGACATTAGAAATTAATTCTTCTTTATCAATTTTTGGACCTCTTGTTTCTCCTGCTAAAACTACTCTATTAGTTGTTGTCAAAGTTTCACAAGCTACTCTTGAAACTGGGTCCTTCGACAAATAAGAGTCAACAACCATATCTGAAATTCTGTCACAAACTTTATCCGGGTGACCCTCTGAAACTGACTCACTTGTAAATAAATACTTTTTGTCCGTCATTTTTTTTTGTAAATTAAAAAGATTAGAAGATATGTAATTAAAAGTACAAAAAAGATCAAATCATTTTTAATTTTATTTGACTTAATTAATGGTACTTCAAATTCTATATTTCCTGCTTCATTTCGATTTAATTGTTTAATTATATTGCCTTTGTTATCAATTATAGCACTTACACCTTTGTTAGTTGATCTAAGAAAAAAAGTATTACTTTCAATTGCTCTAAAAATTGATTTTGCAAAATGCTGATCAGGGCCTATTGATTTACCAAACCATGCATCTTCAGAAATATTAATAATAAGGTTAGTATTTGAGTCGGATTTTTGTACTAAATCTGAAAATATTACCTCATAACATATTAAAGGAAGGATATTTAGCTCACCCAAAATGAGATTGTTATCATCTTTTCCTTTTAAAAAAGAGTCATAACCTTCTGTAATTTTTTTTAGTCCAAATCTTTTTAACAAATTCTCAAATGGTAGAAATTCGCCAAAGGGAACGAGTTTTCTTTTATTGTAACTGTTAATTATATCAAAATTGTTATTTACAATTATCATACTATTATAAAATTTTTCAGAAACTTCGTCCATTCGATTTGTTCCAAATATTATCTTATGCTTTTTAGAAAAATTTTTAAGGATGAGGTTTTTAAATGGTTTAACATCATTGTAACTATAACCGCTAAATACTCCCTCTGGCCAAATAAATATTGTTTTTTGTTTTTTATCGGGTTCACTATACCTTATAATTTTTTTGAATCTTTCTTCAATATTTTCTTTACTTAAATTATACTTCAGGTCAAAATTGGGTGACACTATCTTTACTAATACTTTTTCATCAATCGTTTTTAAAAATTTATCGTTTTTATTAATCTTGTAATTTCCGTAGATAAATAAACTTAAAATAAAAATGATTGTAGATAAAATAATAATTGCTTTTTTGATTACTCCTTTTTGATTTAATAAAATTATTGGCAGCGTAAATAATGTAATTAAAATTAGATTATAAGAATATAAACCAATAACATTTATAATTTGTAAAATTTCTGTTAATGAAGTGGTACTGTAAGCCCACAAATTCCAAGGAAAACCAGTAAGAATGTTTGATCTTAAATAATCTGAAATGGCAACACTAGCTGAAAATAGAATTAATGATGAAACTTCAAGTTTTAAATATGGCCCAACTATAAATATTGTAAATGCAAAAAATAATCCTAAAAATAAAGGTATCAATATTAATGCGAATGGGATCAAGTTTTTAAAATTTTCATCAAAAGTAAGTGAATTAGTGATCCAAGATAATCCACTTAAATAAAAACCAAATCCAAATAACAATCCATAGATGAATAAATTTATTTTGTATGGTCTTTTTCTATAAACAGATTTTGATTTTCTATTAATGTAAATTATGAAATAAAAAAATAATGGGAAAATAATAAAATTGATTAAAGTATAATTAAATGGCTCAAAGGATAGAGTTGTTAGTGAACCTAGAATAAAAGGTATTAGATACAATGTAAGAAAACGATTATTTAAATACTTTTCCATTATTAATCAAATTTAAAAAATTTTTCTCAACTCTGCTCATCTTTAAATAATCTTTATCCCTTTCATGCTGATAACCAAATAAATGAACTAGGCCATGTATCCATAGCCGATCAAATTCTATTAGAAATTTTTTTATCTCCTTTTTGTTTTTAATCTTATTTAAATTAATAATGATATCGCCTAGGTATATTTCTTTTTCTTTTTTTAATTTTTTATTAAGTTCTTTTTTTGTTTGAAATGGAAATGAAAGAACATCTGTTGTTTTGTTTTTTTTTCTAAATTTTTTATTTAGATTTTTTATTTCGACGTTACCAGAAAGCAATAAAGTACAAAAAAGCTCTCTTTTTTTTTTAAATATTTCATTTTTTTTATTTATTCTCTCTATCCTACGATCTATGTATGTGCTGGGCTTTTTTATAAAACTAAACCATCTGATATTATTTGTAATTACATTAATTTTTATCATCAATGCTTTTACTTTTGATAAGCTTTAATGATCTTTGAAACTAGCGGATGTCTAACTACATCATTATGATCGAATTCAATGACTTTTATTTCTTCAAGATTTTTTAAAATATCCCTGGATTTTATTAATCCAGAGTCTTTCTTATTTATTAGATCTACCTGACTTGGATCACCATTAACAACGAGTTTGGAGTTTTCTCCAATTCTTGTAAGAAACATTTTTATTTGTGTTTCGGTGGCATTTTGGGCTTCGTCTAAAATTGCAAAACAATTTTTTAAAGTCCTACCTCTCATGAAAGCTAACGGTGCAATTTCTATTTCACCAGTCTGAATCTTCTTGTCTATTTTATCAGCACCGAAAAGTTCATAAAGCGCGTCATAAAGAGGTCTGAGATACGGATCTACTTTTTCTTTCATATCTCCTGGCAAAAAACCTAATTTTTCTCCTGCTTCTACTGCCGGTCTAGATAAAATAACTCTCTCTATTTTTTTTTCCATCAGTAATGTTACTGCAACAGATGCTGCTAAAAAACTTTTTCCAGTTCCTGCAGGTCCCAATGACATTATTATTTCATTTTCTTTGAGAGCTTTTATATATTCCGATTGCTTTTTTGACCTTGCTATTACCGATTTTTTTGGAGTTTTTATTAATTGTTTAAAACTCTTAACGTTAGATTCTTCAATTTCAAAGTTTTTTTTCACAGAAGAAATTATATCTTCTTTTTCAATAATTTTCGTTAAAAAATATTTATTTATTAAAAATTTTATTCCTTCACAAAATATTGATAAATTTTCTTTCTCTCCCTTACAAGTTATAGAGTTTCCTCTAAAATAAACGTTGGTATCAGTTAACTTTGATAAATGTTTTAAATTTTGATCAAACTGACCTACTATAGCCATTAACATCTCATTATTGTTTATAGAAATATTAACTGTTTGATTGTCTATTTTTTTAATTGTGAGATTTTGCTCTATTTTGCTTATTTCTGACATTTATTTAAGCTGCATAATTTGTTTGGTTAAAATTCTCTGCGACTTCACCAAACAAAGTGTTTTGATTGCTTTTCAATATTTTAACGTTTTTAACCTTTCCTTTTAAATTTTTACTATGTTTAACAACTATTGAATTAAAATGTTCATCTCGTCCAAAATATTCATTTTTAGCTTTCATCTCATTCTCAAATAAAACGGGTACAGTTTTATCTATTAAACTTTTCTTGTAGTTAGTCTTAATTTTTTCTGCAATAGTTTGAAAATTCATGAGTCTTTTCTTAGACTCTACCTCGTTTATTTCTGATAAGTTTGATGCAGGTGTGCCGGGTCTGGCGCTATAAATAAAAGAGAAAGAATTAACAAACTTTACATCTTTCATTAAATCAACAGTTTGCTTGTAATCATTATATGTTTCACCAGGGTATCCAATGATAAAATCACTAGAGAATTTTATATTTGGTTTTACATTTTTTAATTTATTAATTATTTCTAGATATTCTTCGACTGTATGTTTTCTATTCATTAACTTTAAAATTTTATTTGAGCCGCTTTGAACAGGTAAATGTACAAGAGGCATCAACTTTCTACTTTTTTTGTAAATTTCTATTAGATCTTCAGTAAAGTCAATTGGATGGGAAGTCGTATATCTAATTCTTTTTAAATCTTTAATTTTATCAATTTCCATAATTAGATCTGAAAGTTTTTTATTGTTATAGTTATATGCATTTACATTTTGACCAAGAAGAGTAATTTCTTGAGAACCATTGTCGACTAATTGATTAGCTTCATTTAATATTTCATTAATTGAACGTGAATATTCAGCACCGCGGGTATAGGGAACAACACAAAATTTACAAAATTTATCACAACCTTCTTGAATTGTTAAAAAAGATGATATTTTGTTATCAGAATTTTTAATGGAATTTAAGGTATCAAATTTTTCTATTACATCAAATTCTGTAAAATTTATTTTTTTTAATTTTTTTTCTACTTTATTAATTATCTCATTAATTTCATGATATGATTGGGGACCTATAACTGCATCTATGTATTTTTCTCTTTGCATCAAATAATCACCTTCTGCTTGAGCAACACAACCAGCTACTAGAATAATGGGTTTAGATTTATTTCTAAATTCTTTTTTTACTCTACCAATATCGTGATAAACTTTATCTGTAGCTTTCTCTCGTATGTGGCAAGTATTTAAAACATAACAATCTGCTTCACTTAAATTTTTTGTAGAAGTGTAGTTTATTTTTTTAACTAAATCTAAAATACGATTACTATCGTACTCATTCATTTGACAACCAAGAGTTTTAATGAAAATTTTTTTTTGCAAATTATTTTTTTATTTTTGAGCCGTAAAGCTCTAATTTATGATCAACCAATTTGTAACCTAATTTTTTTGCAACTTCATTTTGAAGTTTTTCAATGTCTTTATCGACGAATTCTATAATTTCCCCACTATTAATATCTATTAAGTGGTCGTGGTCTTCATCAAGGGATGGTTCGTATCTAGCTTTACCACCTTTGAAATCATGTTTTTCTAAAATACCTGACTCCTCAAATAATTTTACTGTTCTATAAACAGTGGCAATACTAATTTTTTTATCTATTACAGATACTCTTTTATGCAATTCATCTACATCTGGATGGTCTTTTGAGCCATAAACTTCTTTAGACTCTGACAAGACTTTTGCTATAGTCTTTCTTTGATCTGTAAGTCTAACGCCTTTTTGTTGGCATTTTTGCTCAATTGCATTCATATCTTGTAATTTAACTTAAATATATTGGTTTAATCAAATTTTTTTGCACTAATTTTTTTTTGATTAAAAGTTCAATATTAGCAAGGTTAAATTGTCCTAAATCCGAATTTTTATATCCAAATAAATTAATTTTTTTTGATATTTTAATACCTTTCGCTACTGCTAATGAAATCCTCGTAGATGAAAAACTGCCTGGCCCACTATTAACCATAATTGAAAAATTCTTGCCAAGATTTACTTTGTATTTTTTTATCATATTTAATATGCTGGGCACCAGCAGATCATTATCAGTAATTTGATCAAAATCATGTATATAAAAATTATTATTAACTTTCAAACCGATCTTGTTTTCTTTTCCTATGAAATTTATAATTAAAAAATCCTTTATCATTTATTTTGTTATATCTATTTTATCTTTTCAAAACAATTTGTATTCAAATTCTTCAGAGGAAAAAATCGATGATTTTGGTATTATTTCTTTAATGTACCACAGATTTGAAGAAAATAAGTATCCTTCTACTAATATAAGAATGCATGATTTTAAAGAGCATATAAAGATCATTGAAGATAATAATATAAAATTTGTAAATCCTAAAAATTTTGAAAATGAACTAAAGAATAATAAGTTACAGAAAAAAATTCTTCTAACCATTGATGATGGTTTTCTTTCTTTTTATGAAAATGCTTGGCCAATTCTTAAATCTAAAAAAATTCCTTTTATTTTATTTGTTAGTACTCGTGAAGTCGGTGCATTCAATTATATGACTTGGGAACAGATAAAAGAAATAAGTAAAGAAGATTTTGTAGAAATAGGAAATCATAGTCACACTCATGAATATTTAGTAGATGAAAGCAATAAAACAATTAAAGAAGATATAGAAAAATCTATTAAAATTTTCAAAAAAGAATTGGGTCAAAACTCATTTTTTTTTTCTTACCCTTTTGGTGAGTACAGTATTAATTTTAAAAACATAATTAAGAATTTCGGTTTCAAATATGCTTTTGGTCAGCATTCTGGAGTAATGGACGAAACCAAAGATCTTTATGAATTACCGCGATATCCAATAAATGAGAAATATGGAGAGATCAAAAGATTTAAATCTTTAACTAAAACATTGCCTTTTAAATATAAAAAAATTTATCCTGAAGAGAAATACCTTTTACAAAGTAAAAATCCACCGGATGTAAAGATAGAATTCTACGATAATATTGCGAATTTAAAGTCTGTAGGGTGTTATTCAAATGAAGGAAACGAGTGGAGGCAGTCCAATATAAAATTTGAAAATTCCAATACACTCACAATTAAAATTGCTGAAAAATTTATTGGAGAAAGAGGTAGGATTAACTGTTCATTAAGGGATCCAAGTGGTTTGTGGAGGTGGCTCGGTATTCAATTTGTAGTGAGTGAAAAATAATTTAAGATGTTAATTCAATCTTTTTTACCGAGTTTACTAAACGCACTGGTTCAAAATCGGTTAACCTATTTTGTTTGATAATCTGATTTAAAATTTTTGTGTATTCTGAACCTGTTTGAGCATAATTGTTTAAAGTTTCGGTTAATTCTAACCCTTTAATTTTTTTATTTTTATCTCTTAGTGATGCTCTTTTTTGTCTAAATTTAGAATAACTTTTATGAGTGTTTAAATTATTTTGATAGGCTTTAACTGAAGCTCTTAAGATTGGAAATTTTAAAACTTTATGATTTTTATTACTTTCTCTGTCTAAAGGTGCAATACCTTGACCACTGAAAGTCCACTGACCAAAAATAGCATTTCCTTCTAAGGCAAATCTTGAAGTTCCCCATCCACTCTCCTTGGCAGCTTGAGCTAGAGCAATTGATGTTGGTATAATGTCCATTCTATTGAGTAACTTTTTTAAATCACCCTTTTTTACTTTGTACTCTAACAATTTTTGTCTTAACCATTGTTTTTCTAAATCAGTCGTAAATTTTTTTTTAGCTAATGATATTAATTTATTTCTGTCTTCAAGTATTCTCTCATTTTCTGCAACAATTAAAGGTAAAACTATTTTAATAAATGTCTCCTTTTTTAGCTTTGTACTTTGTAAGGCATCTAGGTCTCTTGGAAATTGAGTGAAATAAATTGGCTTCACTAATTTTTGTGTACGAACTTTTCCAAGATCATACTCTACATCCTTAAAGAGATTTAAAACTGTTTCTGTTTTAAGATTTAAGTTTGGTAAAATTACTTCGTCAACACTTTTTCTTTTAACCTCAAGTTTTGGTTTTTTTACCTCTTTTTTAATCTCAGGTTTTTTTACTTCCTTTTTAACTTCAGGTTTTTTTACCTCCTTTTTAACTTCAGGTTTTTTTAATTCTTTTTTAATTTCAGGTTTTTTTGCAAACTCGTTATCAGAAATGTAATTTATACCGCTAAATGCTACAGTCACAATTACCGCAACTGATGCGATTGCGATCATTACTTTTTTTGCTTTTTGCGGATCTATTTGTTGTGCATAGATCCCATGAAATAAATCTGTAAATAGACTCCCAAAGAATTCATATATTACTTTTCCTAGTTTTGGGATTATGTTAAGAAAATTTAATCCTATTAAACCTAGTTGTTTCCATCCATCTTTAAAAGCTCTTCCAATTTTTCTACTACTGTCGAGTTTAAAGTTTTCTAATTTTCTTATGGCTCTATTTTTATCTTTAATTTTATTTTCTTTATATTCAATTAGATTATTTTTTATTTTTCCAACAGGTTTGATGAAATTATCTCTTAAAAAATTTGATTTGAAATCTTTTGGTATTACTATCTTATTCTTTTTTAAAA
>MDTE01126999.1_pt1 | contig 12606 bp, 12 predicted proteins | sample 811231 | NCBI WGS metagenome assembly MDTE01 (sample SAMN05326651, study PRJNA326480) | marine metagenome | isolation source: seawater | place: Indian Ocean: Red Sea | collected 2010
CAATCTCGGGAATCGATATTAAAAATTTATTAGTTTCGCAAATTGAAGGAAGAGTTAAATGGGTAGAAAGTATTAAATTTATGATAGAGAAAGGTACAAAAAATTTTATAGAAATTGGACCTGGAAAAGTGTTATCTGGTTTAATAAAAAGAATAAATGAAAAAGTTGGCGTTATGTCAATCAATAGCATAGAAGATATTAAGAAAATTAATTTAAATGTTTAACTTAAAAAATAAAAAAGTAATTATTACTGGTGCAACAGGAGGTATAGGAAATTCAATTTTAAATTCTTTTGTTGAACAAAAGGCAAGAGTATTGGCCACAGGGACAAATGAAGAAAAGTTAAAATCTTTAAAGAGTACATATAGTGACATACATACAAAAAAATTTGACATATCTAAACATGACGATATAGAAAAATTTATTGAGGAAACCATAGATATACTTGGAGGAAATCCCGATATTCTTATTAATAACGCTGGAATAACCAGAGATAATCTTTCGTTAAGAATGTCAAAAAAAGAGTGGGACGAAGTTCTAAATCTAAATTTAACATCAACTTTTCTTTTATGTAAATTTACTTTAAAAAAAATGATTAAAAATAAATTCGGAAAAATAGTAAATGTTACATCTGTAGTAGGCCACACTGGTAATGTTGGGCAAGCTAATTATGCAGCATCAAAATCAGGTATAATTGGATTTTCTAAAAGTTTAGCTTTGGAATATGCAAAGAAAAATATAAATATTAATTGTGTTTCACCAGGTTTTATACAAACAGAAATGACAAATAAAATTGATCCAAAATACAAAGAACTAATTATTTCCAAAATACCCTCAAATCGCCTTGGATCAACTAAAGATGTAGCTAATGTTGTAATATTTTTATCCTCTGATTTAGCCAATTATATCACAGGAGAAACAATTCATGTTAATGGAGGCATGTATTTAGGTTGACAAACCTGCTAATTTATTTATTAAGAAAAAATCAATTAAAGGATTCAATATGGCAGAAGATATTTCGAATAAAGTAAAAAAAATTGTAGCAGACCATCTTGGTATCGATGAGGGCAAAGTCACTGACGAAGCTAGTTTTATCGATGATCTTGGGGCAGATAGTTTAGATACTGTTGAATTGGTGATGGCCTTCGAGGAAGAATTCGGTTCTGAAATTTCCGATAGTGAGGCTGAGAAGATTTTAACAGTTGGAGATGCTATAAAATTTATAGAGACAAAAAGTAATTAATTATAAATGTCCTTAACAAAAAGGGGAGCGATGATAATTCTTTCATCCCCTTCTGGTGCTGGAAAAACAACACTTGTCAAACTTATTTCTGAAAAAAAAAATTTTTTCACCTCAATATCCCATACCACAAGAACACCTAGATTGAATGAAATAAATGGAGTTGATTACTTTTTTATTAATGAAATTGAATTTCAAAAACTAATTCACGATGACAAATTTTTGGAACACGCAAAAGTATTTAATAACTTATACGGCACCACTAAAAAGAACGTAATTGACAAATTAAATCAGGGCAAAAATGTCATATTTGATATTGATTGGCAAGGTACAAATCAAATAATACAAAGTAACTTAAATTATAAATTGATTACAATATTTATTATACCCCCAAGTAAAACAGTATTACAGGAAAGATTATCCAATCGACATAAAAAAGACAGATCGATTGTTGAAGAGAGAATTAAACAATTTGATGATGATTTATTACATTGGAAAGATTATGATTATGTTGTAGTTAACGATGAACTTCAGACTTGCTATAATAATATAATAAAAATTTTAGAAGCAGAACTTAATAATTTAAAATATGTTTATGATAAAGATTCTATGGAAAAACACATAAAAAAATTAATTTAAATTATTTTCATACTCTTTAACTATCATAAGAAATTTATCAACAGAAATTTTTTGAGGCCTGTCTGTTAATTTAATATCAATCTTATTAGCTGATAAATCAAAATTTTTGAAAAGTCTTATAAAACTTTGTTTTATCATCTTTCTTCTTTGGTTAAAAAATATTTTTGTTATATTTTCAAGATTTTTAGGATTTTCGATTTCAATAACATTTTTTTTGGGAGTAAATTCTAAAAGAGTACTTTTAACTTTTGGTATTGGAAAAAAACAATTCGGACTTATATCAAAGACCCTGTTTACGCTAAATCTCCAATTTGCTAAAATTGTGATACGACTATATTCTTTAGTATTTACTCTAGCAATTATCCTATCTGCTACTTCTTTTTGAAACATTAGTATTAATTTTTTAAACTTGATGTTTTTACTTAAACACCACTTGGCTAAAATCTTGGTAGATATATTGTAAGGCAGGTTTCCAAATATAATAATATTATTTTCGTAAAAATTGTCACTTAAATTAAGTATGTCATTATTGAAAATTTTTATTTTATCTCCAAATTTATCTTTTAGAATCTTTATCAGTCGATTATCTTTTTCAACAACTTTTATATATTGTGGTTTTTGACTTATTAAATATTTTGTTAAATTTCCAGTGCCAGGACCTACTTCAAGTATTTTATCATTTTTAGTAATTTTTAGAGTATTAACAATTTTTATTAAAATATTTTTATCAATAAGAAAATTTTGGCTTAAACTTTTCTTATTTTTAAATTCCATTTTTTTTTAAAAAAAGTATCGATTCTATCAAGCTACTTGCATCAGAACTATTTTTACCTAACATTTGCACATTAGGTCCGTGATCTGGCGATATCCTGATAAACGGAAGCCCAAGAGTAATATTTATAGCATTGAATCCATATAGAGTTTTCATCGGTGCAAGCACCTGGTCATGATACATTCCAAATACTACATCAAAATTTTTTAGATTTTTTTTTAAAAAAATAGTATCTGAAGCAAATGGACCATCAATCTTTAATTTTTTTTTTTTTAAATATTTAATAGCTGGTATAATTTCATTCTTTTCTTTGTTTTCTGCATCAAAATTCTCACAATGTGGATTTAATCCAGTTACAGCAATATTGGGATTTTTTTTCAAAATATTTTTATAAAATGAATTAATCTTCATAATTTTAATTACTATATCTCTCTTATTTACTTTTTTTGACACTTTAGAGACAGGCAAGTGTGTTGTTAATGGACTAACACTTAAAGATTTATTATAAATTAACATAACAGGGTCTTTGGAATTCGTTTTAGAGGCCAAATATTCAGTCACTCCGTTGAATTTCCCTTTTAAAAAAGTTTTTTTAGAAATTGGTCCATTGATTAAACCAGCACAATTGACCTTCTTTATTATCTGTAATGCCTTATTAAAAGATTCTGATAGATATGAATTAGATTTGCTAGTTATCTTTTTCGAGGAAAAGGAAAAATTATTATATTTAATATCGACTAAATTTATTTTTCTAATACTTAAATTTGAAAAGTTTTTATTTAGTTCATGAAATTTTAGATATTTATTAAATTTTTTCATATTTTTTTTTAATAAATATTTTGATGAAATTAATATAATAGGATTTGAGATTTTATTTAATTTTTTTATAGCCTTAAGAAATATTTCTAAAAATACACTTTTGGGTTCTCCACCAATTATTACAATAGGATCAAAATTCATTTATTACTGATTTATTGTAAATTCTTTTATAGTGAAGCGTTGAAAACATATTTAGTTGTCGATTTTTTTCGAAACTTATAGCTTTTTTCAATTCTTTCTCTTCATCAATTTGTAATATTTCCATTTTTTTGTCATCGACTTTTAATAATATAAATCCTCCAGGAGTAACTATTGGTTTTGTGATTTCTCCAATCCTAACTTGTTCAATTTGCTCAGATATTTTTTTTGACAGTTGAGACTTATAAACCCAGCCTATTTCTCCACCATTTTTTTTACTCTCTGAAACACTAAAGATTTTGGCAGTTTCTTTAAAACCTATTTCATTAATACTGTTATTTATATCTGCTAATTTTTTTTCTAAATTCTCATTATCTTTAATTGTAAAAATAATTTCTGATAACAAAATATTTTCTATTTCATTTTTTTCGCCTAGTTCTATTATATCCTTCCTTATTTTTTCTTCATCAATTAAAATAGATTGATTAAATTTATTGAAAATATAATCATTCCACGCAACTTCAATTGAAATTTTCTTTTTGACTAATTCCAAATTAATATTAAATTTTTTTAAATGTTCTTTAAACTCCTCAATACTAGTTAGACCAATACCCAAATATAAATCTGAAATAATTTTTTCAATCATTTCTTTATTTTGCAATATTTCAAATTTTTTTTCGATTTCAATTCTTTTAACGTATTCATTTATTAATGAGTCAATCGCATAACGGTCAATATTCTCTTTTGATAAATTTCTTAAACTTGGATTTAAAGCAAGTAAATAATTTTTTTCATTACTCAATTCATAATTAGTTAAAATTTGATTATTCACTTTTGCTTTAATAAAAATTTCCGAATTTACATTTACAAAACCAAGATGAAAGATTATTGTTATTAAGATTACAATGATTTTTGTTCTCATTTTCTTTTACTTGGAGAATTAATAGATGAGAACGGCACAATAGATATAGAAAAGAAAATTTCTTCGTTAGGTTTTAGATCTTTATCTGAGTAATAATCTTTATTATATTGGATAGCCGCTGTCAGACAATCATTTTTATACTCATAAATGAGGTTATAATACTCTGTTAGATCCGTCTTTTTGTTTCTTCTAGTTCTGAATTGTAAAGAACTTGATTTATTAAATAAAAATTTCATTTCATTCGAATAATGATTTTCATTACCAACTTCATCATCTTCTTGTAAGAATTCAAATGTTGTAACAAATTTATTTACTTTTAAATCAGCTTTTATTGAATTGTAATTAGAAGAGCTGAAGTCATTGTCTAATGAAAAGTTATAGTCAATATTTAGATTGTTACTTGGTTTAAGGTTTAAAGACCCAATAATATCTGAGCCACTATTATTTAAAGTGGAATTTGTTGGCAACTTATTTTCGTTTTTATCTCTTAAAACTGAGGCAATCCCAGCCGTTAAGATACTATTATTTTGTTTATCCACTAGCTCATATTCTCCTCCTAATGTTAAAGACTGACCACCTTCAACACTGTTGGTCAAACCTAACCTATTTTGAGAAAACACATTTCCTATATTAATTTTACGGTCAAGATTCTTAATATTCTTATTTTTATTCGGACTGTACATTAAAGATGCTTTAGCAGACAAAAAACTATCGTAAGTAATACTTTCTTTTTTCATAGGAAAGGATAGATCATATAAAATCGAACCAAAGTTTTGTGATCTTAAGTCATTTGAATATTCATTAGAGTTTTCACCTTCTGTGGTTACATTTTTTATCAAAAAATTTAATTTTTTAATTAAACCATTTGAAGTAATTTTTGGTGAAGATGTATATTTTAAATCATTAATTAAAACTTTTTCAAATATATTTGTCTCATAATTTTTATTATAACCGTTCGATACTAGAGTTAAGTTGTTATTAAAACTTTTTGACAATTCAAAGCTAGGTAATAAATATTGATATTTATCACTATCTTTGTCTTTTGTTAAATCTTCGTAAGCCTCGACTTTGGCTTCAATATTTAAATTTTCCTTATTTCCTTTCATCGATACAAATGAATTTAGTAAAGAATTATTATTGGTAATTGCAGATTTTATTTTATGCGATTTGAGGTAATTATCATTCGAGGTAGTTTCAATATTAAACTCTAGCTCTGTGGCTTCAAAATAGGATAAATCTAAACTTGCTATAGTTTTGGAAAAAAAATGTGATTTTGAACCTCTTTTTCCTGTTTTATAACTCAAGTCTGTAATATGAGAGGAATTTTTATTTTCTTGCCTATACTCATTTTGAAATAAACCCTCACTATCATTAAAAATTTTTGGAGTAAAAGTAAGGTCTTTATTATCTGAAATTACTTGAAAATATGGGATAGACAAAGAGTCTCCCAATGAGCTGGAACTTTCAAATTTGGGCATCAAAAATCCAGATTGTCTTTTAACTGTTGGGTCTGGGTGAAAAAATTTTGGAAAATAAATTACTGGCTTTTCATAGATTTCCAACCAAGCATTTTTATAATATATAGTTTTTTTACCTTTATCATGTTTAATTTCTTTTGCTTTAAATTGCCAAGGGGGGCACTTGTCTCCATTTTTTTTACATGTTGTAAAAACACCCTTTTTAATTAATGATACATTTTTACCGCTGTATATATAGTTTCCTCGTAGCCTAGGATCATTTTCATTATTTCCAAAAATATCTTTAATGAAATCTATTTTTATTTCATCGCCAATAAGCTCATTAGTGTTAAAATTTATTATAGCATTTGAGAAATAATATTTATTTTTAATTTCATCAATCATTTCTACAGATTTTATTTTTAATAATTTCTCATCTAATACAAATTTTAAATTATCTGAAGAAATACTATTTCCAAATTTGTCATTAAGATTTGAGTAACCGCTAACAACAATTTCACCCTTTAATTTATTGTATATGGCTTTATTGGTATTCAATACAAAACCATCATATAGTTCTATTTGAATATTTTTATTTAATGAAATAATATCATCTTTTTGTGTGTAATTTAATTCATCACTTAAAATTTTAATATTATCTTTTGCGTTTTCAATCCTTACATTTCCTTTAGCTTTAATTATTTGATTAAATTTGTCATAGTCCATTTCATCAGCATAAATAACTTCGCTTTCATTAAAAATTTTTACGTTCTTTTTTGCAATTATCTTTTTATCTTTATCAATTATTTCGATTGAATTAGCCTCAAACTTAATTTCTTCACTCAATGAATAAAATGCAATGAAAAAATTTATTAAAATTATAAAGTGAAAAACGATTTGAGACTTATTTTTCATTTATCCTCACCAAGCTCATAGAAGAAAATAAAATTATGATAATTAAAGGTATCCATATTGAAATTCCTATTGGTATTTGCTCATTTTTCCCAAGTTCCTCAAAAAAGAAACTTAAATAATAAATTATGACAGAAATTAAAATGCCAGTAATAAGATGAAAAATTTTAGATTTATTGTGTTTTATATTCAGCATTAGTACTGAAGCAAGTATCGTCATTACTGTTAAATAAAACGGGAAAGAAACTAATTTTTGAATAGCCGAATTCACCTCGGTTGATGAATAATTAATATCTTCATATTTTTTCCTTAATTCATTCAATTCAAAAATATTTAAAGATGATAAATTTGAATATAAAGAATTTATATCATTGTAATTTAAATTTGTTTTCAAATCATAACTATCTATTTCTTTTAATCTACCTTTAGCATCTGATACTGATGCATTTTTTATTTTCCAAGTTTTATTTTCAACTGAAACTAATGGAGAGATTATATTAATTTTAAAGTTAAAATTTTTATCAAACTGTATTATATCGACATTGTATAAAAATTTATTTTTAAAATTATTTGCATTTATTATATTTATTTTTTCTTCTCTCTCATCTTTTATCCAAATACCGTTTTCTGTAATTACTGCTAAATATTTATTATCTTTAGCATAAGTATTTTTTAAATTTAGATAAGAATACTTTAAACTAGATGAAAAGTTGTAATAAATTGTTATTATTAACAATCCAAATACAAAACTCAAAGTTGATAGTACTTTTATTATCTTGAGATTATCAAGACCAAAATTTTTTAGAACTATAACTTCATTTTGATCCATCATTTTAATAAAAGCAAACTGAGCAGTTATAAGAAATATAAAAGGAAAAATATCAAAAATTATTGATGGTATATTTAAGAATGTAAGAAATATTGGAATTGTAATTGGAGCCTCTAAATCTTTAAAAAAATTTATTTCTTCAAAAATATTTAGTATAAATCCAAGTGAGATAAATACTGCGAATGTTTTAATCAAAGTTAATGTAAAAATTTTGCTTAAATAGATTTGATATGTTTTAATTATCATAAATTTTTAAATTAAATTGTTTGAGAAAATAGTAGTAAATAAAAAAAAATAATACGAAGGGCATTAAAAAAATAGCTGAGCTTTTGTCAAAACTTATAGAATAAAATTTAGTCGATATTTCTGATAATGATATTGTGATAACACCCAATACAAAAATTCTGAATTTGTAATTTGTAAATGTCTGTGAATTTTTTGATTTAATTAATAATAAACCACTGATTAAGGCTAATAAAGGCAAGTATAATGGTTTAAAGACTCTAGAGAAAAATTCCTGTGAAATTTTGTTTTGATAGGAAAAAGTATCAAAACATTTAAATTTTAATTTTATTTTTAAATCCTCTTTTGTTGATAATGTTTCTTTTGTTTTAAATAAACAATTAAATAAATCTAATGTATTAACTTCTTGAAGTTTAGGTGATTTAGTTGTTTTTGAGGTATATTTAGATAAATTTATTTGAGTTTTATCAAAATCAAATGAATTAGTTTTACCATCGCTAATATTTAAAATTTTGCCATCAATGAGGATCAAAAAATTTTCTTCATTATTTGATGAGAAGTAACCTTTTTTTGCATGAATTATTTTTGATGATAATTGATTTATTGAGTCTTTTATTATGATATTTTCTAAAATATCATCTTTTTTGTTGTCTGTATAAATTGTTAGTTCTTCAACAGTATCAATGAACTGTTTGGGCTTAATTAGTAGAGGTAGGTAATCTACATTTGAGTTTCTGATGTAAGATCTAGCTTTATCTTGTGAAAAAGGAACAATAAATAAACTAAATAAAAAATTTATAACTATAAAAAAAAAAGAGTATTTTATTAATACGTTTAGAAATGTTATTTTTTTAATACCATTTGTCCAAAAAATTAATATTTGATTCTGTTCTTCATATTTTATCAATGTAAAAAAAATAGAAAAAAAGAACATAAAGGGTAAGAGCTTATTAAATATTTTAGGTAAGCTATAAATAGTATATAAAAAATACACTTTAAAGCTATGACCATCCTCTGTCACAAATTCTAGGTAATTTACGGCTTGAATAACCCAAACTATAATTGTCACAGCGCAAGTTGATAGCACAAAAAACTCAGTAGTTTCTTTCAAAAAATTTTTAAAAATTATTTTTTTCATTGAATTTTTTTAAAATCATCATATACACGTTTTGTTAGAAATTTGAATAAAAATATGATTATTAAAGAAAAATATGCAAAATCTGCAAATTTAAACACTCTATCTGGAGCAATTGTCTTTTTTGCTGACAAGATATTTAAAATTAAAAATATAAATAATTTTATAAATAGCTCACAAAAAATTTTGTTTGAAAGAAATTTAAAAAATAGCAATAAAAAAAAAAATATTTTTACATTCGACCTTAATCACAATCAGAAAATTATAGTTTACTCAGAAAAAGACAGTCAAAAGTCATTTGAAAAAATTGGAGCTGAACTTTACCAATTTTTTAAAAATGAAGGTATAAATAAAGTTAATATTATAGGTGGAAGCATTGACAATCAGTATAAAATAAAATCATTACATGAATTAGTTCATGGCATGAAATTAAAATCTTATTCTTTTGAAAAATATAAATCAAAAAAAAATTCCCAGTTATTAAATTTAAATTTAATAACTGGTAAAAAAATTGACAAGAAACTAATCACAACATTTGATGCTATTGAAAAAGGAGTAAATTTTACTAAGGATCTTGTGTCTGAACCTGGCAATATCTTACATCCAGATGAGTATGCTAAGAGGTTAGTTGCCTTAAAAAAATTAGGTATTAAAGTTACCGTATACAACACAAGTAAACTTAAAAAAATGAAATGTAATGCTCTTCTTGGTGTTGGCCAAGGTAGCACAAGAGGATCGTATATTGTAACAATGGAGTGGAAAGGAAATAAAAAACAAAAAAAACCTTTATCATTTGTAGGCAAAGGTGTTTGTTTTGACACCGGAGGTATATCACTAAAACCAGCAAGATTTATGGAGGATATGACTTATGATATGGCTGGTTCAGCAGTTGTTGTTGGACTTATAAAAAGTTTAGCTTTAAGAAAAGCGAAAGTTAATGCTGTAGGAGTCGTTGGTTTAGTAGAAAATATGGTGAGTGGGAATGCTCAAAGACCAGGAGATATAGTAAAATCGTTCAGCGGTAAAACTATTGAAGTTTTAAATACTGATGCTGAGGGAAGGCTAGTTTTAGCTGATGCAATCACCTTTACGGAAAAAAAATTTAAGCCTGATTTTATAATTGATTTAGCAACTTTGACTGGAGCAATAGTTGTTGCTCTTGGATCAGAATATGCTGGAATGTTTTCGAATGATGATAAATTATCAAGCAAACTCTTCAACGCTGGAGAAAAAGTAGATGAAAAAGTGTGGAGATTACCTTTACATAAAAATTACGATAAACTTATGAACTCTAAAAATGCAGATATGCAAAATATTAATTATGTTGGTGGAGCTGGTTCAACTACAGCTGCACAATTTTTACAAAGATTTATAATGAACAAAACACCTTGGGCTCATTTAGATATAGCTGGCATGGCATTTTCAAAGTATGCTGGATCATTAAACTCAAGTGGTGCCACAGGATACGGTGTACGATTGTTAAACAAATTTATTGAGGATAATTACGAATAATGGAAGAAACCCTGTCAATAATTAAACCAGATGCTGTAGAACGAAATTTAGAAAAAAAAATTAAAAAAAAATTTATTGAAAATAATTTTGAAATTGTGAAAGAAAAGAAAGTTAAATTAGAAAAAAAGGATGCAGAAAAGTTTTATAAGGTTCATGAAACAAAACCATTTTATAATGATTTATGTAACTATCTATCGTCAGGACCTGTAGTTGTTATGGTTCTAAAAAAAGTAAATGCTATTGCAGATAATAGGAAAATTATGGGAGCGACAAACCCTGCTGATGCTCAGGATGGTACTATAAGAAAAGAATTTGGAATTTCTATAGATAAAAATTCTGTGCACGGATCAGATAGTAAAGAAAATGCTGAAAAAGAAATAAGTTTTTTTTTCAAAGATTAGCTAAAACTTTTTCAATAGCTTGATTGTATAATTGATGCTCTATCTTTAAAACTTTTTTTTTTATTAATACTGGGGTATCGTTTTTCATTATTTTAATTTTTTTTTGCATAACAATTTTCCCAGAATCTAAATATTTGTTTACATAATGAACTGTGCATCCCGTATATTTTTCTTTGTTTAAAATTACCCTCTCATGTGTTTTTAAACCTTTATACTTAGGTAGTAATGAAGGATGAATATTTATGATTTTTCCACTATATAACCTAATAAAATAGTCTGGTAAAATTTTCATAAATCCCGCTAAGCAAATTAATCTTATATTTTCCTTTCTTAATTTTGATAAAACTTTCCTGCTCAATTTTCTTGAACTTGTGAAATTAATAACATGACTTTTAATTTTTTTTCTTCTTGCGTAGACCAATCCTTTTGCATGTCTATTGTCTGAAATTACCATTTTTACTTGATAAGATGAATTCTTTTTCAAGGAATAATTGATTATTGATCTAAGGTTAGATCCTCTACCAGAAATAAAAACTGCTAAATTAAATTTATGCAAATTACCATTTAATTTTTTCATTTAACGAAATCTTTTTATTATTTTTTTTTATTATTTTTCCTATGACATAAGGTTTAAAATCTTTTTTAAAATACTTTTTTATTTCATCTAAATTTTCTTTATTTGTTATTAAACAAAAACCAACACCACAATTAAAGGTTTTAATCATTTCCTTATCACTAACACCTATATTTTTAATCCATTTAAAAATTGGTTTAACTTTTATTTTGTCCAAAAATATATTTACACACAAATTTTTTGGGATAATTCTTGATAAATTATCTTGTAAGCCACCTCCTGTTATGTGCGCACAACCATGAATTAGTTTATTTTGGATTAAAGGCAAAACTTCTTTAACATAAATCTTTGTTGGTCTTAATAACTCTCTTTTTAAAAAATTATTTTTTTTTATATTTATTTTTTTTTGTCTTAAAATATTTCTAACCATTGAAAAACCATTTGAATGTAATCCATTTGAAGGTATCGCAAGTATAATATCATTTTCTTTAATATTATTTTTTTTAAGTAAATATTTTGAGTCTACTACTCCTAAAGAAAAACCAGCTAAATCAAATTTTCCCTTAGTATACGTCCCTGGCATTTCTGCTGTCTCTCCTCCAACTAAATCACAACCACTTAAATCACACCCTTTTTGTATGCCTTTAATTATTTTTTTTAATTTAACTAAATCTATTTTATCAATTGAGATATAATCTAAAAATATTATAGGCCTTGCTCCTTGAACTAAAATGTCGTTTACACACATGGCAACTAAATCAATTCCAATAGTGTCAAATTTTTTTAGTGTGTTTGCTATTTCAATCTTAGTGCCAACACCGTCAGTGCTTGACACTAACAAAGGTCTCTTAATATCTTTAGGAATACTGCTTACTGAAGCAAAATTACCAATATTATTATTTTTAATGGTTAAATTTTTTTTTTTTTTTAAATTAGCTATATATTTAACAAAATTATCTGCTGCATTTATATTTACTCCACTTTTTTCATATGTAAATTTATATTTTTTCATA
>MDTE01145448.1_pt1 | contig 12606 bp, 15 predicted proteins | sample 811231 | NCBI WGS metagenome assembly MDTE01 (sample SAMN05326651, study PRJNA326480) | marine metagenome | isolation source: seawater | place: Indian Ocean: Red Sea | collected 2010
TAAGAAAAAGGTTTCTAAATTATTAATTGCCTTTATCGAAATAGAAATAGATAACAAAAAAAATATTGATTACTCATATATGCAAACATATAATAATGTTAAGAAACAGAAGAATTTAGAAAAAAATAATATGGTTGAAAAACTAGGTGCAATGGATGTTCAATATAGAAAAATAGAAAATGTTCTCAAAAAATATAAATTAGAAAAATGGAATGTAGCTAATCAAAAAGGTCATATTAGTTATGATAAAGATGCATATGATAATGATATATATGCAAACATTTTTAACGATACCAGTGAAACAAATTACGTAATAGATAATGAAAATGGTATAATAGATGAAATTGAAGATAATTTAGAAGATAATTATGAAGGAAGAAATTATGATATATCAGAATTAAGTGAAGAATTCTACGACGGTGTTTATTATTCGGAAGATATTCAAGAAGATTTTTTTGAAGAATAATATATATATAAATTATTATGAATTTAAAAGGATTTATACAATATCATAAATTGACTGTCGCCATAATTACATATTTAATAATATTTTTCATATTACATCAATATAAACCATCATTTGCATACGATGAAGACGGTGCATTTAGAGAATTTGGTGTTGGTTATAAACATAAAACTGTTATTCCTATATGGCTATTATCAATATTTATATCAATATTAACTTACACTTTTGTTTTATATTGTATAGAATTTGTTTTATAATTTATTTTTTAAAATTTAGGTAAAATATAGAAATGTTCAATGATTTTATCGATAATAAACCCAAACTGTTTGATAATTCAACTATGACATTTATAAATAATAATTTAAAAAATTGTCATGGTAATCGTGTATCATATTATACCTATATATTTAACTTTTCAATACTATTTATATTTGTATTAATTGTTGGTTTTACATTATATACTTTAAGTCATTATAAACGTTCTAATTATGAAATTCAAGAAAAAATGGTAAAAGATCAAGAATATGTATTATCAAAAATAAGGTATTATAAGGATAATGTCAAGCAAAAGTCTTCATTAATAACCGACTTACCTACTATTCCAGTAAATAATTTACCTGATTTTTAAATTGGGACAAATAAATTATAAATTATATAATGTTAAAATATTATATAATGAATATCATTTTAGAACAAAGAGAAGATATATTAAATAATAATAATACTGCTCAAGGTCAATTTTCTATTTTCTTAAAAAAAACACATAAATCTTCTAATATTATAAATGTTGACCAAGAATTAAATGGTGATTTAGATCTATCTGAATTATTAAATAACGGTTTTAATAAAATTGAAATTATCAAATTTAATAAAGGAAAAATAACAAGTCTTACAAACATACCAAAAAATATTAAAGAATTGCATATTAAAGACAATATATTAATTGAATTAAACGATTTACCTAATAGTTTAGAAGTATTAAATATTGAAAATAATTTTTTATCCAAACTTGATTTTTTTGGTGTAGCTAATTTAAATTATTTAAATATTTCTCATAATAATTTTGAGAACCTAAACAACTTACCCACAACATTAACTGAATTAATATGTAATAATAATAAATTAACTTATATAAATTTATTTGAACTCAATGAATTAAAAATTATGAATGCTTCTAGTAATAAAATTTCCATTATCGATAATTTACCAAATGGTATTATTAAATTATTAGTAGATAATAATCCTAATATACAATATCATAATTCAAGTGCTATACCAAATGAGTCTAATGAAGATAATGTTGCAAAATCCAACTATTTCAATTCATTAAATCAGTATTTTAAACTTAAAAACGAGTATGAAAAAAAATTATTAGATAAGAAAAAACAAATATTTAAAAAAGCACCTACTCGTAAAACCGGTCAAAAAATGATAAGTAATGTAAAAATATCATGCATTTATTGTAAAAGAAATGTTGGTACAATCTTCACTTGTAAAAATCGACATTATAAAGCATTTTGTGGTGATAGTATTAATCCTTGTGAATTAAAAATTGATATATATAGCGGTGATTATTATAATTTATTAGAAATGATAGAAGAATTTGAAATAACAATGACAAATTTGCGAGAAGATATAATCAATTTGAAATTAGATTCACTTTTTGATTATGTAAATAAAGATATAACTATTAAAAACTTCGAAGAAAAGTCAAAAGATTACGAAATAGAAAGTGATGCATACTATCAATTGTGCGAAAAATACGATGAGTTTTTTAATTTCGAAAGTAATAAAGAAAAATTCGAACTTTATCAACAGAATTTAAAATTTATTAAACAGAAAAGAGACGAAGTTATGAAATTATTAACAGAGTATAAGACTAGTAATAATAATCAATTACTTAAAACTGCAATTGAAATACAACAAACCGAGATTATTCCTGCTATACAAAATAATAATTTTTTAATGTATGAAAAAATATACATGTATGATAATAAATTACACAAAGTAAAAGCATCATACTCAAACATTGAAGATAATTATGGAGAAACACCTAATGTTCTATCATTTAAAATTATGCCTTCATCTCAAGAAAAAACTGCTATAAATAATACATCTAAAGATAATAAGAGTGATTCTGAAACAAGTAATAGTGACTCTATATTAACACCTTTAATTGAAAGATTATTTTAATTAGTTTAGAAAGAATATAAATAATATAAAAATAATATATTATTTATGCAAAACACAAATAGTGTAGATACATGGGTTGCACCTTACACTATTAAAATTATGGATAAGTTTTTAGATGAAAAGTATTATGGCTTCATTAATAACATGATTAAAGAACGAAATTTTGTAGCAGCTACACAAGGAGTTGGTGGTAAAAATATTGTGCAAAAAGAACATAAAATTAGATTGGATTATACATTAAATAATCATGAATGTTCAGTTATTGACCATCATTTTTTAGAAAAAGCTGATTGTGACTGCAATTTAAGAGAAAGATGGAGATTATTATATTATGATGGCGATAACGACGAAAAAGCTTTTAGAGACGCACATACTGACTGGACACATTATAGTTGTCACCGTAGAATGAGTATTATTATAGGTATTAGTAATCCAAGTGATTATGAAGGTGGAGAATTGGTTTTCAAAAATAATAATTTAACATATAAGATTGGTAAAGGTTCAGCTGTAATTTTTGATTCAAAATTAGTTCATGAAGTTCTCCCAGTAACTAAAGGAAAACGTTACGTTTTACAAGCGTTTTTATTTAATGATAGCGGTTACACATTTAAAAAAGAAAAAAATGGAATACAACATTTTAAGTTGCTAGGAAATAAAATAGAAAAGGTTCCGGAACCTTTAAAATCTGAATCACAACCTGATACAAACGGTGATTTTAAGGTATTATATGGAAAAAATGCTGCTCATAGTAGAATAAAATCAGTTGATGATTCTTATATTGGTACCTATCAATATATGTCTGATTTGATTGATTATTTAGAAAATAATAAACAAATAATTTGTTATACATGGCATAAACCTGAACATCATAATAAAAAATGGGCAGGAAGAGCATATGGTTGGACAAAAGATGAAACTTTAAAGAGAGGAAGAATTGAACCTAATACATGGCCAAACGAAAATAATGTAATTAGTGGTATTGTTCAAGAAAAAATAGAAAAAAAAGGAAAAATTGAGAGTGATGGTATTAAACGTTTAACTACAATTAGTACGGATGGTGGTCCAGGTAATCAAATAGTTGGTATTAAAGAATTAATTATGATGTCAATAATATTAAAACGAGAATTAGTAATCCCACCTATCATTCAACATTATGTTTTAAATCGTAGATATAGAGGTTCTTGTAAAGTAAATTGTAAATATTGGAACTTTGATGAAATATTTAAATATGATGGTACTTATAAGAATCTAATGAATAATTTAAATTATATTCATAATGAAGATACATCATATTATTTAAAACGTCAAGATATTAATAATCCACTCAGAATGGAGAAAATGCTTGGTCCTAACTTCACAAACAAAGTTGCATTATCTCAAAGAGGTTTTCAAAAATTGAGTGATTACGATGAACTTAAAACTAAAAATAATGATACATTAATAGTTTATAATTTATACAATAATACTGCTATTTCAAAATGTTACTGGAATGGTTGTGATACATGTCCTTTGAACGAAGAATTCATTGATTTATATAAAAATATTTGTAATAAATTAGATTTTTCTGATAAAATTAAAGAATTTGGTGACCAATATGTAAAAGATAAATTTGGTGATGATGAATTTATATGTCTTCATCTTAGATATCCCGACTATATTAATGCTACATCAAATATAAAGGATATAAATAAGCTTTATGACGAAGCAGACATCAATAATTTAATAATAGAATTATGTGATAAACATAATATTAAAAGAAATAATGTATTTATTGCAACTTGCAATAAAGCAAGAATATTAGCAAGTGATTTGAAAATTTATAATATTTTACATGAAGACCAAAAATATAATGAAATGGAATCATTTATTGAACAATATATTGCAACAAAATCTACATATTTTATTTATACAGGTGGAATTCATGCAAAACCAAATCATACTCATTTAAGAAGTACTTGGTCATCTTTCGTATTAGATTACAAAAATTTTAAATTAGGAAAAGATTTAGATACAAATATATATTTAACAAAACATTTTGAAGAACAAATTGAGGAAAATAATCAAAATATTTTTCTAGATTTAGATTAATATGTCTGAATTTATTTTATTATCAAAAGTAAATGAGTTAAATGGTATTTTAAATGACCTAAAAAATGATTTTTTAGAAATAAAAAAACAATATATTGATATTATCAAAAATATCAAAAATAATAACATACAAGAATTTGAAATAGAAAATATAGAGAAAACAGATAACATTAATATAAATTCTACAGGAGAATCAATAAAGGTTCTTCTTGCTTTTGGTAATGAAAGGTTTAAACAATCAAGAGATAGAATAATAAATGAAGCAAAGAATCTAAGAAAGGGTGACAATACAAATGAAACTATATTTGATAATTTTATTGTAGAAACTGAATCTATTGAAAAAGAAGATGGATTTAATAAAATGATGAAACAAATTCCAGAAAAATGGGGTTCTGGAAGAGGTTACTACTGGTATATGTGGAAACCTTATATTATATATAAGACATTATCTAAATTAAATGAAGGTGATATTTTATTTTACTGTGATTCTGGAATGAAAATACATAACAATAGTTTAACGCGAAACAGATTTAATAGCATGTTTAAATTAGTATCAAATAGAAATGAATGTCCTACAGGAATTGCTACATTTGTCACTACTGGTCCAACTAAAGATAGATTTGAGTATATGTATAATACTGTATATGTATTTGAATTTTTTAATGTTTTAAATGACCAAAAAATAACTCATACACAACAATGTCAAGCTGGAGTAAGTATGTTTTATAAATGTAAGGAAAGTATGGAAATTGTTGAAAAATGGTATAAATTAATAGTTACTAATCCAGAATTATTTGTTGGAGATGTAAGAATCTTTCCTTGTACAAAAAGAACTCAAATGACTGGATTTAGAGACCACAGACAAGACCAAAGTATTTGGTCAATTATTGCAAAATTAAATAATGTTACTATTCTTAAACATGATAAAAACCCTATGCAACAAACACATTATAGAATGTAATATTATAAATAATATATAATATTACAATTACTTTTTACAATTATTATAATTTGTTACACCGTCCCATTCTATACCATATGCTTTTGCCCAGTTCTTTTTTGAACATATTGAAGTATTATCAGTTACCCATCTATCATCATCCATTCTAATTTCTCCATCTGCAAGATTGATTCCTGGAGTATTGTTATTATCCAGTATTATTTCACCACCATTATATATTGAACCTTCATTTGGGTGATTTTGTCCATAAGGTGGAATACCACAAGTATTAGGATCAATTGTATCCCAATAATCAGGACATGTTGTTTGTACAGGTGGAAATGGTTTTTCGTCCTTTGCATCTACAATTTGAAGTGCAACAAAAACTAATGCTACTATTAATACTATTAATGATATTACTACTACCATTGTATAAAAACTGTTATCTGATGATTCGGCCATTTATATAATAATATAATAAATTATTTTATAAATATATAGTATATGGAATATAATTCTAAAGATAGTTTAATATTAGATAATAATTTTCACAATGGAAGAGTTGACATTATAACACCACCTTCTGCTGATATTCTATTTAAAATGAAAGAGCAAGTTTCTCATGAAAATAAATCTACAGATTATAATGAAGCAATTAAGGGTGAAATAGAAGACAATATTTTAGCTAAAGTTTTCTTCTCTAAAAACAATATTGATATTTTACAAGACGGATTAAGAGCAGGTGTTTATAAAATGTCAGAAGGCGATTTTAAAATACCACCTCAAAATGTTAATAATTTAAAAATTATTATGAGAAGAGTTTATTTTCAACATACTACACATGATTTAACTAATGTAAAAGGTGAAATTGAAAGACTAAATCAAATTATATTAAATTCTATTATTCCTGAAGTTTATAATTCTGCTGTTTCTTATAATAAATATAGAATTGACCAAAGTTCTTTAGTATCTCCATTAGAACGTCCTAAACAAATTGACAGAGATTATAAACATCTTGAAGTTAATAATTTTGTATTGAATAATATTTACTAATTGTCTTTGTCTTTATACTTGAATTGTGATAAGTATAAAGTTATATGCGAACCCATAAAAATAAAAAACGATGATAATGAATTTGAACTTTCATATACTACCCAATTTAATCCTTTACATACTGGTGAAGTCACCGTAAATGGAGATAATAAATATCCAGTTATACTCCAATTAACGCAATATTGATTATATACATTTGATGCTATATAATGAGTTGTCATCCATGATAAATAGATTAATGCTGGTTTATATATATCACTTTGTGTAAGATATTGTATTACAGAATACATTTATATATTCTAATAAATGTATTTTTTAAAATACTTTTTAAAATAAATAATCATTCTTTTTTCTCATTGTTTTATTTTTATTTGTCTTTTTATTTTTTGTTTTATTTATTTTTGTCTTACTTTTCTTATTTAATGGAGTATATTTTAAAAACCACATTTCATATTCTTTTGAATTTGGTTTATTCTTTAATTTTTTAAAATTTTCTGATTTTTCTGATCTAATTTCTTCTAATGTCTTTTGATGTCCATAACAATTTATTGAAAATCGTTTTAATATACCTTTTTGAGATAATCTATTTTTTGCTTCTACATCAAATAATAATTTCGCCATACATAGTAATCTATCTTTATTATAATATGGTAAATTTGCATACATGAAAGCTAAATAAAATGTTAATATTGTGTCTATTGTTGCTACTTTTATTTTTTCTTTATTAAAGGTTATTACATTATAACTATGACATGCTATTGGTTTATAGATAAATACAATAGGTATTTTTTTTAATTTTACAATAATGTGCTCTGGTATTATTTCACCAATTGCATTGTGTTTCTCCATTGTTAGATTTTTTAAATCTAATTCGTTCATTAACATATTTGCAGAATTTTCTGGATTTTCTGATAGTACATCAAAATCTGGTATTTTCTTTACTATTGGATTTTTTGTATCCATATATTTTGAATATAATGATGATGCAAAACCTCCAAAAAATACTAAATCTTGATTTATTAGTATATCTCTAGTTCTCTCGTAAATATTTTCATCTGATTTTATAAGACTATCTATATTTCTTTGATATTCACTGTTACTACAGTTCTTTTTAAATTTCAATGGATAATATTTACTTAATAATATTAATCTTTTTAATATTTTTTCCCATCTTGATACATCACCCATTGGTCTAGATAATTCTAGGTACATATTCATTCTCAAGAAGTTTGGTGGGCAATATTTTATTCCTGCTATTGTTATTGCTTCATCTGATAATTTTTTAAATATCTCTTTATTTAAATACGTAATATCTGCTATTGGAATAAAATTCACATAAACCTTAAATGTACCGTAATGTACCCCTGCCTTTGCTTCTACTTCATCATACCCTTTTTTTACGTATAAATTACTTAACTCTTTTGCATGTGATAATGCATTAGGTGAATAAAAATCATAATCTGGTACATCAACTCTTCTATCATAGAATTGTACTGATTCAGGAAGTATATTATTAATTGCTGTACCTCCATAGCATATTAATTTCTTTTTTTTCAAAAATTCTTCTAAAATTTTTATTATCTTATCTACTGTATCATCTTTTATTATTTGTTGTTTTTTTAATGATTCACTCTCATCTACTGCATTTCTTAATACCGCTAATTCACAATCTTGATAAGTCATTTTATTATTACATAATTCTGTATCATATTTATTATTAGTTTTTTTTTTCATTTAAATATTTAATATATACATTTATTAGATATAATATGAATCATATTATTTTTATTTTAGCAGGTGGTGATGGAAAAAGAATGAACTCTGATTTACCTAAAGTTTTACATTCTGTTAATGGATTACCTATGATAATTCATGTACTAGATACTGCTATCCAAACAAATCCTTCCAAAATTGTTGTTATTGTAGGAAAACACTATAATGAAATTAAAAATACAATAGAATCATACAACATTTTTGACATTGAATATATTATTCAAGAAAATCCTATGGGAACTGGTCACGCCGTTATGTGTTGTAATCATGTTATTTTACAAAATATTAATACTAATGTTTTAATTTTAAACGCAGATGTCCCTCTTATTAAACACACTACTCTTAATCATTTTATTGAAAATCACAGAGATGTTAGTTTAATTGTAACTGACCTTGATAACCCATTTGGATATGGACGTATTATATTAGATAATAGCAATAATTTTTTAAATATTATAGAAGAAAAAGACTGTAATGAAAATGAAAAAAAACTTACTACTATTAATAGTGGTATTTATATGTTCAAAACCGATTATTTAAATAAATACTTGTCAAAAATTAATAATAATAACGCTCAACATGAATATTATCTAACCGATTTATTAAAAATTATTAAAGATTTTGAGAAAAATTCTATATTTTATTTACATAAACTCGATAAAAAACAACAAATTGAAATACTAGGTGTTAATAACAAAGAACAATTAAAAAATATTGAAAAAAAAAGCAAATATACTTAATTTATTAAAATTATAATCTATCTATTTAATTTCTACTTCTTCAAATAAACCTATCAATGATTTTACATCATTGATGTCATTCTTTTCTGTCTCATTATCATAATATCCATCAATAATCATTTTTGTATAATCAGTCATTTTTAAAGTTGTTTTTATTTTTTCAATTGCTTCATGTTTATTTGATGTAATTAATAACAAATCAGAATATTTCTTATTAATTAACATATTTTTATCTTCATTTGTTAGATTTCTTGCTGTTTTTCTTGCTCTATCTATCTTTTCTTTTTTTTCTTGTGTTTTTTGCATCTTTTTATTTTCTTTATTTTTTTTATTTTCTTTTTTATCATTATCAATTACTCTTTTTTTATTTTGTTTTATGTAATACTTGATAAATTTTTCAAATTCTATTTTTGTAATAGGTTTAAAATCTCCATTATTTTCATTATCTTTACGATTATTACCAAGATATTTCTTGATAACAACTGATGATTTACGGTATATACGCTTAGATTCACTAGACATTTTACTTACTTTTATTATTTATAAAAATACAAAAAAACAATCAATTTTATAGATTTAATGTAAAATTACAGTTTTTGCAGTATTAAAAACAAACGTTATAGCTGCAACTACAGATATTAATAAAGTTGAAAATATAAAAAGAAACATCAAACAAATCATCTTTTTACTTTGTAGAAGTGATTTCTCTATAATAATCATAATTATAATTAAAATTATAATACATTTATATTGTTTTAAATAATTATTTATGCTGGAGGTAATGGGGCCAAACATAATTTTATACTACCTAATGATGCTACATCATATTTTACGATTAAAGGTAAATCATTCCCTAAGTACATCTCTAAATGACTACATAAAGGTGTGCATTTTATAAAATGACTTAAACTTTTCAATGAAAATTCACCTTGTATTACTACAGATTCATCAGGTTGAGTTATAAACTCCATATTACCACCTGATTGTGATCTATAAATTTTTGAACTAGCGAAATTACCTTCACATGAAAATATTAATTCATTTCCTACAGATTTAATTTCAATTCTATCAGATATTCCATTTAAATCTCTTATTATTTTTTGAAAATCTGATGTAGGTAAATTAATAACGGCTGAATATACTACATCTGGTACAACTAATTCTTCATTATCTGGTTCAATTAGTCTTAATTTTTGTGAATAACATTGCTTAATGTCACCATTATCATACTGTAGCCCTAAATGTGATACTATTCCATCGTGATAATCTGCTTTTTCTATATACATCGATAATGTATCATCATTGGACATTGTTGAAATGACCTTGAATAAATGTATTGTATTAGCACAAACTATAATTTTATTAGGAATACATTTAAATAATTCAAACTGTCGTGAATGTAAAGCTACATTTACTAATATTGTATGTGTCTTATCAAAATTTATTATTTTCATTCCTTGTTCATTAAATGTTATTGTAGCATCGGTTAATATATCTTTAATTGCAGTGATCATATTTCTAATAGGTTGTATTTGAACAGTTTTAATAGTCAATACATTATTTTCCTCGTTCATAATATGAATTTATATGTGTAATACTAATAATTAGTTTTAAATTATTATTTGTTATTATTATTTATTAAATATATTTACAATTATTATATATATATGCTCACTAGATCATTATTAGATAAAGTTGTCACTACAATCGATAATTATGAAAAGATTGGAAATGATATATATAGGTTTCAAGATATTAAAATTGATAATGTTTTATGTAGTATTGAAATATTTTTTAAATTAAGAATTGTTGTTTTTAAATTAAAAAATATATACGTAACCTATGATGGTTTATATAGTTATTCATCAAAATATATCCCTCTTCATTTAAAATATCAAGATATAAAAGATGCCGTTTTACAAATTTGTCATGTTTATAGTAATTATAAATTTTTTGATGGTGCATTAATGAATAAAAACGATATCGATAAAAGAATTTGTGAAAATAAACTTTTTAATTACCCTTTTGATATTTGTTGTATTTGTTACAACAATACCAATGAAATTACTTTATGTAATCATCCTATTTGTATAATATGTCGAGAAAAAATGATTATTTCTAACAAAAATGAGTGTCCTATATGTAGAAGGGCTAATGTTATTAAGTATTTTGACCATAAATATCAAAGTGTATATAATCTTAATTTTGATGAACTTCAGCAAGTAAATAATATTGACATTTATCAAAATAATCAAGATTTATATGAAATTTCTACAAATAATAATCAAAATTTAGAATCTATCCATATTTTTGAGCTATTGATGGTACGAGAAGTTATTAATTATAGTTTTGGTTTTGTTTATCCATTTTTTTTTATTGTTATAATTGGTCATAAATTGTATGTTAATAGGACTCCTATTCTTTTTACTATTTTATCTGGAGGGTTACTATACTATTTTACATTTTATTTAAATGACAAGTATTGTGATAATTTAAGAAATTTAAATATCATTATATAAAATATGATTCTATTTATTTTATTTTTTATACAATACACTTATTCATTTAATACAAATTTAATTAGAACGACAACTCATTATCAAAACAATAAAATTATTTCTATAACACCAGGTGGTTATAAAGGATTTTATACTTTAGGCGTTTGCGATTATATTAAACAATACTACGACCTTTCTGATTTCCTTTTTTCTGGTGCTTCTGCAGGTGCTTGGAATGCATTATTCTTATCTTTTAAAGGTGATAATTCTCATTTTATTAATGATATATTAAATATTCCTTTATCTGATAAAAATAATATTCAAAATCTACAATATTCTTTAAAAGATATTTTACTTGATAAATATCATTCTCATGATTTTGATCTTGACCGTCTATATATTGGTGTTAGTCGTTTTAATAAATATAATTTCAAACCTATCATATATAATGATTTTGATTCACTAGAAGATGCTATTGATTGCTGTATGGCCAGTTCTCATATACCTTTAATTACTGGTGGTCTTACTTTCAAATATAGAAATAAATTTACATTCGATGGAGGATTTGCAAAAAATCCTTTTTTATTTAACAATCATAGTACTTTATTAGTTTCCCCTTATATTTGGGAATCACAACTTATGTATGATACTAGTGAATTTAAACTTGTTAATAAAGATAAACCTGATATTAGTAAAATTAAATATTTATATGACGTAGGGTATTATGATACGGTTAGCAATAAACAAAAATTAGATATTAAAATTAATAATTTAAAAACTATTTAATTTACAATAATATTATATGTTTCAATTATTATTATTTTTTGTAATTAATCGTGTTAATATCACTCCTAA
>MDTE01069150.1_pt1 | contig 12605 bp, 12 predicted proteins | sample 811231 | NCBI WGS metagenome assembly MDTE01 (sample SAMN05326651, study PRJNA326480) | marine metagenome | isolation source: seawater | place: Indian Ocean: Red Sea | collected 2010
GGAGATAGTCATCGAGGGTTATCCTAGAACCTATAACATTAGAGAGATGATGAAGGAGACAGTACGATCCTTCGATGAAGTCCGGAAGATGACAGGAATGAAGGATTGGTTCGAATGGGTAGAGGATGTTAACGAATGAAGTTCATGTTGGTCGTTCTGATTACCATGGGGTCACCAGTGATCGGAGAAGAGTCAAAAACCTTCGAACTCAGGATTCCTCAAGAGAGTAAAGAACAATGTCTCAAGTCCGCAAAAACGTTTCGGTTCTCACTACCTGTGATTTCCATGGAAACGCGATGTGAACCGAGGCGAGATGACGAAGAACCGGCGATGAAGGAAATCTAAATTGGAAGGTCTGATAGGTGTCTTCCTTCTGGGACTGATCATCTATTTGATCATTCGATATCCACTCCGAGCATTATCCCTGGCATTCAAACTGGTGATCATTTTCGCGTTAGGGGTCGCAGGATTTATTGGACTTTATGCACTGATAATTTCCTGAAAGGACTCCTCCGTCTAATCCCTCTTTGATAGTCATGGATCATGACTATCACCAAGACTCCGATAACCATCAGAACAATCTCAGACCTCGCAGAGTCGGGAATGACCCTTGGACTCCATTGTCTCGAGTGCAATCGGTGGGGTGAGCTCATTCCTCAGGAATGGTTGGATGCAGGGAAACCCGATGTGAACTACGTTCAACAGACGTTTAAATGCAGTCAATGTGGTGCTCGTGCCGACAAACAACTGCGATCATCATCGACAGGCTTCTCGACCAAAAGTGCATATAAAGGAATGGAACTGTCACCCAGTTAATGCAAGGTCATTCCAATACGACACAATTGATGTTTATGAAAGACGAACTGGATCGCGTGTCGGTGACAATATCAGAACCGGAAAAGGACCGGGTTTCCCGGCTTTTTACCCGCGCCTGCGAACTGGAAGTCGCGTTTTTTGAAAGCGTTCACCCGCGGCCCTGACTCAGCAATTCGGGCGCTGTATACTCCGCGCCGAAAAATCCTATTCCACTATCATCAATCGGCCCCGACGGGGCAACCAGGGGAGATAATAAGATGGCGTCGCTAGACCTCAAAGATCCGGGCCTTTTCCGTGAAGCTTGCTACATCAACGGCCGGTGGGTCGGTGCAGGGTCCAACGAGACCATCGACGTCACTAACCCGGCGACCGGCGAAACACTCGGCACGATCCCTAAAATGGGAGCTGACGAAACCCGAGAGGCGATCGCGGCGGCGAACGAGGCTTATCCCGCCTGGCGCGCCAAGACGGCAAAGGAACGCGCCGCGATCCTTCGCAAATGGTTCGATCTGATGATGGAAAATCAGGAAGATCTCGCTCGCATGATGACGGCGGAGCAGGGCAAGCCGCTGAAGGAGTCCATGGGTGAGATAGTTTACGCTGCTTCGTTCATCGAATGGTTCGCGGAAGAAGGTAAACGCATCTACGGCGATACCATCCCGCAGCATGCGCCGGGCAAGCGGATCGTCGTCACCAAGGAACCCATCGGTGTCTGTGCGGCGATAACGCCTTGGAACTTCCCGGCAGCGATGATCACGAGGAAATGCGGACCGGCGCTCGCCGCCGGCTGCACCATGGTTGTTAAGCCCGCGACCGCGACGCCTTATTCTGCGCTGGCGCTGGCCGAGCTCGGCGAACGCGCCGGCATTTCCGCGGGCGTATTTAGCGTGGTGACCGGATCGTCCGGCGCCATCGGCGGCGAAATGACATCGAACCCGACTGTGCGCAAGCTGACCTTTACGGGCTCGACCGAGATCGGCAAGCTGCTAATGGAACAATGCGCGGGGACGGTGAAAAAGACGTCGATGGAGCTTGGCGGCAACGCGCCGTTCATCGTCTTCAACGACGCTGATTTGGACGAAGCGGTGCAGGGTGCGATGGCGTCGAAGTTCCGCAACACCGGACAGACCTGCGTCTGTGCCAACCGCCTGCTGGTACAAGAGGGTGTCTACGAGGAATTCTCCGCGAAACTAGCCGCTGCGGTCGAAGAGATGCGCGTGGGCGACGGACTGCAGGGCGAAACCGAGCAGGGCCCCATGATCGACATGGCGGCAGTCGAAAAAGTCGAGGAGCATATCGAAGACGCGGTCGCGAAAGGCGCCAAGGTGATTTCGGGCGGTTCGCGCCACGATCTTGGCGGCACGTTCTTTCAGCCCACCGTGTTGGCGGAAGTGAATACCGATATGAAGGTGACCAGGGAAGAAACCTTCGGCCCGGTCGCGCCGCTCTATCGTTTCGAGACAGAGGCACAGGCGCTGGAGATGGCCAACGATACCGAATTCGGCCTCGCCGCCTATTTCTACAGCCGCGATATCGGCCGTATCTGGCGGGTGATGGAGGGTCTGGAATACGGCATCATTGGCGTCAACGAGGGGATCATTTCCACCGAAGTGGCGCCGTTCGGCGGCATGAAGGAGTCAGGCACTGGCCGCGAAGGCTCCAAATACGGGATCGAGGACTACCTCGAAATCAAGTACGGCCTGATCGGCGGGATCGGGGCGTAAGCCTCCCCGCGATGAGCGCCCCGGGAACAAGAACTTTTGAGAGGCGGACGCGATGTCCAGTTACGACTACGATCTGTTTGTTATCGGCGCCGGGTCCGGCGGGGTGCGTGCGTCTCGGATGTCCGCGTCCCACGGAGCGAAAGTGGCGGTTGCGGAAGAACGCTTTCTCGGCGGCACCTGCGTCAATGTCGGCTGTATCCCGAAGAAGCTGTTCTCCTACGGATCGCACTATCCTCACTACACGCACGAGGCCGCCGCCTATGGGTGGGACTTCGCAAAACCGACGCTGGACTGGCCGCGACTGATCGAGAACAAAAACAAGGAGATCGAGCGACTCAACGGCATTTACCGGGACCTACTGAACAACGCCGGGGTAAGGCTGTATGAGGCGCGCGCAACACTGATCGACGCCCATACGCTAGACGTCGGCGGGGATCGGGTAACGGCCGACAAGATCTTGATCGCGACCGGCGGCAAGCCGTCGCGCGACGATGTGCCGGGGACGGAACATGCCATTGTGTCCGACGACGCGTTTTATCTGAGAGAACTGCCTAATCGGGCGCTGGTGGTCGGCGGCGGCTATATCGCGGTTGAGTTCGCCGGCATCTTCAACGGCTACGGCGCCGATACGACGCTGATATACCGCCGCGACATGATCCTGCGCGGCTTTGACATCGACGTCCGCAAGCACCTCGCGGCCGAGATGGAAAAGAAGGGCATCGGGTTCAAGTGGAATACCGTGGTCGAGCGGATCGACAAGGTCGAAGGCGGACTAGACGTCACGTTCGATGACGAAACCACGCAGCAGTACGACCAGGTGCTTTACGCGATCGGCCGCATCCCCAACACGTCCAACATGGGCCTGGAAAAGGTCGGGATTGAGATGACTGGCAGCGGCGCAATTGTCGTCGACGACTATTACCAGAGTAGCGTCGACAACATCTACGCGCTCGGTGACATCATCGACCGCTATCAGTTGACGCCGGTCGCCATTGGCGAGGCGATGAAACTTGCCTCCAACCTGTTCAAGGGCACCAACGATAAAATGGACTATGCCGATATCCCGACGGCGGTGTTTTCGGATCCGCCCATCGGGACGGTGGGGTTGACGGAAGAGGACGCGCGGGCCAAGTACGGCGATGTTGAAATCTACCGGTCGACGTTTCGCGCCCTGAAAGACACGCTTACCGGCTCGTCGGAGCAGACGATGATGAAACTCATCGTCGACAAGGCGTCGGATCGGGTTGTCGGTTGCCATATGGTCGGTCCCGATGCGGGAGAGATTACGCAGGGTATGGGTATCGCGTTGAAATGCGGGGCAACCAAGGCCCAATTCGATGCGACGGTCGGCATTCACCCGACGGCGGCCGAAGAATTCGTGACGATGCGCGAGCCCGTTCCGGAACCGGAGACCGCTGCAGCGGCGGGATAGTAAGAGTTTCGCGGGGTCGATTTCCGACGTTTCGGTTGGTGCGGCACCGCGTGCGCGTCTGGCCGGCAGGATAATCGGCGCCGTCCTAGCCAGCCCGGGGGCTGATTTTATCTCCCGCTTGCCGCCATGGAGCTGCATCAGCGCCTTCGTGATAGATACGCTGAGCCCCGTGCCTTTGTGCTTTTCGACAGGCTGTTGTCGGCCTGCTCTAAGAGTTCGAAAATCGCGATGACTTTCTCGCTCGTCATCGCGATACCGATACCGGTATTGGTAATAGAAATTTCTAGTTCGTCACTGTTCCGTTCAACCGTCGCCAAGTACACGCCGCCTTCGTCGGTAAAATTGTTGGCGTTTAGCAGTATTTTATCTGGGACCCATTGGTTCGGGGTGTCTCCGGTGTTTTCACTTTCCCCGGTTCTCAGCAATTCCGGTTAATCCCCGCCTTATTTGTGCTGTATGCGGCAATGTAGGCCAAAGCGTGGTTTTGCTGGAAAAAGCGGGATAAACCGCGTATACGCGACCCTCCAAACGTGATTGATTGAGTGAGGATGGCCATGTCGGGGAACTGGTTGCCCGAAAGCTGGCGAAACAAGCCTGTCGTTCAGGTTCCTGAATATCCGGATTCCGATGCCCTGGAGGCTGCGGAAAACAAGCTGCGAAACTATCCGCCGCTGGTGTTTGCCGGTGAGGCGCGCAAGCTGCGTGCCCAGCTTGCCGACGTGGCGGAAGGCAAGGCCTTTTTGCTGCAGGGCGGGGACTGCGCAGAGAGTTTCGCGGAATTCCACCCCAATAATATCCGGGATACCTTTCGCGTATTGCTGCAGATGGCGGTAGTGCTGACGTTCGCATCAGGCAAACCGGTGGTAAAGGTCGGCCGCCTGGCCGGACAGTTTGCCAAACCCCGGTCTTCAGACGTGGAGGAACAGAATGGGGTGACTTTGCCTAGCTATCGGGGGGACATGGTCAATGACATGGCGTTTTCCGAAGCCTGCCGCGTTCCTGATCCCGAACGCATGGTACAGGTTTACAACCAGTCGGCATCGACGCTGAATTTGCTGCGGGCGTTTGCCCAGGGCGGGTACGCCGATCTTCATGAGGTTCATCGCTGGAACCTCGAATTCGTGTCTTCCGGCGAGCAGGCGAAAAAATACGCTGAACTGGCCGATCGCATCGATGAAGCGATGACTTTCATGGCGGCCTGCGGGCTGACGCCGGATGCGGCACCGCAGCTGCGCGAAACTGATTTCTATACCAGTCACGAGGCATTGCTGCTGGGGTACGAAGAGGCTATGACCCGCGTGGATTCGACCTCCGGTGCCTGGTACAACACATCGGCGCATATGCTGTGGATCGGTGACAGGACCCGCCAGCTCGATAGTGGGCACGTCGAATTCATGCGCGGTATCGCGAACCCGATTGGCCTGAAGACCGGGCCGTCCCAGACGCCTGACGATCTGCTGAAACTGATTGACCAGCTGAACCCGGACAACGATCCAGGGCGCCTAGTTCTGATCAGCCGGATGGGGCACCAAAAGGTTGAAGAAAAGCTGCCGGATCTCGTCCGTGCGGTTTCGCGGGAAGGAAAAAAAATTGTCTGGACCTGCGATCCAATGCACGGCAACACGATCAAGGCGCAAAGCGGTTACAAGACACGGCCGTTTGACCATATTCTTCGAGAAGTGCAGGGGTTCTTCGCAGTCCACGATGCCGAAGGGACCCATGCCGGCGGCGTTCACATCGAGCTGACCGGCCAGAACGTGACCGAGTGCACAGGCGGCGCGCAGGCGATCACCGACGAGGGTTTATCGGACCGCTATCACACCCATTGCGACCCGCGGTTGAATGCTTCCCAGTCACTTGAGCTGGCGTTCCTAGTCGGCGAACACCTGAAAGCTAAACGCGATCAAGACCGCAAAGATGACACGGCAAGAGAGGCTGCCGAATAGACTGGACGGACCCGCTGCCCTCATGACAGACACGCTAAACATAGCGCTGGCTCAGTTAAACCCTGTCGTTGGCGATATCTCCGGTAACGTCGAAAAACTGCGCGAGGCCCGAGCCCGTGCAGCGGAAACCGGCGCCGAACTGGTGGTCACCAGCGAACTGGTGGTCTGTGGTTATCCGCCGGAAGATTTGGTTTTCCGGCCCATCGTCAGCGACACGGTGGAGCGCGAAATAGAAGCATTGGCGGCTGAGACGGCTGATGGCGGTCCCGCCATGCTGGTCGGGGCGCCTTTGCGCGCGGACGGCAAACTCTACAACGCCGCGATGTTGCTGGATGGTGGGAAAATCGCAGCGGTTCGCTTCAAACACGACTTGCCGAATTACGGCGTTTTCGATGAGAAAAGCGTGTTCAACGCTGGCCCGCTACCGGGACCGGTGAATTTCCGTGGTGTCCGGCTCGGCGTCATGGTGTGCGAGGATATGTGGACCGACGAAGTCGCCGAATGCCTGCAAGAATCGGGCGCGGAGATGCTGGTGGTTCTGAACGGATCCCCTTACCAGCAGGATAAATGGGATACGCGGCTCAACCTCGCGGTCGCGCGAGCGACCGAATGCCGGATGCCGCTGGTGTACGTCAATCAGGTTGGTGGCCAGGACGAACTGGTGTTTGACGGTGCGTCCTTCGTGCTCGGTAAGGATGCATCTCTCCGTGTTCAGGCACCGGCTTGGGAAGAGAGCCTGATATCGACCCAATGGACACGGGACGGCGACAGCTGGGCTTGCGCTGAGGGAGACAAGAACCCGCCGCCGGACGGCGATACCGCGATCTATTCAGCCATGGTGTTGGGGCTGAAGGATTACGTAGAAAAGAGTGGATTTCCCGGCGTAATAATCGGAATGTCTGGTGGCATCGACTCCGCACTGACGGCAGCGGTGGCGGTCGACGCATTGGGACCAGACCGGGTGCACTGCGTAATGATGCCGTCACCCTACACATCGAAGGAAAGCCTGGACGACGCAGCCGAGGCCTGCCGCCTTCTCGGCGCACGGCTGAATTCGATTTCCATCGAGCCGGCGATGGGGGCATTCGACGAAATGTTTGCCGATGCGTTCGCTGGGACCGAGGCAGATACGACCGAAGAGAACATCCAGTCGCGCTCGCGCGGATTGGCCCTGATGGCGTTGTCCAACAAGACCGGCTCGATGGTAGTGTCGACCGGTAACAAGTCTGAAATGTCGGTCGGCTATGCCACGCTATACGGCGATATGTGCGGAGGGTATTCGGTACTCAAAGACGTCTACAAGACCAAGGTGTTCCAGCTTTGCCATTGGCGTAACCAGAACAAGCCGGTTCATGTGCTTGGGCCCGACGGCCCGGTGATACCGGAAAACATCATCATCAAACCGCCGACTGCCGAACTGAAGCATGACCAGAAAGACGAAGACAGCCTGCCCCCTTACGATCAGCTCGACGCGATGCTCGCCGGGCTGAACGAGGAAGATCGGAGCATCGACGACGTCGTTGCCGACGGTTATGACCGAGCCCTGGTTCTTCGTGTCTGGCGGATGCTGCTGGGCGCGGAATACAAACGCCGACAGGCGCCGCCGGGGGTAAAAATCACCGGCCGGTCGTTCGGCCGCGACCGCCGCTATCCGATAGTAAATGCGTTCCGCGGGAAATCTTAAGCCTCGCCGGCGCGTGTCCGCATAAGCGTCCGTCCAGGTTTCCATAATCGTTTACGCATCCGGTGGACTCTGATAGGACTTCCCGGCTTTTAACGGGAAAAAAGGCAGACCATCAGAGCCATGGCGGACGACAACCGCATCTACTTGTTCGATTCGACGTTGCGAGACGGCGCGCAGACGCAGGGCGTAGATTTTTCCGTTGCCGATAAGACCGCCATCGCCCGCGCGTTGGACGGGCTTGGCATCGATTACATCGAAGGCGGCTGGCCGGGCGCCAACCCGACGGACGATGCTTTTTTCCGTGATCCGCCGAAGCTTAAACTGGCGAAGTTCACGGCCTTCGGGATGACGCGGCGGCCAGGCCGGTCGGTCGAAAACGATCCCGGGCTTGCTGCCCTGTTCGACGCCGATCCCAGTGCCGTCTGCATGGTCGGCAAGACCTGGAACTATCATGTCGATGTCGCGCTGGAGATTCCGCGAGAGGAAAACGTGGAGATGATTTCCGACTCCATCGCCTACGGCAAACAGCGGGTCGGAGAGGTCCTGTTCGATGCCGAGCACTTTTTCGACGGTTACAAAGCGAGCCCAGAATACGCGCTGTCTTGCGTGAAAGCGGCCTATGGGGCCGGTGCCCGGTGGGTTGTCCTGTGCGACACAAACGGCGGTACGCTGCCGCACGAGATCGACCGGATAATCCGTGACGTAGCGGAACATGTGCCGGGAACGCATCTCGGCATCCATTGCCATAACGATACCGAAAACGCGGTCGCCAATTCGCTAGCGGCGGTGAATGCGGGCGCGCGCCAGATCCAAGGAACTCTAAATGGGCTCGGCGAGCGTTGCGGCAACGCCAACCTGACGTCCATCATCCCCAACCTAATGCTGAAAATGGGCTTTGACACGGGACTGGGGGACGACGAGCTGAAACAGTTGACCCACGTTTCGCGCATGTTGGACGAGCGGCTAAACCGGCCGCCGTCGCGAAACGCCGCCTATGTGGGTGAATCCGCGTTTGCGCACAAGGGCGGTTTGCATGTCTCCGCCGTCGAAAAGGACCCGGCGACCTACGAACATGTCGATCCGTCGCGGGTCGGCAACGAACGGCGTATCGTCGTGTCTGACCAATCCGGGCGGTCCAATATCCTGGCGCGATTCCGTGAAATCGGGATGGAGATCGATGCCAAGCATCCCAAGGTGCCTCGTCTGCTGGAACTAGTAAAAGAACGCGAGTTCGAGGGCTATGCCTATGACGGTGCGGAGGCAAGCTTCGAACTTCTTGCTCGCCGTTCACTGGAAGACGTGCCGGAATATTACAAGCTGCATTCCTTCCGTGTTCTCGACGAACGCCGCTGGAATGCGCGTGGCGAACTGGTGACCGTGTCGGAGGCGACGGTGAAGGTCGATGTCGGCAATCTTAATCACATGGCGGTCGCGGAGGGCAACGGCCCGGTCAACGCGCTAGACAACGCGCTGGGCAAGGTGTTGTTGGAAAGCTATCCAGAACTCGAGGACATGCGACTAGTCGATTACAAGGTGCGTATCCTGACACCCGGCGACGGCACCGGCGCCATCACACGCGTCATGATCGAGAGTGCCGACGGGCAGGACCGGCGCTGGTCCTGCGTCGGGCTGTCGACCAATATCATCGATGCATCTTACAATGCGCTGCAGGACTCGATTTCCTACAAGCTTTACCGCGACGGCGCCAAGGCGGCGTGACGGCGGACCAGGTTCACATGACGGAAGCGACGCCCCCCGCCATTATCTTAGTGCGCCCGACGCTGGGCGAGAACATCGGCGCCGCGGCGCGCGCAATGATGAATTTCGGTCTTTCCGAGATGCGGCTGGTCGAACCCAAAGGCGACTGGCCCAACCAGAAGGCGATCAACACCGCGTCCGGCGCCGAGCGCATTCTCGAAGAGGCCAAGATCCACCACACCACGGGCGCAGCGGTCGCTGACCTGCAGCGTCTTTACGCGACAACGGCGCGCGTGCGTGACATGGAAAAGCCCGTTCTTGCACCGCGTGCCCTCGCGGACACGCTGCACGGGAACAGCGCTAAGGGGGAGAAATCTGGCATACTGTTCGGGCGCGAGGCCAAAGGCCTGCACAACGATGACGTGGCTATTTCAGATGCCATCATCATGGTTCCAGTGAACTCGGAACACCGCTCCATCAACCTTGCGCAGGCGGTACTGTTGATTGGTTATGAATGGTTCCAGCAGACTGCGCCGGAAACGCTGGACGAAGTGACCCGCAAGGGCGGCCAGGCGGCCTCGCTAGACGAGCTGATGGGTTTTTTCGAGCATCTGGAATCGGAACTCGACGATTGCGGTTTCCTGTTTCCGCCGGAAAAACGCCCGCGGATGGTGCGAAATATCCGCAATATCTTCACCCGTGCGGGTCTCAGCGACCAGGAGGTTAAGACGCTCCGCGGCATCGTGGCAGGGCTATCACGACCACGTGATAGAAGCCGTTAACACAAGGATCGGCCACTTTGCATTTCTTTTGACATGGCGGGCGCGATGCATATACTCCGCCGCCACTCCCGGGAATGTGGATGGTGCCGCAAACAGGCAGCTTCCCGCCGCCAGCATGGTCTGGAACCGGACTACCGGGACAAATAGAGAGAACAAAGGAGACAGCGCCATGTCTAAACGCGTGCGCTCGAAGTACAAGATAAACCGACGCCTAGGGTGCAACCTCTGGGGTCGTCCGAAAAGCCCTTGGAACACCCGTGAATATGGTCCTGGACAGCACGGTCAGCGCCGGCGTAGCAAGATGTCGGATTTCGGTCTGCAGCTGCAGGCGAAGCAGAAGCTGAAGGGTTATTACGGCAACATAACCGAAAAACAGTTCCGCCGTATCTACGGCGAAGCGGTCAAGCGGCGTGGCGATACCGTTGAAGCGCTGATCGGTCTGCTGGAACAGCGGCTCGACGCCGTCGTGTACCGGATGAAATTCGTGCCAACCGTTTTTGCGTCGCGCCAGTTTATTAATCACGGTCACGTCAAGGTCAACGGCGTGCGCGTCACCATCCCGTCCTACCGGGTCAAGGAAGGTGACGTGATTGAGGTGCGAGAAAAATCGCGCAATATCCCGATGGTTCTCGAAGCTGGTCAGCTGACCGAACGCGAGGTACCGGAATATATGGAAGTCGATTACGGCAAGATGAAAGGCACGTTCCTGCGGGTGCCGGAATTTGCCGACGTGCCTTATCCGGTCCAGATGGAACCCAACCTCGTCATCGAATTCTATTCGCGCTGATCCGTTCCGGATATCGGCGAAAAAGCGCTCAGGTCTCGGCCGGAGCGCTTTTTTCTTATCTTCTGCGTCCTAGGAAATCGACCTCGACGCGTTCCAGCACATAGCCGGCGGGGCAGATGGCGTCACCGTTCCTGCGCCAGACGATCTCGGTCGTCTTGCGGTCGCCGAACATGCTTTCATTAGCTGCCCGGCAATCGCATTCGACGGTCTGACAGGCGAGCTGCAGTTGCGGCGGGCCCTTTGCCGAATCACTGCCAACAATGCCGCAGGCGGACAGAGCAAGAAGCGACAGGACAATCATTGCATGACGCAGCTGAGAAAATTCTCGTATGAGAGCCATCTTCGTTTGTAGAGCTGGAACTGACGTGTTTTTAGCAGGCTTAATATGACAGAAACTGATGCGTTTGGGAAAATTCGCTTCGTCCACGCGCGCCGGCGACGGAGAGGAAACCGGCTGCGGCAACGAATGTGGCAGCCCGTCTGAACACGATACGGATTATCCGCTGACGGTTACTCTGGATTGGCGAGCTCGACGTTGATTCCGTTCGTGTTGAAATACTCGATCAATTCGCCGGATTCGTACATCTCCCGTACGATGTCGCAACCGCCGACGAATTCACCCTTCACGTAGAGCTGGGGGATCGTGGGCCAGTTCGAATAGGCCTTTATGCCTTCGCGGACTTCGCCGTCCTCAAGGACGTTTACCCCTTTGAAAGAGATACCGAGATTGCTGAGAACCTGCACGCAGACCGATGAAAATCCGCATTGCGGAAATACCGGCGTGCCTTTCATGAAAAGGACGACTTCGTTCTCGTCGACTTCGCCTTTGATACGTTCGAATACGGGATTTTCGCTCATCGCGGCTTTTCCTTTGCGTTGAATGTGACTTCAGGCTTCCTTGGGTGTGCTAGTCTGTAAAGCCAGCGCATGGAGCTCGCCGCCCATGCGTCCTTCCAGTGCCTGGTACACCATCTGGTGTTGCTGAACGCGGGTCTTACCGGCGAAAGCCCGGGAAACGACAAGCGCTGAGTAATGATCACCGTCTCCCGCTAGGTCTTGTATAGTGACCTCGGCATCAGGAAGACTTTCCTTGATCAGGCTTTCGATCGTGCCTGCATCCATCGGCATTGCGTATTCCCTTCGTTCTTTACCCGCGTGTGTTCGCGCCTGCCTTATCTGGCGCTTAGCTTGCCGCCATGTAGTGCGGAAGCCAGTTTTCGTGCACGCTCCCGAGATCTGACAGGGGTATAGAGTTGCCGTCCGCCATGGTCAACACCGTCCCGCCGGTGCGGCCGATCACGCAAACCGGAACGCCCGTGTGACCGGCGGCGGAAACCAGCGCCTCTGCTGATGGCGTGGCGACCAGGTACCGAGCCTGATCTTCGCCGAACCACCAGGCAAGGGGTGGAATGTCAGTCGTTGGTGCAAACAATTCCGCACCGACACCGCCGGCAAGGGCCATTTCAGCAATCGCAACCAGCAACCCGCCATCGGACAGGTCGTGGCAGGCCGTCACTGACCCCACGCCGATCAGAGACCGCACGAAATCGCCGTTTTGCCTCTCCGCGGCCAGGTCGACCGGCGGTGGCTGCCCTTCGTCCCGGTCGCCGAGCTGCCGCAGGAACAGCGATCTGCCGAGATGCCCGGCAGTTTCGCCGATCAGGACGATATCCTCATCCGCCGCAGTGAACGCCGACGACACCATCTTCGTATTCACGTCTTCGACCAGTCCCACA
>MDTE01105136.1_pt1 | contig 12604 bp, 8 predicted proteins | sample 811231 | NCBI WGS metagenome assembly MDTE01 (sample SAMN05326651, study PRJNA326480) | marine metagenome | isolation source: seawater | place: Indian Ocean: Red Sea | collected 2010
CAGCAGCAGCAGAGCCGCCGGCAGCACAAAAAGAGGAGGACGACGGTCGTCGCGCCGAGGGCCAGTGCCGCGACCGCGAGGACCGACCGGTCGCCGTCGCTCAGGTCGATGCCGACCTCCCAGGGCATCGTTCGTCTCGGAGTCTACGGCGTCCCGCGCTGCGACGTTCGTCTCGGATTCTACGGCGTACCGCTGCGACGCAGCGGCCAGTTCGCGCCCGCGCGCACGCTCACGCCTCCCAGAGAGACTGTGTCCGAGCCCTTTGGAGCTGTAACTTGTTCCCGCGTTGCTCCGCAGGTACGGAACTGCTGGATAAGCAACCGTACGACTTCCAGACCGCCAGGAGCCGTGTTATTGCGAGGCTGCTAGCCTAGCCTCAATTTAACCGACGGGTTTTGCGGGAAACCGGTGCGCGGTCTTGCGGGACCCCTCCCCGCCTCCTAAAATCGGCTTCCTAGTGTGTCTCCAAACGCTAGCATCATCTGCGGCCGATGGGGCGTAAAGTACTTTACTCCCCATGGGGCCCGGCGCTTCACGCCCCATTGGCATGCATTACTGCACTTGAACGCTGCCCCACAGCCCCATGCGTCATGCCCTCCGCTGGTGCACCACGCTGCTGGCGCTCGTGGCCGCGGAGCCGCCCTGCTACGCCACCCGCGAGGCCCGCGTCGCACCCGTGCGGGGCGCCTGGGTCGCGCGCGGGGAACAGTCGAGCTACCGGAACCTGTCGTGCCCCCTCGAGTGGTCCAAGTACAGCTGCGTCCACCAGGGCCAGGCCGCGCGGGCGGCGGCCGCCGCGGGCCGGGGCTTCGCGCCCGACGGGTGCGCGCTGGGCGACGCCTGGCGGCCGCGAGGCAACGGCACGCGCGTCTTCTTCTGGGGCGACTCGCTGCTGCGGCAGGTGTTCATCGCGATGGCGTGCGGCCTGCACGCGGCGGGGCGCGTCGTCGACGCGGCCGCCGACTGGCCGCCCTGCGGCGCGGCCGAGTGGCCCTGCCACGGCGCCGCGCGCTGCGTCCGCTGCGGCCCGGGCTCTGGCTTCTTCGGCGCCACCGTGACGCTGGCGACGGGCGCGGAGCTGCGCACCGTCTCCACCGACGCGCCCGGGGGCGCGGTCGCCTTCTTCCACGACGTGCGGCCGGACCGGGACGTCGTCGTCGTCGAGGCGGGCGTCCACGGGGGCTCTCCGTTCGCGAACGCGCAGCGCGCGCTCGCGGCGGCGCGGCCCCTGTTCGCCCGGTCGGTCCGCGTGATCTGGGTCGTCACGCCCCAGGACGCGTTTCCCTCGGGGTCGGGCGACGGCCGGTTCGAGCCAAAGTACCTTCGGTCCCATCGAGGGGGGTGCGTGAAGTCGGTCGCGCCGGCGCGGTCCAGCGAGGAGTGGCGCGCCCTCCGCGGGGACGCGCGGGCGCTCGACGCCCTGTGGGGCGTCGTCGACCTGGCGGGCCTCGCCGACCAGGGCGACGCGAAGGTCGGCGCGGGCCTGGCGGGCGGCGACTGCCAACATTACTGCATGCCCGGACCACCGGACGTGCTCGCGGCGGCGCTGGACGCGATGCTCGCGGCCCTGCCCGCGTAGGACGCGCGGCGCGCGTGTGTGATACTCTTGTAAACGCAGTTGTAAGTTCGTATGAACACACTCACACTTACTCAGGGCGCCGCGGCGCAGCACGCCAGCGACCGGCCCCGCGCCGCCGCGCGCCGCCGCTCGGCCACCGCGGCCGACCCGCCCGGCGCCTCGCACCCGCACGCCACGGCCGCGTCCTTCACAACGAGCTGCTCGCCGCCCCCGAGCACGCGCCGCTCGTCCTCGTCCAGCGTCGCCACGACGCCGTCGAGGAGCGGCTCCCACCAGGCAAACTCCGCCGCGAAGGCGTCTCCATCGAGCACGTCGACGAGCAGCGCCCGCGCGCGGTCGTCCAGGAGCTGGGGGTGGTGCTGGACCTGCCACGCGTAGAAGTCGGCGAAGGCGATGGCGTCGGGGTCCCGGAGCACTCGACTCAGCGCCGCCTCGACCTCGCTTGCCTCCATACACAAACCTTTTTCTGAAAGGGCCGCCACGAGATCCGCCGCGCAGAGGCCGTTTCGAGGCGGCGGCGCCTTGTCCTCCGCCGCGCTCGCGTAGTAGTCCGCGATGCCGCGGGCGCGGAGCAGGTGGCTCCTAGCGGCTTGATGCGGGGGTAGCGTCCCACTTTCCGTTTCATCACGACGGCGCAAATCGTCGAAGACGCGTCTTAATCGCAAATGGAGCCGCTCGTCCGCGTCGGGGACTTTAGGCGGCGCGCGCTCGACGCGGGCCGGGTCCTCCACATCCTTTGTCCGCGGCCGGCCCGCGCGTAATCTTCTGGACGAGGCTTCCACGTCGTGGACGTGCCAGGCCTGGGAGTGCGCGTACTTCGCGTCGATGGGCACGCGGCCGCGCGTGTCCCGCCTTAATGCTCTCTCAGAAGCGTGCTCGCAGAGCTCCTCGTGGACGATGCTCCCGCGCGCCGCCTCGCGCCGCAACCCGACGCCGGCGAACAAACCCGCCAGGCTTCGCTGCGGCCGCTCCTCGCCTCCATCTTTCCTCCTGAGGACCTGGAGCAACCTTCTTGTTTGAGGTTGGATGGGCACGTGCGTGTGGTACTCTTTCAGAGAGGGCCCCTCGAACCACCAGCCCGTGTCGAGGGCGTGGTGCTTCTTGTGATAACTACGGTGGCCCGGCGTGCGCCAGGGCGGGTCGAGGCCGTTGAGCCACCGTCTGTTTAATGTTGATTGTTGCCACCAGAACTTTTTTTCGTGTTTGCCGGTCTTCCGGTGGTGAACCCGCTGCCACCACCAGCGCTCCTCGACCGGCGGTGGGGGCGGGGGTTTGATCACCCCATATGTGCCGAGGATGACGGAACTCAGGTCGGTGTTGGCCATTGTGCGCGGGCGCTCCGAGGGCTGCCTTGGGGTTGAGCTCCTGGGCAGCTGCGCCACGGGCACCAGCGGTCCCCGGCGGTGCGTGCCGGGCCTCACCGAGCGCGAAGCAGCGCTTGACCACTTCACCGCCCAATGGGGCAGCGTCGCGGCGCCAGTTGCGTGCTGCAGCGCTCCTTTTTTCCTTTTTGCCGAGCTAGCGTAACGACATACTAGGAATCTCACCTTTTTGCAGCAGCGCTCGGCGAGCCTGTCGCACTGGTTCTCCGCTCTGGGAACTGTTGCCGCACAGCTTCGCAATCGTGTGCAGCGACTCATAGCTAGGGCTCCAGCCAGTGTGGCAACATTGCAGCAGCAGCACAATATAGAGACCATGCCGCCACGCCGCGGCCGCGCCCCGGTCACGGGCAAGCCGGCCTTCTTCAACATTCAACAATTGGAACGGTTCGCGGTAAAACGCGGCTTCGACGCCGTCGTCGCGCAGCGGCTGTGGCGCGTCGTGATACGAGCGTTACGCGATGGTGGCGGCGAGTCCGACGATGAAGTATGGGAAAGAGCATCAAAGTATTGCATCGACGGCCGCCAGAAACTGCCGAAGGTAGCCGTAGAATTAGCCTCGCAGAACTTCCGGCTCTTCTCGTCGAAACTGGCCCACGTCGCCGAGTCCAAGGACACGCAGACCACGAAACTCGTCATTGAACTGAGGGACGGCCACCGGGTTGAAAGTGTAGCCATGCGCCACAAGTCTCGCACGACCGTCTGCGTGTCAAGTCAAATAGGGTGCGCGATGGGTTGCCAATTTTGTGCTACTGGTACGATGAACCTCATAGGAGATCTAGATACGTGCGAGATCCTCGAGCAGGTGGCTCTCATAACACGGCACGAGTGTGCTAGATCAAGGCCGGCGCCGCGCAACGTCGTGTTCATGGGCATGGGCGAGCCCCTCGCGAACTATCAAAGTGTCTCGGCGGCCGTCACTCATTTGTGCGACCCCTTCCACTTTGCCTTGCGGAAGAAGGGCGTGACCGTGTCGACGGTCGGCGTCGCGCCAGCACTGAAAAAACTGACGCGCGAGCACCCCGAGGTGCGCGTGGCGCTGTCGCTGCACGCGCCGTCGCAGGAGTTAAGGGCTAGAATAGTCCCTGCAGCCAAGCAGTGGCCCCTGCACGAATTGATCGAAGCGCTGGATGACCATTTGAATAGCGTGTCGCGGCACTCGGGAAGCCACGACGGCCTCATGATCGAGTACGTACTACTGAAGGGCGTGAATGATAGGAGGGAGGACGCCGACCAGCTCATAGCGCTGCTGCGGGGCAAGCCCGTGATGCTCAACCTCATTCCGTACAACCCGAACGTCACGGCGACGCTGCACGGCTTCGAGGCGCCCTCCATCGAATCGTGTAGAGCCTTCGGCAAGGTTATCATCGAGGGCGGCCTCCGCGTGCGGCTGCGCGAGGAATTTGGGCAGGACATCAACGCCGCGTGCGGCCAGCTCGCGCTCGCGACGAAAGATATAGAGGACCTGGCGCCGGCGCCGCCCGCGCCCGCGCCCGAGCCGGCGGTCGCGTCGACGAGCGTGGTGACGGATGCGACTGCGCCGCCGCCGCCGCCGCGAAAACCTCGGGCGCCACCGCCTAAACCGCCGCCGCCGCAATGGACGGCGCTCGCGACGGCGTCCCTCGCCGCCGCCGCGCTCGCCGCGAGTCTTGCGGCCGCCGCCGCCGTGCTTCGCTAACATCTGGTTTTGTGTCATGTGCGTTCGAACTTTACGAAGTAGTACTTGGACGAGATTATACACGAGGGGTAAAACACGCCTAGGCGTTCTGGCGGAGCACCTCCACGACGGACTTGAAGGCGAACCATTCCGGGATGTCCTCGCCGCCGCGGAGCATCTTGCGGAACTTCGTGCCCGACAGTTTAAGGGCCGAGAGCTCCTTCTCCTTGGCCTCCTCGGCCGTGACGTAGCCCTCCTCGTCGGTGTAGACGAGGTTCAGCGAGGGCACGGCCTGCATGCCCATCTTCGGGCCGTTCTCGAGCGCGAAGTCCTGCGCGTCGTAGGCGCCGTAGAAGTCCTCCTCGTCGATGGACGACTTGCAGCCGGCCATGTCGCGGCCGATGATGAAGTGCGTGCAGCCGAAGTTCTTGCGGATCATCATGTGGTGGATGGCCTCGCGCGGGCCGGCCATGTGCATCGAGTAGGGCAGGTAGGCCCAGAAGGTCCGCGGGTTCGCCGTCTCCTCCTTGAGCACTTCATAAGTCTTGTAGCGCACCGTGCCGGGGATGTCGCCCGGCTGCGTCGGGCCGCAGGTCGGGTGGACCAGCACGACGCCGTCGGCGCCGACGTTCGGCGCGTCCAATGCTCTAGTGAAGAGCTCGTAGTGCGCGCGGTGCACGGGGTTGCGGCACTGGAAGGCGACGATGTCGACGTCGTCCGGGAGGCGCGCGCGCACCTCTTCGGGCGTCTCGCAGGGGAACTCGCGCACCGGCTTGTTCAAGCCCGTGAGCTTGCCGCCCAAATAGTACTTGCCGCGCTCCATGGCGACCATCTGCGTGCCCGGGTGCTCGAGGGACGACGTGCCGTAGCACTTGAGGCACTCGAGGGGCTTGTCCGGCACGTACTTGTCGGAGACCTCGAACGTGGCCACATCCAAGTCGCCCTGCTTGAGTAAGATCTTGGAGCCGGGGCCGAGGTCCTCCGAGTCCGTGTCGAAGACGACGGGCAGCGAGAACATCAAACCGGAAGGCAGCTTCATGCCGCCGACCACCGACTTGTAGGTCTCCTCGTCCATGAACCCGTCGAGCGGCGAGAAGCCGCCGTTGCAGAGGAGCTCGACGTCGCACGACTGCCGCTCCGTGAGCTGGAGCGTCGTGTCGCAGTCCGCGGCCGCGAGGCCCTCGCCGAACAAATTCACGAGCTTGCCGCCGTGGGGCTCCTGCTTGGACGCGGCGAGCGCCGTCGCCTGCCTCACCTGAAGCGCGGGCGGCGCGACGAGCGCCGCGGCGCCGGTCGCGAGGAGGACGATCTTGCTGCAGGCGACCATGGTGTCTTCCGAACGCCTGCGGTGGGTAAGCGCGTCGCGTCTATCCAGGCTGCTGTGGCTAGGTCGTGAGCTCGCCGAGGCGAGCACGAGAAAGCTGCAGCTTTTGCATGCGCGTTGCATTACTAGCACTTGTGCTTACAAAACCGCTTGCTTGCGTTGACGACACTGCTTCGCACGGCTTCTACTTTTATCGCGGTCGACAACGTAGCAGGCAGAGGCCGCTCACGCGGCCGGTGAGAGATTGATTGGCCGTCGTAGTCCTCCGGAGAGTCGATGGCTCATCTGCGAGACAGCTACGGCGGCACGAGTCGGCCAGGGGAGGTGAGTGGGCCTGCCCACTTGGGCTGCTTGCCTTAGAAGCGCACTCGCAGGCCAAACGGCTCTCCACGGCGTCGCTTCAGTCTTGCCGTGTGCCACAGTCAGCCGAACGTGCCACGGTGGACGGATGGCTCCGTCCTTGCTAGTGTGTTACACATTAGCTAAAACTGTTGTGCTTTTTACGGGCCGCGTACAGGGACGCTGTACACGCGCGAACCCTCTTGTGTCACAGTTGCTGGACCCCTGACACTGCGCGTTCTTGCCGCGGCGGGTCAAATTCGCCGCTTCAGCACGTAGCGGGACAGTTACGCCTGTTAGCGCTCGGCCACTTTTAGTCGCCCCGCGGCCGGTCAAACATGCCCCCCCGCGGCCGGAAACGCCGCGGCAAGGAGCTCGTCGCCGCCGTCGCGACGGACGCGCCCGGCGACGCGGCCGTGTCGCCCGAGTACGTCGAGGCCGTCGTCGCGGAGCTCGAGCACGAGTCGGAGCGGCGCGTGAAGAAGCTCAAGCGCCAGATGGGCGACATGCGCCAGGAGTTCCTGAACCACTTCCAGGTCGAGCTGCTGAAGATCCCGCGGAAGATCCGCGAGATGAAGGTCGAGCACTTCTCGAGCGAGTACGGCGGGAGCATGGAGGAGGCGCTCAAGAAGGCCGCGCAGTGGGAGGTCGAGAAGGTCGCGCCGACGCCGCGGCCCCGCGGCGTCGTCGCCGCGACGCCGCGCGGCGGCCACTCGGCGCTCGCGCGCGTCGCGGCGACGCCGGCGCACCTGCGCGCGCCGCGCGCGGGCGAGACGATCATGTCCGTCAACGGGTCGCCGCTGGCCGCCGTGCCCATGTCGACGGCCAAGCTCGCGGCGACGATCTGTGCGCAATCAACCAGTGAGTCGGGGTGCACGCGTCGCGTCGATGGAAGGCCCCGTGAAATTTTGATTTATGCACAGGCAACGATCAAGGTCAAGGGCCCCAAGTCCAAGCTGCCCGGCGCCGCCGCGGACCGGCCGGCGCTACTCGTCGAGCTGCCCTCGGCGGACGGCTGCGTCGCGCTCAACGACAGCGAGACGCTCGCGTCGCTCCGGAGCGACCCGACGATGACGGCCGACGCCATGGCGCACCTCACCGCGCTCCAGGGCGAGATATCCAAGGTCATGAAGACGCTCCAGACCGCCAAGTAGGGCCCTCTTCTACTCACTAAGATTACGACACGACACATGCAGATTAGGCGAGCGGCTTGCGCATCGTCGCGTAGAGCTGCTCGGAGTCCGCGTACTTCGCGAAGGGCGGGCCCGCGGCGGCGTAGCCGCGCTTTTCGTAGTACGCGGCCGTTTCGGCGCGCGCGTCGCAGTCGATGTGCGCGGCGCCCGCGCTTGCAGCTTCAGCCTCCGCCGCCTGCAGCAAGCGGCTCCCGACGCCGGCGCCGCGATGCGCCTCGAGCACGGCGAACTTGCGAAACCTCGCCTCGGCGCCGTCGACGAACAGGGACACGACGCCGACTACCTCATTGTTAACCGTCGCCGCGAGGTGCAGTCCCTGAGCGTCCTCGGCCAGCCGACACATGTCCGGGCGTCCGGGCCACAGGACGGCCTCCCGGACGCCTACGGTCGCCTCGGGCGCGACGCGGTTGATGGTGACGCTGCTCGTCGTGGGGCCTGCCTTATCCTTCAGGCGTATCCTGTCCCCTTCGAAAGTCACGGTGTCGCCCGGCTGGAGCGTGTCCAAGACCTCCATCGTCTCCGATCCAGCGACCCCATAGAGGGTCTTGGCGGTGGTCGCGAACTTCGCAGCCTTTCCTGCTGGGGTCGCGCGCCTGGGACGGCACGCGGGCCGGGCACCGACCACTCGCAGGCCGAGCCGCCGGAACAGCATGGCACGACCCTGCTGCTACCGTCGCGATTCGGATCGACCTCTATCGGGGGCTGGGGCAGCGTATATGCAGCAATGCGATCACGGTCCTGCCGCGAGCTTGCTTGCTAGTGTCTTACCTGTACAGGCCGCTAGGACCTAGCGGCCGGTAAGGCACTAGCATGCAGCGTCGATGATGGTAAAATGGCCCGCACAGCGCCTACTGAAACGGGGGCAGCCAAATGAATTGACCTCATGGAAATGATGAGGCTCCTGCTCCTGCTCGCGGCCGCTACTCGGGCCAAGGAGCTCTCCTTCGGTCGCGACGGCGTCGAGCTCTTCCGCCGCGTCTTCGACGAGGACGCCCTGGAGCGCCTGCGCCGGGCCTGGGACGCCGTCGAAGCGAATGAAACAATGGTACAGAGCGAGGTGCTCGAAGAGGGCTGCGTCGAGGCCGTCGCGCGGACGACGGCGGCTTCCGACCCGGGCCATCGCGTGGTCATCGCCGCGCGGTTGGATCGGTCGGTCGCCGGCGACGCGCGGGGGCCCGTGCGCTGGGACGAGCCGCTCGTCGACGGTCAGCGGCGGCTCGTGGAAGTGATACGAACGCCGCTCGACGACATCACGCACGAAAGAGCGGCTCTGGAGGTCTGGCCGGGCACGTTCCTCGAGCGAGATAGGCGGGCCCTGCGGCTCTCAGCGGTCAACGCGTCCATTACGGAAGACGACCCCGTCAATATTGATGACGAGCGCCTCGACGCGTCCCTCGAGGACCATATCAAGCGCCTCTCTGGTAAAACGATCCCGCAGCGCGCGGGCGACGTGCTGGTGTTGAGACCCGAGGTCTGGCGCCGGCGGCGCGCGCACCGCGACGACTCCCAACAAACGCGGACGCTTGTTTGTGTCGTGGTACGCGAGGGCGACGCCGACGGTTGTGCAGAGGAGCCGTGCGGCGCGACGCCGCTCGGGCGCTTGTTGGGGCTGCTGGAGGCGGACGAGCCCCCGCACGAGGATGATGGGGACCTGTGGCGCGCGCTGCGGAACGGCACGCGGCGTTCTGTTGACGACGCGAACGCGACGGCGCTGGTCGAGTTTGTGCGCCGCGTCCACGCCGTGCCATCTTCACTAGTGTTGGTGGAGGCCGTCGGTGCACACGCGCCGCGGCTCGCGGTCGTCCTGAATGACGCCGTCCGGCGTATTGTCGTCGCGCGGCCGACGGCGGCGGCGCTCGCGTGCGCGGAGCTGGACGACGCGGTCTGCGTCTCATCGGTGGAAGAGGCGCTGGCGGCGCTCGCCGACGTATCGGAGCCGGTCCTCCTTGCGGTCCACGGCGACGCGAGCCTGGGCGAAGAGCTCCTGACAGAGGTCAATGCGGAGCAGGTCTGGTTGGTGGGAGAGCGCGGCGTTCCAGATCAACTCAAGCGCGCGGCCGAGGCCCGGACCTGCGCCCACCCGACGCCGCGGGGCGCTCCTTTGTCCCATATTCGCGCGTCGGTGGAATGCGCGAGCGGAATCTATGGCCAACGGGAGCTCGTCTGGAAGGAGGGGAGAATCAATGAGGGGCTATTTGGGGCCGTCGGATACTTCGTGGCGCACGACGTGCGTTTGACGGCGCCCTGCCCGCACCAGGAGGTCATGGGCTGGCCCGGCTGGAGCTCGGAAAGAGCATTGGAGCGCTTCACGGGTTCCATCGCGGATGTCCAAGAGACCCACGCCCGCGCCTGTAGAGCCTGGGACGCGCTCTGCGCCTCGCCGGCATTATACGGCAGCGGTGTGCCGTTCGACGCGTGCTATGGGTTGCGGGGCGGCTACGGCCCGGCGCGCGCCGTGGCCTGCGTCGTGCACACGACGACGCGGACCTCACTCACAACGTGCGCCGGTCGGCACGTGGCGTACGTCGCCGACGAGGAGGACGTCCAGGAAGACGAAGAACCCGAGGTCGGCGCGCTCTGCCACGTCGGGTTCGGCGTCGCGCCGTCCGTCGCGGCCTGGCTCCACCACAACATTGCCCAGACGGTCGTCGCGCTGGCGGCGCCGGCGCCGGGGCTCTGCGCGGACTTCGGGGAACTCGGCGAGCTCGAATTGTTAAGGAGGCTCCACCCTCACAAAAGCGTCCGCGCGTATTCCCTGAACGCGCCCGAGGCCGTCGTAAGTGCGGCATCTCAGGTGTCCTGCGACGTCGTGTACGTGGATTTGAGCAGCGAGCACGACCACACCTCTAGTAAAACGGCGCGCTACTTCGCCAAGGCCGCGACGCTATTTCGGAACAACGCGTCGCAGCTCTGGCTGCCGCGGCGCGTCGCCGTGCGACCAGGTATCCATTGGGCCAAGTTAGAACCGCGCGGCGGCCGCGACGCGCGCTGCGTCAACTACGCCGAGCTTAGAAAAGGCGTCCTCTACCCGAATGCTGGACGGGCGGGCGCGTGCGCCTCGGTGGCGGCGCCGAGCTGGTTACGGGGCGGGCTCGACGCCTATGTGTATACTGGTGTGGCGGCCGTGGATCCGCCTCCAAAACAAACATCTCAACCACCAGCTTCTCCTTCAGTAAAGACGGCGCGCTTCGTGATGGTGGCCTGCGACGCCGCGAGCGACCCGCGCCGCGCGACGGAGGCGCTCGTGGCCATGGCGTCGGCCGTCGCGAGCGCGTCACCCGAAGCGGACCTGAGCTTCTACGTGCTGGCGAACGGCGGCGCCGCCGACGAATTGACAAAGCGCATCCCGCGCATCCTAGCGTTGGCCGACGAGCGCCGCGTTATTCTACGGGTGACGGTCGGGGAGATTGCATGGCCCGCGTGGCTCGCGGAGGAGGCCGCGTCGCACTTCAAGCCCTGCGCTTGCGTGAGGTTGTTTTTGAGTGAATTGCTTCCATCAGATTGGAATGCTGGAAAGGTCCTGTACGTGGACACGGACGTGCTCTTCGTGGCGGACCCTTTGCAAATCTACGCGGACGCCGTGGCGAGTTTGAACGGCGGGTTTGTCGCGGCGGCGGCGGAGCACGGTGATGTGGTGGAACCGTCCGCCGATGCGTACTACAACGCGTCCGGTTCTCATTTACCGCGCGCGTGGTTGGATGATGGAGCCAACACGGGCATTCTGGCCCTGGATTTGGACCGGGCGCGGTCGACGAACCTCTCGGCGTGGTTGGTGGATGCCCGGAAGGCTTTGGACGATTCAGAAATTGCCGTGGACTTTGGGGACCAGGGCTGGCTCAACGCGCTGCTCGGGGGCGCGGCGCTCTACCTGCCGGAGGCGGGGCGGCTGCCCTGCGCGCTGAACTTCCGGACGGACTTTTGTCATCACGACTTTCTGGACGCGGAGCGGTGCGCCGCGGCGCCTCGTTTATTGCACGCGCCGCGGGGCGCGCTCCATCTGGATTCGATCTACGCGACGCCGGCGTTCCGGGTGCTGTCCGAGTTTGTGCGGGGGGTGGTCCGGGGGCGCGACCGCGAAGCCGCGCGCTCCGACGCGCTCGCGGCCTACGGCGCGCTGCTCTCGCGGCGCGCGGCCTCGGCGCCGCGCTGCGCCGAGGTCGCGGCCGTCGCCGCGGACGCGGCGCGCGGCTGGTTCCAGACTACCTCCTAAGTTTGTGTGTCGTTTGAGTTGACTGTCTTTACAACAACAACAAGACCTTAGAGCTCCTCGATAATCAAAGGTCGTGCCCGTCCGCCGCGGACCCGGGCAGCTCGAAGGACTTGATCCGCCGCACGACGCGGAAGTACGCGTAGAGCAACGCGAGCGCCCAGCTCGCGACGCACGCGAGCGCGCCCAGGGCGCCGACCGGCGCCGCCGCCATCGCGCGGCCAAGCGCGAGGCCCGTCAGCGCGTAGCAGAGCGCGTACGCCTCCGCGAGCATTCGGCGCACGCGGCCGTCGGCGATGCGCCGCGTGCGCCAGGCGAACCAGGCCTGCGCGGCCGTCAGCGCGCCGTAGCAGCGCGCGACCTCGTGCGCCGCGGGGCTGTAGGGCGCGCCGCTCAGTTGCGCGAAAAGCCGGTGCGGCAGCATTACTAAAACGAGGCCCGCGGGGCCCGCCGCGAGGGCGTGCCACTTCAGCACGTCGTTGAACGAGAGCTTCTCTAGTTTACTCATGCGGCTCCGGTCGACGGCGTGTTGCGGGGCACCGACGAGCTCCACCTAATTGTACAGCTGACTAGCAGCGTGCAGCGCACTCAGCAGCACTCAGGGACGCTCCTTGATTAATGTGCACGATATAATGGCTTTTTGCGCAGCGCGAGGGCTGCGGCAGCGGCTAGCGGTCGTAAGACACTAGCAAGCAGCGGTGCCCTAGTTCGTAGCTCTACAGCACGAGTGCTGCTCGTATAGCTTCATTTTGCAACAGCGACAGTGCTTGCTCGATCTGGTCGACCTAAAGTGTTCGATTCGTCGACCTGGAGAGCCTGCCAGCTGCAGCACTTTGTATGCCAGCCGCGCAATTCCTTAGGAGGGCAGTGCGCCAGCGCGGCCTCCGTCGCGCAAGCGCGTTTTCGCTGCCGCGGCGGCTCTGGCG
>MDTE01184035.1_pt1 | contig 12604 bp, 5 predicted proteins | sample 811231 | NCBI WGS metagenome assembly MDTE01 (sample SAMN05326651, study PRJNA326480) | marine metagenome | isolation source: seawater | place: Indian Ocean: Red Sea | collected 2010
AATTATAGTCGACAACATGAGATACTACGACTCCTCCAACTGTTTCCGTGAGATATGTAATCGAATCACCATCTGTATCATTAAGGTCAGGTCTTGTGCCATTATTCCATTCCATTAGATTAGTGAATGGTAGACTACCTGGTCCCGACTGAATTATTTCACTACTTTGTGTAAAAATTCTATTATCCCATGTACCTTGCACCGCTGGTAAATCAAATGCATTTCGGTCATACCAACCATCACTATCGCCATCGTAATTTACATCGAATGGATTTATTGGGTTTGACGCCCAATGATTTTGAGTTGTTGGGTCTGGCATCCCATAAATAGCATAACAATATTCCCAGCCATCGGGTATAGTATCACCATCTGAGTCGTCACTTGTTGGGTCTGCTACACCAATTAGTGTACGGTTGAAATTTTCGCTATCGTATGCATTTATTCTTTGCATTCTATCAAAGCTGTCTTGACCTTTTGAAATGAAATCATTGTAAATACCTGCTCTTGCTTGGAAGAAATTGTATCCTAATTCCTCGCTGTAAGCATTAATCGTATCATCACCAAAACTCAATATTCCAATTTCTTGAGGTATTGTAGTGCGCTGTGAATACTTACCCCAAGTTCTAGACTCCCATTCCCTCAAATTAGAGAATCTCTCTTCAAGAGATATATTGCCATCTCCATCACAATCATAACTATCCCCATCTGAATCTAGTAATACGTCTCCATCGATTAGTGGATTAATACTCCAGAAATTTCCCTCAAGGTCCCACTCTGCAAACCAATATTCAAATCCATCATACATCCCATCACCATCAGTGTCCGGATTGGTTGGATCTGTAATACCCAAAATTACCGAAATAAATGCATTTGGTGGCTCGCCATTATCCCATTCATAAAAGTCATTTAGCGATCGCTTACCCCTTGAGTCTTTTGATATCAACATATTGAAGACGCGGCTTGCTTTCTCATTTGGTTGTAATATATCTCCATCAATATGCAGTAAAGGAGCATCTGTAGGATGTTCTATGCCGTTATCTGGATTAGCATTTACTAAATTGAATTCTTGAATATCTACAATCCCATCTTCATCTGAATCAAACAAACCATCACCAGGTACTAGTGGATTCAATGTCCAAGTCTCAGAAGAAGCATTCCATGTGGTAAATAACAACTCAACTCCGTCCAAAATGCCATCACCGTCTGTATCAACATTATTTGGGTCCCCAGTTATTCCGGTTAGGTTTCTTTGGCTAGCATTAACAAATGAACCAAATGATTCTGTCGTCTGAATTCCAGCCCATGCTTGGAATGTATATGCAGTTCCTATTGTAGTCACGAACCATTTTGGTGATGTTCTGTTTTCGTCAGTCTCACTTAATGCTGGGCTAATGGCATTATATTCTTCCCAGTTAGTCATACCGTCTTCATCTGCATCTTGCCAGCGGTCAGATGGCTGTAGTGGATTTAGGGTCCACTCATCATCTAAAATATTCCATCTAGCAAACCAAATCTCCCAACCATCTGGCATCCCATCGTTATCTGTATCTGCGTCTAATGGATTACTCGAACCAGCATCAATCGAGTTTTGACTAGCCAGTAATGAACCAGCAGCCTTCTGTGCAAATGTTGCCTCTGGAGTTCCACTAACGCTAATATTGTTGAACAAATCTGTAACGAGACCAAAAGGAATTGGAACTCCGCTAAAACTTTCAGTCGAAGTAAACAAGTCATTTCTAATGTGATACTCCAGCCAATTGACAAATTGTTCATTTTGTTGTAATTCTCCATCTCGATTAATATCAAAACCGTCTCCATCTGGATTATTTAAAGCATCAGAGCCATTTAAGGGATTGATTCCACTGCGAGATGAGTCCCAATTACATGTGTAAGAGGATTCCCAACCATCAGGCAAAGTATCTCCATCAGAATCAATGTTGTTAGGGTCTGATTCGCTCCAATTTAGTGCAGATTCTGGTGACTCTCCGTGAGTTTCTAGCAACTCACCTTGAATGGCTAATTGTCTTGTTTGTGTCCATCTGTACTCACAGATGTTAATCAGTCCATCACCATCTGCATCCCAGTTAGCATCCTCTGGACGGTTGGGGTCTAATGACCAGTTATTACCACCAGTGAATGAGGAGCCAACCCATCTTCTATTCTCAATTTCCCAGCCATCTGGCATCCCGTCGCCGTCTGAATCTACATTCGTTAAATCAGTACCGACATCTGTGGTAGATAATCCCAGATACGTGACATTTGCCGCCTGTCCAACCGTACTATCACAGATGTATTCTAACTGAACATTATAGTAACACCATAAATTTGTCTTTTCGTAAAAGAAACCAAAATACTCTTCTCCATCACTTAATCCATCACCGTCTGTATCTCCGTTATTAGGATCTGTTGAATTGTATCCATCAACGGTTCTTTCGACATATCGGTATTCATCTAGATTCGTCCACAATCTTTCTAAAATACCATCTCCGGATTGGTCCAAATCTAGACCGTCAAAATCGAAATCAAGTCTTGCATCCCACGGGTCTGTCGGGTCTAAGCCATTGCCTACTTCCCAACCGTCTGGGATTCCATCGCTATCCGAATCATTCGATTTAGGATTAATTAACTCAAGATTTGAATATTGACCAGGTGTCGAGGAGCCAAGTATCTTTGTCATACCATTGGTTTCAAGTGTAATTATCTCAGTAATAACGCCAGGGATAGATTCTTGTGTTCCAATTTCGTAAACATTGGAATAATCACCAGCCAATATCCAAGTACCGGCCGAGGAGCCAATGATAACCTCTTCACCAGTAGCATGGATAGAATAAATATTGTTAAGGTCTCTTGAACTTGTCTTCTCGTCTCCAGGATTTTCGAACTGTAAACCATGTGAGATTACATTATCAACCAATCTCATCTGATGGAGCCCAGATGGAGTTCCGAACCATAATATCTGCGGATTATTTTCTGCTGGTCCATCTAGCAAAAGATTTCGTACTTCGGCTGGATTATCTGGATTTCCAGCAGTTAATGTCCGCAAATCACCAACTGAATTTGTAATATTGGTCATTTCTTCTGAAAAGAAGAATCTCCATTCTTCACTTTCACTATCTCGTCCAGAGTTTGATTGAGATATCAACAAACCTTTGTTAGTACCGATGAATAATGTCAAATCTCCATCCTGCAATCCGTGTTCTATATCGGTGACTGTTGCTTGGGCTTCTATAAGTTGGGCTTGAATGTCTTGATTTAAATCGTAAAACGCCTCGATTAGACCAAATTGTGAAATCTCGAATACATTACCTTGACCGTTTGTTCCAATGCCGATAATTTGGTTATTTGGGCTATTGATTAATAATTCATCAATTGCGTTTATCTCTCCTGTAAAAGACCAATCCCATGAGGAAACGTCCTCCAACATGCCATCAGACTGAATTCTTGCAACTCCAAGTCCAATATTAGAAGCCATAGCTAGAGCATAATATTGGCCATCATCTTGTAGTAGTATTGCATCGTTTAACATAACACCTTGTGGAATCCAATAATCACTTGAAAGTGATTGACTATAATCCATCACGGTGATACCGTATTTGGTAGTGACATATACCAACTCCCCGTTATTGTTTAGACCTCTCACATCATGATGGATGACTGACATGGAATCTGGCTGTGCAGCAAAAGTGATTGGATAAGTTGTAAGTGAATTTTCGGTACTTCCCTTCTGTACATTTTTCAAACCTGCAATAACTGAATTACCGTCATCGAAATGAATGCGATATTCTTCAATATTGGAAAGTTGTTCACCCAATTTTAAAGCAGCTTCAGTGCGACTAACATCAGGAGAAATAATACCATCAAGATTTTTATCCCAGCCATCTAAGTCTTCATCGGTTAAAGCACTGCTTCTATTGAGTGGGTCAATACCAAAATGAACCTCCCAGCCATCAGGTATTCCATCACCAAAAGAAGGAAATAGATTTCTAATTGCAAATCCATCCCAATTGTATCTGTCAGAATCAACGAGTAATGGATCTGTTCCTAGCCATAAATCCTCACCAACCGGAGATGTTGAGTTAGTACATGCTGCTAATAGATTTTGAAAAGTTGCGTTTGCTCCTGTGGGTATATATGGCCAATTGGTCAAAACTGACCCTTCAGGAAGTGATGCAGAACACCACATCCCGTCCAATTCATTAGTATGATTGGCTGGGGCCCCGTGTATGTATTCTTCACTTGAAGTAAACCATTCATTTACTGTCATGATTCCATCGCGATTAACATCAAAACCATCATCATCTATATCCTTCATTGCATCACTGTTATTGAGTGGATCAAAATCATCACAAACATATTTTTGTGCGAATGAATCAAAACCACCCATTCTCAGACACATGTATGCCTCGTATCCATCCGGCATGCCATCTCCGTCAGTGTCAGATTTCCTTGGATCTAAATATGATCTAATTCCTTCACCATCAACCTCTCCAGTTAATCCTCTAAGGAAACCTGGATCAGTACATTCTGCCGGATATGGCCAACAATACTCTTCAGTCGCATTTAGACCATCTTTATCGTTGTCAAGAAGCGCATCTGATGCATCATCCTTATCCAAACCTTTCATCGAGTATCCTCGACCATCAACTGACGTCCCATTCACCCACTCGGCAAACAGATTTTCATGAACATCAGGAATCCCATCTCCGTCCGAGTCTGTAGTTGGTGGCCTTTCCTGACTGGTGTCATCAGGGTGAACATTTGATACTGGAGAGATTACTGGAAATTGAGACATAAAGAGCAAACTGATAACCACTGCAAGTGTTGTCAAAAGGGTTGACTGGCTTCGACGCATGGGCTCACCTACTGCAAAGCATACGCTTCGCTGTTTACCATAAAGCAATACCACTTATGAGTATGATGGAACGATGTTCCGACAATACTTCAATAATTAGTCCTCCGTAACTGATAATTTGGTTCGCAATTTGCCATAATTCTCAAGATTTTATCGGTTTATTCAATACCCTTACGCGTTCGCAGTAAATTATCGCCATGAAACTCAGAATTACCCATCTTGGAACTGGAAGTCGAGGCAACTCGACACTACTAGAGTCCGATGATGTCAAAGTGTTACTTGATCAAGGTTTTAGCGGGGCGCAATTGGAAAAAAGACTAGCGATGCTTAACATTCATCCAACAGAAATTGATTGCGCATTAATCAGCCATCATCACGGCGACCACGGCGGCGGAGCGTGTATCGCACAAAAGAAATGGGAAATGCAAATTTTAGCAAATGAAAGAACTGCCATGGAGTTAGGACTTGACCCAAAATTGACAACGTACTTTGGACCCTTAGATGTCGTTAGAATTGGTGAAAAATTGTCAATTTTAACTGTGCCAGTACCTCATTCTGGAGCAGATAATGTCGCGTTTGTTGCCAGCTATGAAGGGGAAAGAGCAGCAGTCATTACAGATTTAGGAGATTGGACTGATGAACTTGTCAAACATGTGAGAGGTTGCCAACATATTTCTGTCGAAGCAAATTATGATGCTAAGAAATTAGATTCAGGTCCTTATCCTTATTCACTCAAAGAAAGAATCAGAAGCAGAGGAGGACACCTATCAAATGAACAAACTGGACAGTTTCTTGCTGAAGTTTGTACTAATGATACTAGAAGCATAGTACTAACACACCTAAGTGACAAAAACAATTCACCACACTTGGCCGAATCCACAGTCCTCTATTACATAGGAGACATGTTTGAGGGAGATATCCAAATCTCAAAACAAGATGGACCAGATGTTACACACTATATAGGCAAGGAAAATGCCGATTCCATCTCTCAAGATTTGCGCATTAAATCATAAATATGAGAGAAATAGAGGTCAATACCTAAATGATACCAAAGCCTGAGAGGAACATGGCACGCCATGAAATCATCAAGACCTCCTTGCGTAAGCGGGATGATGATATGGGCGTAAGCGAAGTTTTGGGAGTAATAATGATGCTCGCAATGGTTCTTTCCATAATGGGAGGAATTTGGATTTTTCTCAACCCTTATATCTCTGATTTTGAGGACAACACCAACTGGAACTCTGCCAATGGAATTGCTGATCGAATTGAAGACAGAGTAGAAGTTGTAGGCGATGCACCTGAAGGTACAGGAGCGAGGCAAAATGTTGCACTAAAGACATCAATTTTACAAGGTGTATCAAATATTGAGCAATGGGAATTTAGTGCAGATTTAACCCCCTCAGATGTTATCTCCATTACTACAGTTAATTCCTCTAAGTTCATCATAAAAGCCCAAAACAGAACCGCAGCGAAAGTAGTTATCGAAACATCAAGCGAAAGTTATACAGAATCTTTTTCTGCAAATACAGAAGAGGTTGAAATTGAACATAATTTGGCCCTTGGCGAGTATTATGTAATTACTGTTTTTGACGAGACTGATACTCCCTTACATAAGAAATTATACTATTCAATTTCTGGCATGAGAATAATTACATCTCTCGGTAATGGAGAGCATGAGATTTACTTGGTAAATAATGCTAGAATCGAACATTTTGCTGACTCAGCATGGGAAATAAGTAAATTTCCCAAGTTGGAATTCGATGAATTAGCAAGCGGAGAATTACGTCTATCAATCGTTTTGACAAGTATTATTGTTAATGGTAGCCTTGGAACTTCTAATCATGTTGGTTTAGAGTTTATTTCAGAAGGAGCACTGAATCCTTATAGATCTCAATGCTATAATATTCAGTTTACGGTCACAAACTCAGTATCAACAGTAGTAAATCCACAGTATGACGAGGCTTGGCTTAATCCATATGTAATGAATCGTGCATCTGGGACCTTGGATGAGTTCACTGGACTTGCACCGTTTGAAAGAGCAAGTGGTGCTGATGGAATTACAGTGAAATCTAACGGAAGCCCGATTCAATTCGACGTGTCAATTCAACAAGTGGAGGTCAAGAAATGATTTCCAATTTGGTTCGTGACGATGAGGCTGTTTCTGCCGCTGTAGCGACCGTGTTATTATTTGGCGGCGTAGTGTCAATAATCGGTTTGATGCTTGTATCGATGGTACCGATAATAGAAGAATTAGAAGGATCCATTGAACGTGATGATATGACCTCCCAAATGATTATTCTTGCCCAAGAAACTGAATATTTGAGTGAACATGGAATGCCAGGAGATTCTACTGAAGTAGAGATAACAACATTGGACGGAGACCTAAGTTGGGACAGCACTAGAGGAGGGATGTGGTATTCCTCAACTTGGAATGACCAAACCAGTTTTAGGCTAAAGGGAGTATTGGATTTTGACGACAACATAGAGATAAAACATCCAGAATCAAAAACAAAAGCAGTATGTTTTGATGACTTACGCCTAGGTCCAACAAGGCCATTCATTTACTCAATCCCGTTATGGAGTGAAGAGTTGACAATAAGCATTAGCCAAGGCATTGCTGCACCATTGGGGCCTGCTAATATCGAGATTTATTCCCAGCAAACATTGCTACAACGTAATCAACTCGAGATCTTTGATATTTTAACAATAGATGCTTCGAGTTATACCGATGCTCGGATTGAGAGTTCACATCAATTAACAATCTTTTCATCAGCAGGAATTGGTGGAGCAACTTTTGTCGAGCCAGATAGCAAATCTCCAACCAATGGCATGGGTAGAACTTGGACAATACCAATGAATAGTGGAGTTAGTTATGTTCAAATTTTGAGCAATACAGACAATCGTATCACAGTGGAAAATGGCAGTACAGAATCAACATTTTTTGCACTTGGAGACAACAATCCGAGAACTGGAGTTGGTTGGGAGAAATACTTTGACCTAAGTTCACCACGACTTGTCAAAATATCAACTAGTGCACCATCTAAACTAATCTTTTTCACAGACAATACTTCTAGTTCTGGGGCAATAACTCTAAGCTCATCTCAAGGCGCATTAATTGGCAAAGAATTCACTACACCCACAAGAGCAGGAACATTAGAAATATTCAATGTTGAACAATCAAGTGCTGCGGTTACTTGGTACGGAGGAACGATTTCTGTGCCAGGGAATGGCTCAAATGAATTATCTTGGCCCCCACAAGGAACTGACTCGCCGGTAATAATTGATTCAGACAAATCTATCTCTGTAACATGGCACAACAACGACATATCTTCACAAAGACTGGGGGTCAATTCAGTATCTGCAATTGATACTGGGGCTTCATCAGGCAGCAGGCACTCTATATTTGTCGATGGCTCAACAGGTCAAAACCAAGCACTAATACAAGCATCTGGATATCACACCTCTTACAACATTACAGCAGATTCTGTGATAACAAACGGTAGTGTCAATTTTTCAACGATGCAAAATTTAGCACCGCTAACCAGCGAAAGAACAGATATTGATGTTATTGACGGCCACGCTCTACGAGTATTTTCAGTCAAAGGGGAAAGTGGACTAACTCAATTATTACACGATGGTGAGCAAAGGTGTGTGGGTATAGACATTACAGCTAGTGGCTGGATTACAACAACTCTACCATGGAATAACATCGCCGGTAGAGATGATGTTTCAATTGAAAATGCTTGGCGAGAAGGAAGCCACCCTACCAGTTATTCAATTACTCTTATAGGAGAACATCAAGGAACAGAATATGCAACACTTGCATCTGCATGGATTTTTCACATATCAAGGCTTACTTACAGTTTTACATCATCGATAACAGGTATGGAAGTGGCATACTCAAATGGCGCAGTCGTTACAAATCACCCAGAATTCTTACCAACTATATTGCGAGAGCCAAACGATCGTTCAGGACCTGGGCCCCGATTTGCAGCGACTATACCTTCACTGCATCCTACTTTTGATAGTGTTACCGGTGGCGGCAAATTGATACTTGATATTGAGTTGTCATATCGCGATTCACTAGCCTCACAGACCGCTTATGAAGTAAGGAGAGGCTGGTCAAATCCTTACGGAGAAGCAATTGCTAACTCAGTAGCAAGCGGTTTAGATTCAAGTCTTGATTGGACAATCTATCCGGGACGACTAGATTTGTTAACAGATTATGTCGGCTGGGTTCCTGACCCAAGCATAGGCACTGCTGAGGCTGTCTGGCACACTAATAATCAACCAATTGAATTTAGTTTACAATTATCATCGCTTGATGTCACCATGATGGAGGCGGTAGGATGAACAATCGCAAATTAGTGAAAGATACAAGAGGCGCAGCCACTGAACTTGGTTACATATTCACTTTCCTGCTAGGAGTCTTACTTTTGTCAATGTTCAGCATCTGGGCTTGGGATATTGAAACAGCAACCAGAGACAGATGGAATGAAAAGGCCATCGAGATGAACCTTGATGACCTTGCATCTGCGATAGAAAGAGCTGATGAAGCAAGTCGTCTAGGCAATATTTCCTATTCTGAATCAGTATTTTGGCGGGCAACCGAGGCTGATGAAACAAAATTCATGGTTGAATTACAAGATAACGTATTACTGCTGACAGATGAAGCTGGCGACTTAGATAGTCGTGTTTACATCTCTGGAACTGGTTCAGGAAATCATTCTGGGAGCATTTATCTACAAGGTTCGGGTAACATATGGATATACCACAGTAATGGAATTACCTCCATTTCTCTAGAGAGGCCACAGTAGTTATCTTCCCATAACTGCATTGTGTACCTTTGTTTGTACTTCACGCATTCTTGATTTGGCACCAAGTTCTCTAAACACTGACAAAGCACGTTGTAAGTATTCCATTCTTCTTGTTTTCTCTGGAGCAACACTGCCCAAACGAATCAGTAATTCTCCAATTTGCATTCTCAAATCATTGGCTTCAGCGATTATTAGGGCTTCTCTAAAATGCTCCATTGCTTCGTCGGTTTTTCCTGAATCCTGTAGTACTTCTCCTAGTAGTATAGTTATGTCGACCATTGCCAAAATATCGCCCTCTTCATTCATTGCTTCAAGCGACTGAGAATAATGATGTGAAGCGACATCTAAATCCCCTACTTTTGCATAATACCTACCCAAGACCGCTTGAGAACGCGCATGTAGTTGCTTGTCATCAAGATTATCGGTTTTATCAAATGCATCAAGAGCATGATCTCTAGCACGGTCAATTTCTCCAAGGTCTAGAAAAGATCTTGCCAAAATTAATTGAGCACTAATTAATTCTTGATTCTCTGGGTTTTCTTCTAATATTTTTTCAACTTCAGAATATGATTCCAATGCTTTTACTTTGTCATTTTTCCTTCTAAGTATAAATCCCATGTTGTTAAAACTTCTTGCAGCCCCGATAGCATCTTTCTTGGCGATAAAAATTTCCAATGCGTCTTTGTGCATTATCAAGGCTTCATCGAGTGAGCCTTGCTTAAGAGATATATCTGCTAATGCTGAAAGGGCTTCGGCTTGTACATTTGCATTCTTAACTTTGATGGCGTTCTCTTGAGCAGTAACAAAGGCAATCTTTGCGTCCTCAAATTTACCTAGTAAGGCCAAAATCTCGCCCTTGAGTTGATTTAGGTAACTCAGTTGTTCTATGCTTAGTTCTTCAAAGTCAATTGTATCTATTAAGCCAAGTAATTCCATGTGTCCTTGAGCAATTAATATTCTTCCTTCCGACACTATCAATTGTGCAGCCTCTTCCATATTTTTTGAACTCAATAAATGATAGATTAGCTCGATTATGAAGCCCGAGGTAGAGTTATTCCTCTGATACCATTCACTACATTTTGCGTGCAGCTCTATTCTGTATAAATCATCAAGACTTCTAAGTAAAAATTCCCTTATCAAATCGTGAACATCATAGACTTCTGATTCTACTTGCCTAGCCAAGCCTTGCTCGACTAGAGAATCTAAAACATCAACATTGAGTTCTTGGGAAGTCAATGCCTCAAGAGAAATTGGCTCTCTAAATATCGATAATACAGATAAAACCCTTTTCTGTTCGGCGCTCAGCTTCGAAAAAATTTCTACAGTGACATAATTTTCTAGAGTTTCGTGAAATGTTGTAGCCGAAGCACCACGGTTGATTAGTTCCAAAACCAGTGGGTGCCCTCTAGATATACCATGAATATACAGCCACTGATCATCTTCCAAATTGGCGAAACTACTGAGTAATTTTCTACCAGAAATTGAATCAAGCCCATCCAATGGCAGCACGAGGCTAGCGATTCTTCCTTCGGCATCTTTAGAAGGCACAACTGGCTTAAAAGAGCGAGAAAATAGCACTAAACCAATTTTTTCTTCACTACCGAGTAATCCCAATGCAAGAGATTGGAAAATTTGATGCAATGTTGTGTCTGATACTTTATGAAAGTCATCAATAACTATTAGTGAAGGAGTTCCCTCTAATGTATCTATTAGCAACTTAGCCGCTTCTGCTGGTTTAGGTACAGGCGTGGTAGCAATATAGTCGGCAAATGTTGAGTCGCCTATACTTGCTAACCACTCTGCAACAGATTCGAGAAATGATCTCGAACCTTCCCAGTCTTGACACCTATGATAGAGTAGGTTTCTGCGATGCATAAAACGCTCGATTAACTTCGAGGCCATTGTTGTCTTACCAATGCCTGCTATACCTGGTACAAGCAGAGTTGTGGCTCTTGCTTCAAGTAGATTGAACATGTTGTCTAACTCATTTTCCCGTCCGTAAAAATGCCGTAACCTTGGCAAATCTCCCAGCGAAGTGACTAATTGCTTCTCTACGTGTTTACTCAAATCCCTCTCGATTAAGTCTGATGATAATGTCCTCGAGTCTAAAACACAATTGTCATCCATGTACCGAATAATATCGACTGGCCGCATACTGAACGGTAAAATTGTGTTAATTTCTCCCAAAGTAGTCGACTGAATATTGCCTTCCTCGAGTATACATCGCAACTTGAAGGATCGTAATTGACTCCAAGTATCTTCTGCTAAATTTTTACCTGTATCTGTCAAAAAGTATGCTTTTCTTTTGCGCGATACACCTTTTACGTGAGCCTGCCTTTCTATTAACAATCCTTGATCTTTTAGCCCAGCAATTGCTCTTGGGACATTTGAACGGGCTATAGCAACCGCATTAGCAATACCCATTTGAGACAGTGCGAAAGGAACCTCGACACTATTCTTGTAATCAGAGTAGTCCAATAGGTGTAGAAGAATTCTTTCCTGCACGCCAGGCTTAGCATTAGCAACCATCAATATCACCATTATTGGCCGTTATTGACGTAATTTGGATCTGGAACCCATTGATTTCTCTCAGCGTCCCAAATCCAGCCAGGGTGTTGAGATGTTGTTTGTTGTACTTGTTGTTGCACAGGTTGTTGCTGTACTTGTTGTTGCACAGGTTGTTGCTGTGTTTGTTGTTGTGCAGGTGATTCCCAGAAAGTTGTTTGCCCTGTTGTTTGTTGAGGTTGATTTGCTGGAATGTTTGGAACTTCTTTTGCCTTGGCCCAAGCATATGGATCTGTTGTTTGCTGTACCTGAGCATCTTCAAACAGTTCATCTTCATCAAATTCTTCGAAAGTGAAGAAGAACATTCCTACTGCAACAAGAATTACCACAACTACAATGCCAATTAGTATGTATAACCATAGTTTGCTAC
>MDTE01196273.1_pt1 | contig 12604 bp, 8 predicted proteins | sample 811231 | NCBI WGS metagenome assembly MDTE01 (sample SAMN05326651, study PRJNA326480) | marine metagenome | isolation source: seawater | place: Indian Ocean: Red Sea | collected 2010
AGCAAAAAATAGAGAAATAATTATAGTTAATAATATGAAACGTCCTAAAACACTTTGAAAATCTTTTAAAAATCCAGTTCCTATTTTCTGATTCGTTAAAGATGCAGATAATGAGTTTAGTTTTAAGATTACATCCTCAGTTATTCGCATGTTAGCATCCACAATCAATTCATTTTCTAATACAACGCCCTGACTACGAGGTACTTTATCAAGACTCTCTTTTTGTCTTCGCATTGTTATATCTTTATCAAAAAGAAGATTAGGCTTCATAAATTCAACAATTAAATCATAACCAAGGTCGCGAAATAAATTTTTCTCATCAAACAAGGAAATAAGTTCTTTTTTAGATTTAATCCATGCTAATTCAAGGTCATTAAAATTTGTAGGAAGAGCTAAATCTGGAACTGTACCCTGATTAATTGCAACTTGACGACTAGTAATGTTATCAATTGCAATATCATAAATCCCTTCAGCCCACCGATTACGACATATCTGAAGAATCATTTCATTATAATTAGAGATAGCTTTATAGTTAAATGATTCTTCATTGTTTTCTAAATATAAAATCCATTTATTTTTTTCTAGAGTAAATGGATACATTTTGAAAAAATTATTCTTTATGATGGAAAGATTTGTACTATCGGAAATAAATTCTGAACGTGCTTTTTCATACTGTTTATGATATCTTCTTTCATAAACCAAGCGTCTTGACTCCTCCAAGCGCAGATTGGCTTGCTTTAATTCAACTAACAACAAAAAGAATTCATTTAATTTAGATATTTGTTTTTTTACTACTTGGTCATCTCTATTAAAAACTGAAGGTATTGAGAATCTTTTTTCATCTAAATCTTTTTTTAATTTCTCTTCTGATTTAAGGATTGGAAATGTAAATGGTGCTATAACAGGATCTCTGGTGATATCGTTTAATTGATATACATACTGTAATGATTTGCCTTTGGGGAATAAAAAAGAAATTAAGAAAATTAAAATACTAATAATCAAATACTGAATCCAATATTTATCAACCATTAAAGACCTTGATAAAAAATAAATTATTTTATTTTTCGTCATTATATTTGATAATCCCTAAGAATCTCCCTCGCAATGATTATTCTTTGAATTTCACTCGTACCTTCGCCAATCTCCAGTATTTTAGCATCTCTAAAAAATCGTTCTACATCATACTCTTTAACATATCCATAACCACCATGGATTTGTATAGCATCATTTGTAATCTTCATTGCTGCTTCACTGGCATATAACTTGGCCATTGCCGCTTCTTTAGCAATTGATTTACCTCTGTCTTTTAACCACGCTGCATGATAAACCAGTAGTTTAGAAGCTTCAATCATTGTTGCCATATCTGCTAGTTTAAAACTAATTGATTGGAATTCATTGATGGGTTTTTTGAAAGCTACTCTCTCACATGAATATTTCAATGCTCTTTCATAGGCGCCTATTGCAGTACCAATAGATAGGGCGCCTATTGATATACGACCAGAACTAAGTGTCTTTAAAAATGTTTTAAATCCTGTCTCAGGGCTACCTAACATTGCTGAAGATGGTATTGACATATCCTTGAAATACAATTGTCTTGTATCACTGGCTCTCCAACCCATTTTTTTTTCTTTATTACCTATCTCCAATCCAGGCGTATCTGTTGGGATAATAAAAGCCCCTATTCCAAGATTATTATCACCATCAATTATTTGAGAAGTAAAAGATAATAAGCCAGCTTCACCGGCATTTGTAATAAATATTTTACTTCCATTTACTATATATTCATCCCCATTTCTAATTGCTTTAGTCTTTGTAGCTCCAGCATCACTTCCTGCATCCGGCTCCGTTAAACCAAAAGCACCTAAGATTTCACCTTTTGCAAGAGGTGGTAAATACTTTGCTTTTTGTTCCTCTGTCCCAAACATCAATACAGGAAGAGTCCCTAATGAATTATGTGCGGCCATGGTTATAGCAACAGAAGCATCAGCCCTACCTAGTTCTATGATGGCAGTTGAAAATGCAATCATATCAAGTCCTGCACCTCCATATTTCTCGGGTACAAGCATACCCATTAGTCCAAGCTTTGCCATATCATTAACAAGTTCATTTGGAAATTTTTCTTTTTTGTCTAATTCAAGTGCAACTGGAGAAATTTTTGAATCAGCAAAACCACGTGCCATTTCTTTAATCATGATATGTTCTTCTTTAAAAAATAAATCGTCCATAACTATTCTTTTTTTATTATCTGAAGTTAAATATAGTCATTTTAATATTAGTTATAAGAAAAATCTTTCTTAAATAAGAAAAGATTAATTGATGAGTCGGTCTATAAGCCGAGTTCTGTTCTTGAATAATTAAAATTATTCAAGAGATGGTCATTTATCTAGTATTCATGTTACCATGAGCATCAAGCAATTTACCCACTCTTCAAACAATGCGAACAACATCTTAGAGCCTATTCAATCTTGCACCAAATGGGGTTTACAAATACTCTATATTTCTCTAGAGGATGGTGGTCTCTTACACCACCGTTTCACCCTTACCCGAAGGCGGTATACTTTCTGTTGCACTATCCATGACCTGCAATAGCAGGCCTCACCCAGTTAGGGCGCATCCTGTTCTGCGGTGCCCGGACTTTCCTCTCAAAGGTTGTAACAACAAGCCTTGAGTAACCATCCGACCGACTCAATATCTATATGCTAATTTACGGATAATTCTTGATTATATAAAAACCTCCCACAGATATCACACCGATGAATTCCAGAATTTGCACGGAGTTCAGTAACAACTTGTGGTGGTATGTGTGCACCACATCCACCACATCCTGATCCTTCCAGATGAACAACCGCTAACCCATCTCGAGCATCCATTACTTTATTATAAACGGATACAAGATTGATATCAATATTATTGATTCTTTCCTGCCTTTGTTTCTCTAAAGTTGATTTTTCATCTGCAGAATCCAAAATTACAGATTGCAGTTTTTCTTTCCTTATAGCAAGATCATCAGATAAGGTTTCCAAATCATTGGATATTTCGTCTATTGACGAAATTAGATTCTCTTTTTCTTCCAATAAATTAATTGTATCATTTTCAAAATTAGATTTTTGTTCTTTGAAATGATCGATTTCGGCCATTATTGCATCATATTGTTTATTATTTGTAACAAGAAAAAGTTGGTCTTTTAATTTATTAATCTTTCCATCTTGTTGAGCGATATCAACTTCTCTTTTTTCTAATTCAAGTTTTACTTCTTTTAATCTATTTTTTTTATTTAGTATTGTATTTTTTATTTTTTCTTCTTGCGCATTAAGACTATCTATCTTGGATGGCAAATCACCTAGAAGGTCATTTAGGTCTTTGAGCTTTGCATCAATACCTTGTAGTTCAATTAATTGTTCCATGGTCATATATACCTCAAAAAAAATGCACCTTCAAAGGTGCATTAATATTATGGTTTTGAAATCTGTATAAATAACAAATTTCATATTGAATCCCAGAAAACAAAATTTTCTGGGATATATTGTAATTAATTTATTCATTTTTCCGGTGGAAATTTATTGCCATATTCTTTTAAACCTAATAATTAAATAAAAATTAAAACTGCTTAGTTATTGTAGAGGTTTTTTATTTAATCTTTAGACATTAATTTAACTCATTTATAATAATTTTATTATGTCTACTGATTTTTTAAACCGTCATATTGGTCCAAGAGAAGACCAAATAAATAAGATGCTTTCCGATTTGGGCTTTAATTCATTAGAAGAAATGTCCAATAAAATTGTACCTAAAAATATTTTATGCAACTCTACAATTGGACTACCCAAACCTATAAATGAAACTGAAACTATAGAACGTTTAAGAAAGCTTGCTAAAAAGAATAAGGTATTTAGTTCTTTTATTGGAATGGGTTACTACGATACGATATTACCAGGAGTCATCCAAAGAAATATTTTAGAGAATCCGGGGTGGTATACTGCATACACTCCATACCAAGCTGAAATAAGCCAAGGACGACTTGAGGCATTATTAAACTTTCAGACAGTAGTCTCCGAACTCACAGATTTACCTATATCAAATGCTTCTCTTTTGGATGAAGCAACCGCTGCAGCAGAAGCTATGGTTATGTTTTACAATAATGTGCGAGAAAGTAAAAAGAATGAATTTTTAGTATCTGAATCATGTCACCCTCAAACTATAGATGTCTTAAAAACGAGGGCAAAACCATTAAAAGTAAAATTAAACATATGTCATATTACTAAAGAAAATTTTAATCCAAATATCTTTGGTGCACTATTACAATATCCAGATTCTAATGGCTATATAACTGACCACACGGAAATAATAAACCATGCAAAAAAATATAATGCAAATATATGTATTGCCACTGACCTTCTTGCATTATCTATTTTAAAAACTCCTGGTGAAATGGGTGCAGATGTCGCAATAGGCAGCGCACAAAGATTTGGAGTTCCTATGGGATACGGGGGTCCCCATGCAGCATTTTACTCAACTACAGAATATTTTAAACGTAAAATCCCAGGTAGACTTATTGGGGTATCGCAAGACTCTCATAATAATCCCGCACTTCGGATGGCGCTCCAGACAAGAGAGCAACATATTCGAAGAGAAAAGGCCACCTCAAATATATGTACTGCTCAGGTATTATTAGCAGTTATCTCTGGAATGTATGCAGTATACCATGGCCCAAAAGGCTTAATTAAAATAGCAAAAAAAGTTAATAGATTAACTCGTCTTCTAGCCTCCTCTTTACAAAACTCTGGGTTTGAATTATTTAGTAATACGTTTTTTGATACAATCCGTTTTAGAGCTAATAATTGGCAACAAAAAGCACTAAAGGCAAAATTAAATTTTAGAGATTTTAATGATGGTACAGTAGGAATATCATTAGATGAAACAACTACAATTGTTCACATTAAATCAATTCTTGATGTTTTTGATGTAAATACTAATACTGAATCACCATCCTCTATCCCAAAATCATTAAAAAGAAAATCATCGTTTTTACAAAATCCTGTTTTCCATAATTATAGATCAGAAACCGAGATGTTACGCTATATACATATTTTAGAAAAAAAGGATCTTAGTTTAAATACAAGTATGATTCCTCTTGGTTCGTGTACAATGAAACTGAATGGCACCACGGAAATGACTGGGATTACCTGGCCTAGATTTTCCAACATACATCCCTTCGCTCCATTAAGTCAGGTAGAAGGATACAAAATATTGATTAATGAACTAAATGATTGGCTTATTAAAATAACAGGATTTGATTCTATCTCCATGCAACCAAATTCTGGTGCTCAAGGTGAATATGCAGGTTTGATGGTTATTAGGGCCTACCATAAATCTCAAGGGAATGGTCATAGAAACATTTGTCTCATCCCATCTTCAGCACATGGTACAAACCCTGCATCTGCGATAATGGCAGGAATGAAAGTTGTTGTCATTAAATGCGATGAGAATGGGAATATTGATATAAATGATGTAATAAAAAAGGTAGATAAACATGGAGAAAACCTTTCGGCTTTCATGGTGACATATCCATCAACACATGGTGTGTTTGAAGATACAATAAAAGAGTTGTGTGCAATAATTCATGATAATGGAGGTCAGGTATATATGGATGGTGCAAACTTAAATGCATTAGTAGGGCTATGTAAACCTGCTGACTTCGGTGCTGACGTAATGCATATAAACCTCCATAAAACTTTCTGCATCCCTCATGGCGGTGGCGGCCCAGGAATGGGTCCAATTGTATGCAAAGAACACCTATCAACCTTTTTACCAGGACACTCTCAAATCAAAACATCAAACAAAAATGCAATATCTGCAATATCTGCAGCACCTTTTGGTAGCAGTAGTATATTACCAATCTCTTGGGCTTATATTGCAATGATGGGTGACAGCGGTCTAGATAAAGCAACAAAAGTTGCAATATTAAATGCAAATTATTTAGCAAAAAAATTAGAGGGCCACTATCCTATACTCTACAGGGGTTCTTCTGGATATTTTGCACATGAATTCATTATTGATATCAGACCCATAAAGGAGCTATCGAATATTAATGAAGAAGATATTGCAAAAAGATTAATGGATTATGGTTTTCATGCCCCAACAATGTCATGGCCTGTCCCTGGAACTATGATGATAGAACCAACAGAAAGTGAATCTAAAATTGAGCTAGATCGTTTCTGCTTAGCTATGATTTCAATAAAAAAAGAAATTGATTTGATTATAAATGGCGAACTAGACCCTATAGATAATCCTCTCAAGAATGCCCCACATACCGCTGATTATGTGGTCTCAGATGATTGGAATCATTCATATTCAAGAGAAAGTAGTTGCTTCCCAATGAACTGGCAAAAAAACAACAAATATTGGCCTCCTGTTTCAAGAATTGATAATGCGTATGGAGATAGAAATCTTATTTGTACATGCCCCGATATAAGTGAATATGAGGATTAAAATATTTAATATGAAATAATTATTGTGTCTTTATTATCCAGTATGATTATTTTGTAAATTATATTGCTATGAAAATATCATTACAAATCTTTCCATTTATAATATTTTTCTTCTTTTGCTGTGGAGAGGAAGGCGATTCAAACAATAACCCCGCAGATATAACAATCAGCATTCTATCTCCAGAAAGTCAATCCATAGTACAGGATAACGTGATTATACAATGTGAGACCAATAATGATAATTTTGTCTTGAAAATAGAATTATGGGTTGATGGAGACTCAACAGAAATATACGATTATGTAGCACCTTTTGAACTTACTTGGAATACAAATAACTATGATAATGGTAACCATGAAGTTTTTATTCGTCTTTATGATGAGAATCAAAATAAATATGATAGTGAAACCATAACTTTAAAAGTAAATAATTTTTTGGTTTTCTCTAAAACATTTGGTGTAGAGGCAATCAGTGAATCTGGGCATTCTATACTACAATTAGATGACAGTAGCTTTGTGATTCTTGGCAGTATTGATAATAAAGCTTTATTACTGAAAACTGACCGATATGGGGAATTAGAATGGAATCAATCGTTCGGAGGAAATCAGCTATTAGATATTGCAACCCATATTCATCCTACATCAGATAATGGATATATAGTATCCGGGACAACAGAATCATATGGCTATGGAGGAAGCGATATATGGTTGATAAAATTCAACCAAAATGGCTTAATGGAATGGAATAAAACATACGGAAGTATAAATAATGAAACAGGTGGTAATGGAATAGAGACCGCTGATGGGGGATTTTTAGTAATAGGTAATATAGATAGACAGGGAAATGGAGACAATGATATATGGTTGATAAAAACTAATTCTCAGGGTGATTCTGTCTGGACTAGAACTTATGGAGGGGAAGAATTTGATGAGGGGGCAGATATAATATTAACTGATGATAATGGTTATGTTGTTTTAGGAAGCACAAAATCATTTGGGGAGGGGGAATCAGATATATGGATAATAAAAGCAGACTCTAGCGGTAATGAGGAATGGTCTAAAACATATGGCAACGGCAGTGATGATAAAGGCCAGTATATATTAAAGACATACGATGGTGGATATATTATTCGTTATATTATTAATTCATTCGGCGATGGGAATACATCGGTTGGATTACTAAGGATCAACCAAAATGGACAAGAAATTTGGACCAAGACAATTGGCGGAAGTACTGGTATCACCGGAGCTTCATTTGAAAAAATAAGCACAGATGAATATATAATGGCATGTTCCTTATTTGACTATGGAGATAATGCATACAATGCATACATAATTAAAATAAATGATAGTGGAGACGTATTATGGGATAAAACCTTTGGCAGCAAAGAAGATGATCGTGGAATGTCCATAATTCAGACAAAAGATGATGGTTTTATTATTGTTGGAAGTACAAACAATTTAGGGAATGGAGATAAATACTCATCCGATCTTTGGCTTATAAAAACAAACTCAGAGGGAAATACTGTAAATTTTAATAATTAAATTTAATATTAATTAGATGGTTCTGAGTTTTGGATTTGATTTATTACCGTTATATCACCAGTATCTCCATCAATATCACATACATACCAATAAATACCACCATTACCACCACTTTGCGAAACCTGTATTTGCTGCCCTGAACAATCTGGGCTGTTATAAATCTGTACGGTACCCCCAGAAAAATACAGTTGACCGGTTTGTCCAAAATCTTTTATATAATAAACATAATTCCCTGTGTAAGATTGTCTTATCGTAATAGTTTCTGGCCCATAGCCATTAACATCATCAACATCTAATGTAACAAATGGAACCGTTTCCCCACTTCCTCTATTGCCATAGTATATCCAATAGGAAGTTCCTTCAATCTCCGGCGTTCGAATATGGGAATCCAAATCTGGAGGTTCTGAACTCCAATTCAAGACCATTCTAATCTCACCAGGTTCAGGAATAGGGCTAAGGGAAAAGTCGTATCTAAAGGCATCGGTAGGCGCTGAATCTATTTGAAATGAACCAGCATATGGACAAAACGAATCTTTTATTGATTCCACATCATAATTCCCATTTTGTATTGAAAGAAATATTTTATAATTCCCACTACTATCTGTAATCGCATTCAAACCATTAATAACAACATCTGCTCCTTCAATCACTGATCCATCTACAGCATTTGTAACAAAACCTTCAATCACGCCACCAACAACTCTAATTGAAACACTCTTAGCATCTGAAGCACCAATACCATCAGAAACTTTGCAAGAAACATGAAAATATCCACTTTTATTTGGCGCAGTCCATGTTGCTGAGTCACCATATGAACTGATATTCCTACTCGATGAATACCAATCATAAGTTAGTTTATCATCATCAACATCCTGAGCATCACATTTAAAAGTAACCACGCTACCTGAAGTTGCAACAGAATCACTCGCAATGATGGAAAGGACTTCAACAGGGCCGTTTTTCATCTCACAGGAGGGTATTACGATAACGATTAAAACAACAGTAACAATATAATTATCAATTCTCATTCTACTTTAATATCTATAGTAAAAATATCTACTCCATTAAACTGATCTGTAACTGTGCAGGTAATGGAATACTCTCCCGCTTCCTCTGGAGCAGACCAAGTTGCGCTATTTAAACTGCCTGCATTTATATCTCCAAAAGCAGAATCCCAACTGTAATTCAGGCTCTCTTGTTTTAACATGCTTGACTCATCATCATCACTAGCCTTGCATGTTAATTCTACGGTTCCACCAATTTCAACAGGATTTGGCGTTGCATATATTGCGCTTATAACAGGCTCATAATTATGTACACAACCGATAAAAAGGCTTGATAAAATCAATATGGAATTTACAAGCCATACTTTTTTATTACTTATTTTCTTAAAAATAAAACTCAAACGAATAATACCTAATTAAAGAAGATGTCAATAATGTATAATGGTTTAAAGATTAATTCAAATAGCAACCTTATTAAAAAATACTTAGTATCCTAGCATTAGTGCAATCAAAGCATATAAATCATTAATGTTTAAAGAGCCATCATTATTAAGATCAGCTAAATGATTATATTCACTATTTGTAAGAATTTGATTTGATACAATTATTAAATCTATTATATCTATTGAGCCGCTATAATCAACATCACCAATTTGATAATCTAAAGAAAATTGATTGAAAAATTCCCAAATAACATCGCTGGCATGAATATCCATATTACCCCAAACACCAGGCCAGTCATGACCACCATTGACAATCTTATACAGCCAAACTTCATTATTGTTGACACCATTTAAGTATTTTTCTGTAATAACATAACTACCATCATTTTCATAAATGTCAGGAAGGGTATCAACCATAAACCCAGTACAACTATTTATTTCTTTCCAAAGTTGTATTGCTTCATCAACGCCTACGTAAGACCCCCAACCATCAACATTATCGATATCTCCATCCCACCATGATACGTTATCATTTGTGCCATGTATCTCCAAAAGAGGAATTGGTCTTTCAGGTTCACAAGTTTCAAAAATCCACTCCATCATTATACCTGCATTGGGCGCAATCGCTCTAAAATATTCAGAAGCCTGGCAACCTAATAAATAACTGAAATCACCTCCATTTGACATCCCCGTGGAGAATGTATTTATCTCACTAAAATCATACTCATCTTGCAGGTGCTGCGCTAATGAAATAATAAAACCAACATCATCTACTGTTTCATTCCAATGAAACTCATATCCAACATTAAAAAATGCATTGTTATAATTATCAATAGTCCCTTGCGGATAGCATACAGCAAATCCATTTTCATTTGCAATTTGATTCATCCCAGAATATTCCATAATTCCTTCTGCTGATCCTGAATAACCATGAAATACAAAAATCAATGAAGCCTCAGGCTCAATGGACTCAGGAATAAAAAGATAATACTCACGATTAAAACCTGCATACGGATGCTCGAGCAATACAGGTTGTGATAAAGAGTAAGTGAAAATAAATAAAAATAGAAAGGAGCGATATGGCATATTTGAATCTACCTACTTATAAAAATAGAAGAATCAAAAAAATTTGTTAAGGTTCTATTTGCCAATAATAATTATTTTAATAACAACATTTTTTTTGTTTGGCTAAACTGTTCTGCTATCATACGCGTAAAATAGACCCCTGATGCCATTTCCCTACCTTTATTATCAGTACCATCCCAACTAACAACATGCTTACCATAGTCCTGTTGTTTATTGAAAATATTCTTAACCTCTTGACCCAGAACATTATAGACTGAAATAACAACTTTAGATCTCACTGGTAGTGAATAATGCATCTTTGTAATAGGGTTAAAAGGATTAGGATAGTTTTGCCCTAAGGAAAATACTTCTGGAATATTGGAGAGAATTTCTTCTGTGGTCCTTGTTACATATTCAGTATCTCCTACAACTAATTTAAAATCATAAGATTGCTCTGAAACAACAGACAAAGGAATACCTGACTCAACTAAATCATATGAAATGTTCTTCTCTTTTATATTAACAAATGCTATTACTAAATCTTCAGGTATATGGCCATTTAAAAAGCCTCCTGAAATCATTAATTGCTTTGCATCGGTATTATTTTCCAGTCTTAAGTTCCATATACCATTCTTATTATTGACACCTCTAATATCTCTTATATACTCAAATGCTTTTGTCTCATTAAGGTCCATGACCAAGGATATTTCTTGATTAATATTTGGATATATTGGGGTATCAAATAAATCAAACGAATTAATTGCGTTTTTTTGTCTTCCAATTTCAGTGGAATAATTAAAATATGTATCGGAGTCCAACTTTATATTCAGCATCCATTCATAATCTAATGCCAAGATTATTGAAGATGAATCTGAATCAGAGAATGGAAGAAGGGTGATTGTGCCTTCCTCCGATGCATAGATTGCATATCCATTCCATGGCCTTAGTTCATATTGAGGACCACTCCATCCTCTAGGCTTATCTGGTAAACCGTAGGTGATTGGATTGCCAATAACACTATCTTTTTCAAACTGTACAGAAAAAGTAAATGGGTTTCCTATCAAATTCCATCCAGGAGTTAAATCAATAACAAACGGATTAAGTGGTATTGTAGAAGAAGTATCTTCTTCAAAAACCACTGATTCTTTATATTGATGTCGAAACCAGTAAGCATGTCCTATTTCAATTTCAGTTGGATTGGAATAACTCTTTTTTACAGGATCCCAGGTATAAAACACATGCCCCTCATTTAAATTAGATATTGCTAAATTTGAATTATAGGGTATTGATGGCCAAGAGATGAGTCTCCAAATATTTTTAACAATTCCATTTGGATAGTAGCTGTAATCACTTGCCATTGTTAACTCAGTATTATTAAATCTTATGCTAGAACTTTTAAAATCTGAAATAGTGGATTGACCCATATTATCTACACTGGAAACACGCGCTCTAAAACCCTGAACACTAACTAATGAATCATGAATAGTGGCCTCATATTCATTATCTTCAACCTTTAACATAGGTAATATCAATTCATTCTTTGTCCCACCTATCTGTAAATATAAATCTGCACTATCTATACCATTAAGATCATACATCGTTGCTGAAACAGCTATGGACTCACCATTTTTCTGAATATTATCTGGAAAATAAAAATTCGAAATTATTGGAGGTTCAGAAAAAACATTTTGCACTGTTTTCAAAAAACCCACTCCCACTAAAAAAGAATCGGAACTAATATCTTTTGATAGATTTCCACCTATGCTACTATTAATACCAATTGAGTCGTTTTGTATCGTACCTTGGCCTATAGGGATATATGAAAATTGAATCCTATAGTCCTGTGGATAAAGATTTCCTATAATTAATAATATTTATAAAAAAGACCTTTTAATCATATTATATATAAACCTATTTATTGCAACACTATAAAATTAAATACCAACGGCGTATCAGTATTTATTGTTGTTCCTGTACGATTAACGATGAAAAAATCCCAACCAGTTGAAGAAACATTAAAAGTATGTACTTCAACTTTATGATTACTTGTGCACTTCATTAA
>MDTE01054503.1_pt1 | contig 12602 bp, 14 predicted proteins | sample 811231 | NCBI WGS metagenome assembly MDTE01 (sample SAMN05326651, study PRJNA326480) | marine metagenome | isolation source: seawater | place: Indian Ocean: Red Sea | collected 2010
CTCGTAGGCGGCGTTGTTCGGCTCGATGCGGAAGCCGAGGTTCGCCACCTGGCCGCCACCGGCCCGACGGATGGCCGAATCCGGCTCGCGGGTCACGACCACGCCCCAGCTGCTCTGATCCCACACCTCTTCGCCGATGGTGGTGTAGTGCATCTGGGCTTCGATGTCGGCACCCTTGGGCAGCCGCACCGCCACGCCGTCCTCATACACCCGACCGAGACGGTTCGGCACGTAGCCGCCCACGCGCGAGCCGCGCGCCTGGGTGCGGGTGCGATCCCGCTCCAGCGCAACCGCACCGGTCGCCGGCTTGCCATCGTCCTCGAGCACCTGCGAGATGACATGGTGCACGACGCGCTTGTCACCAGGCCGGTACTCGTGGGCCGAGATCCAGGTATCGGCGGGGAGGTTGGTCGGCACCGTGACGTAGGAGTAGGGCACGGTCCCGTCGGCCGGCACCCGGAACGGCTCCAGCATCGTGAAGACGAGATCCGGCTCGCCGATCGACCACCCCTCGGTGAACTGCGGCACCTCGGGCAGATCGGCCTCGTTGCCCGCCGGCGCGCCACCGTCGACCCAGGCCGCGATGGTCTTGATCTCGGCGTCGGTCAGGCTGCTGTCGTTCTTGTAGGCGCGCACGCTCGTGTCGGCGCCCCAGGGCGGCATCTCGCGCGCCTCGACCTTGCTCTTCACCGCACGCGCCCAGGGGCGCGTGTCGTCATAGGTGATGAGCGACATCGGCGCCAGATGGTTGGGCCGATGGCAAGACACACAGTTCTCGTAGAGGATCGGCGCCACGTCCTTGGCGAAGGTTGGTGTGTCCTCCGCGGCCGTGGCCGTCGTCGCCCCTGCCAGCACCAACACCGCAGCGGCAGCCAGCATCGCACTCGAAACTCGCATGCTCATATCTCCCCCGTAGTCACGCACCGCGGACCACACGTACAACTCTAGTACCTAGCCGCCAGTATGGCGGATCTGTCAGGAAAGTCCAGGGGTTTTCCTAGCGAGGCGGCGGTTCCGCGGCCGGGGTCGCCGGCAACGCCGGCGCCACGATGGGTCCCTCGGACAGTGCCAGGCGGATCCGGTCTGCCAGGGCATCGGCATCGGCGTTCGGATCGCCGTTGGCCGGCGTAGCCCGGGCACCCGTGGGCATCCCGTAGCGCAGCATCACCTCGGCCTCGCCGTGATCCTCCACCTCGGCCTGGATCAGCTCGGCCATCAGATCCCGACGCTCGAGAATCGCCTCGATCTCCCGCTCGCTCAGCCAGTCGCCGAGCGCCGCGGTCAGCGATGCCTGATCGAGCGCCTGCATCCGCGCCCACAGGTCGCGGTCGACCCGGTCCATGTTCTCGTGCGCCATCCTCCGGTCGGGACTGAACGATCGTGAGTGGTCGATGATCATCAGGTTCCAGGCCGGATCGACCAGCCAGTTCCCCTCGTTCGGGTCCTGGTTGTAGATGAGGTTGTCGAACATCTTGGCCCGCACCAGCTGAATGGTCCAGTAGCCCAGCTGGCGGATGGGAGGCGTCGGCGTGCCACCCAGATCCCGGAAGCTCTGGGTCGGTGACACCCACATCACCGCCGCCCCCAGCTCACCCCGGATCCGGCGCTCGACCTTGACCGGAACCATGCCCAGCCCGAGCAGCTTGTCCAGCTCGTAGGCGGCGATCTCGGCCAGGTAGCTCTCGTAGTGCCCTCGCTGGATGCCCGGCTTGATCGGCTTCCAGGCGAATCGAGCCACCGGTCCACCGGGGGCCAGGTCGGCGGCCTTGGGGTTGGTCACGCCCACCGGGAGATCGTCGAGTCCGAGCACCTCGGCATCGCGGAGATACGCCTCGATCTCGGCTTCCCGGCCAAGCCACGTCTTCGCACTCTCCGCGTCCGGGTCCTGTGCCCACGCGGGCACGGCGCCAGCGGTCATCAGCGCTATCCCGAACGCCGCCGTGTGAGCCTGCCACCCCTGCATGTCTGCCTCCTCGTGCGCTCGCCTAGTACAGAACGAGCCCCTCGCCCTTCTGGGCCACGAGCCGATCGAAGTGCGCCACCAAGTTGTCGCGCCGCTCCATCACCGCATCGACCTCCCCACCGTTCAGATAGGGGTGCGTGTGCTCCGCCAGCGCGTCGCGGGTCAGCCCGCGCATCCGCTCCAGCACCGCGCGGTCGACCTGGGTCACGTTCTCGGGCGCCTGCAGCTCACCCCAGATCCGGAAGGCGCGGGAGAAATCGATCATCCACATCTTCCAGTTCGAGTCGTACAGGATGTTGCCCTGGTTCCGGTCGGTGTCATACACCAGCTCGGCGAACACCAGCATCCGGTAGTACTGCTGGTTGAACGCTTGCATGTCGTCGGGCCACCGCCGCTCGTCCAGGCGCGCCTGCTCGTCCATCACGACGTCGTCGACCCACCAGGTCATCGCCCCGCGCTTCCCGTCCCACGACCGTTCGACGGTGACCGGCATCATCTGGTCGAGACCGAGCAGCTCGGCCACCCGGTAGGCCGCGATGTTGTAGCGGTAGGCATCGACGAACCCCAGCTCGCGCCGCGTGCCCAGCCGCTGCTGGGTCGACCGCTCGTCGACCGACTGGAACGCCACGTCGTGGGTCACGGTGCCGTCGCTCAGCGTGAGCCGCCACGGCTGGGTCACACCCTTGCCGATCGGCTCGGCCGCCACCACCTCCGCCGTCAGCATGAACTCCTGAATCTGCGGCTTGCTCAGTTCCTGAGCGACGACGTCATGGCTCAGCAGGGCGCTGAGTGCCAGTGCGCTTACGAACGCCGTCCTCCAGGACTGTCGGTCTCCCATGCTGCCCTTCATCTGGTCCACGCGCAGAACCGGCCGGTCAGGGGCCATCAACGTCCGGAAGAGCTCTCGAATAGGCGGATTATACTGTGGGCCGTTTCGACGTGGGATCGACCCCGCCTTTCCGGATACCGCCATGGACTTTGCCTATTCCGACCGCACCCGCGCCCTCCGCGAACGACTCCTCACTTTCATGAATGAGGTCATTTACCCTAATGAGGCGGTGTATGCCGAGCAGGTCTCCACGTCAGAGAACCGATGGGTGTCGCCGCCGATCATGGAAGAACTCAAGCAGGCGGCGAGGGATGCCGGTCTCTGGAACCTCTTCCTGCCGGACAGCGACCTGGGCGCCGGGCTGAGCAACCTCGAGTACGCCCCGCTGTGCGAGATCCTGGGTCGCTCGCCCATCGGCCCGGAAGCATGCAACTGCTCGGCTCCCGATACGGGCAACATGGAAACACTCGTCCGCTACGCGAGCGATGCCCAGAAGTCCGAGTGGCTGCCGCCCCTGCTCGACGGCACCATCCGCTCAGCCTACGCCATGACCGAGCCGGCGGTGGCGTCATCGGACGCCACCAATATCGAAGCCCGCATCGACGCCGATGGCGACGACTACGTCATCAACGCGCACAAGTGGTGGACCTCGGGCGCGGGCGACACCCGTTGCAAGCTCTTCATCCTGATGGGCAAGACGGACCCGACGGCGCCGAGGCACCAGCAGCAGTCGATGATCCTGGTGCCGGCCGACGCGCCCGGCGTCACGCTCGTGCGTCCCCTGACCGTCTTCGGCTACGACCATGCCCCCCACGGCCATTTCGAGGTGACCTTCGAGAACGTCCGGGTGCCGAAGAGCAACATCCTGCTGGGTGAAGGTCGAGGCTTCGAAATCGCGCAGGGGCGGCTCGGCCCTGGCCGTATCCACCACTGCATGCGGCTCATCGGCGTGGCCGAACGGTCGCTCGAGGCGATGTGTCGCCGCGCCCGCTCTCGGGTGGCCTTCGGCCGACCGCTGTCCGATCAGGGGGTGGTCATGGAGCAGATCGCGAGCTCGCGCATGCAGATCGAGCAGGCGCGTCTGCTGACCCTGAAGGCGGCGCACATGATGGACACGGTGGGCAACAAGGTGGCCCGGGCCGAGATCGCCATGATCAAGGTGGTGGCGCCCAACATGGCGCTCGACGTCATCGACCGCGCCATCCAGGTGCACGGCGGGGCCGGCATCTGCGACGACTTCGGACTGTCGGCCGCCTGGGCCCACGCCCGGACCCTGCGTCTGGCGGATGGTCCCGACGAAGTGCACCGTCGCGCGGTCGCGCGGCTGGAGCTCAAGAAACATGACCCGGCCACCGAGGCCGGTAACTAGAGAACCCGAGGAACGTCCATGTCAGAAGCCGTCATCGTCTCGACCGCGCGCACCCCGATCGGCAAGGCCTTTCGGGGCGCCTTCAACAAGACCCACGGCGCGGTGCTCACCGCCCACGCCATCTCGCACGCCGTCGCCCGAGCTGGCGTCGAACCCGAAGAGGTCGAGGACGTCGTCATCGGCTGCGGTTTGCCCGAAGGAGCCACCGGCCACAACGTGGCCCGGCTCTCGGCGATCCGTGCCGGCCTCCCGGTGACCACCTCGGGCACCACCATCAACCGGTTCTGCAGCTCGGGCATGCAGGCGATCAGCGTCGCCGCGCAGCGGGTGATGGCCGACAAGGTCCCGGTGATGGTGGCGGGCGGCGTGGAGTCGATCAGCCTGGTGCAGAACAACCTGAACCAGGAGCACTTCACCGAAGAGTGGCTGATGCAGAACAAGCCCGAGCTCTGGATGAGCATGATCGACACCGCCGAGGTGGTGGCCAAGCGCTACGGTGTCGACCGGGAGGCGCAGGACGCCTACGCGCTGGTGAGCCAGCAGCGGACGGCCGAGGCGCAGACCGCCGGCCGGCTCGACGACGAGATCGTGCCGCTCACCACGGTGAAGGTCGCCACCAACAAGGAGACCGGCGAGACCTGGGACGAAGAGGTCACGCTGAGCAAAGACGAGGGCAATCGTCCGAGCACCACGCTCGAAGGCCTCTCCGGGCTCAAGCCGGTGATGGGCGAGGACAAGTGCATCACCGCGGGCAACGCCAGCCAGCTGTCTGACGGCGCCTCGGCCTGTGTGGTGATGGACGGGGCGCTGGCGTCCAAGCGGGGGATCGAGCCGCTCGGCATCTATCGAGGCCTGGTGGTAGCCGGGTGCGAGCCGGACGAGATGGGTATCGGGCCGGTGTTCGCGGTGCCGAAGCTCCTGGAACGGCACGGCCTGACCATGGACGACATCGACCTGTGGGAGCTCAACGAGGCGTTTGCCGTGCAGACCGTCTACTGCCGCGACCGGCTCGGCATCCCGATGGAGAAGCTCAACGTCGACGGCGGGTCGATCTCGGTCGGGCACCCCTACGGGATGAGCGGCGCCCGGCTGGTGGGTCACGCCCTGATCGAAGGCAAGCGCCGTGGGGCGCGCAACGTCGTCGTGACGATGTGCATCGGTGGCGGGATGGGTGCCGCTGGCCTCTTCGAGATCGCCTAGGGAGCGCCTCTTGCCGTCCGACCCGGAGCTGATCGCCATCCGGCCCGACGAGCAGCTCGATCTGTCCCGGCTGGAGCCGTGGCTGCGCGAGCATCTGCCGGAGACCGACGGGGCGCTCGAAGTCGAGCAGTTCGGCGGCGGGCACGCCAACCTGACCTACCTGCTCAGGTTCGGGACGCGCGAGTACGTCCTGCGTCGTCCGCCGCTCGGGCCCGTCGCCCCCGGCTCGCACGACATGAGCCGAGAGCATCGGGTCCTCGCACACCTGGGCAACGCGTTTCCGCTCGCACCCACGAGCTATGTCCTCTGCCAGGACCCGGAGGTGCTGGGGGTCGACTTCCACGTCCTGGAACGGCGCCACGGCCAGGTCATCCGGCAGCGGATGCCCGAGGCGTATGGCGACGACCCGGCGCTGAACCGCCGGATCGGCGAGATGCTGGTCGACGTGCTCGGCGAGCTGCACGGGGTCGACCCGGCCGCCGGCGGTCTGGGCGACCTCGGACGCCCCGAGGGGTTCCTGACGCGCCAGATGGCGGGCTGGACACGTCGCTGGGAGGCCGCTCTCGACGAAGAGGTGGCCGACGTGCGGCGGATGCTCGACTGGCTCGGCAGTCAGGTGCCCGAGGCGCAGCGGACGACGCTCGTGCACAACGACTTCAAGCTGGACAACGTGCTCGTCTCATCGGACGACCCGGCCACGCCGGTGGCCGTCCTCGACTGGGACATGACGACCCGTGGTGACCCACTGGCCGACCTCGGATTCCTGCTGAGCTTCTGGACCGAGGCGAAGGACCCGCCCCACTGGCAGGCGGCCGCCCGGATGCCGACCGAGCAGCCGGGCTTTCCGAGCCGGGTCGAGGTGGTCGAGCGCTACGGTCAACGCACCGGCCTCGACGTCAGCCAGGCCGGCTGGTATCACGTGTTCGGGGTATTGAAGCTACTGGTGATCGTGCAGCAGATCTACATCCGCTTTGTCCGCGGACAGACCCAGGATCAGCGGTTCGCCGGCTACGGCCGTAGAGTCCGCGATCTGGCCCGAAAAGGGGTGGATTTGATCGACGGCGCCAGGTAGGCCGGAGCGCCGTCAGGCTACAGGCTACCCGCAGTCCGATGAAGGTCGGCCGGACTGCGTGGCGGTCCTGCCGAAGCCAGGCAGAACCGCCGGCTACAGGCTACAGGCGCTGGAAAGACCCCGCCGACGGACTCGCATCGAGCGCCTGAAGCCCGAAGCCTGAAGCCAGGTCGGCGAGCGAACCCGCCGACCTTAGAACGGCTTGTACACCACCATCACCACCGCGATGGCGACGAGGACGCCGGCGATGGTGGACAGCATCGGCACCTTGTCCGTCATCCGGAAGGCCATCCCGGTCAGCCCGGACAGACCCAGCCAGCACACCAGCTTCACCATGGCCCAGCCGGGGAACCCCAGCCCCATCATGCCCATGACCCCGAAGCCGCTGATGAACACCAGCAGGCTGAGGATGCCCGAGATCATCAGGAACGTGCGGCGGTTTTCCTGGGCGGGGGCGGCGAAGGCGGCGAAGGTGACTCCAGACATCAGGATCACCGACACCAGGTGGAGCACGAGAAAAAGCTGATAGTTCATGAGCGAATGCTACCTCGACCTCACGGGGAAATCGTCACACCACCGTCGACCACCAGGGTTTGCCCCGTGATGAACCGTCCCGCCGGCGACGCCAGCAGCAGCGCGGCACCGGCGATATCCTCCGGCTCGCCAATCCGCCCCAGCGGATAGGTTGAGGTCGCCTTCGCGAGCCGTTCGGGATCCTCCCACAGGGCGCGCGCGAAATCGGTGCGCACCAGCCCCGGCGCGATGCAGTTCGCCCGGATGTTGCTCCCACCCCACTCGACGGCGAGGTTCCGAACAAGCTGGGCATCGGCCGCCTTCGAGATGCCGTAGATGCCGAGCATGTCGTTGCCCTTGAGCGCCGCGATGCTCGACACGATGATGACCGCCCCGTCACGCCGCTCGGCCATCTGCGGCAGCACCCGGTTGCACAGCCACAGGTTGTGCTTGACGTTGGTGTTGAGCACCTTGTCGTAGGCCTCTTCGGTGACCGTGGCCATCGGACCGAAGTGCGGATTGACGGCGGCGTTGCACACCAGGATGTCGATGCGTCCCCACTTCGACATCACGCCATCGACCAGCGGATCGATCTGCTCCGCCTTCGACATGTGACACGGAATGGCCACCGCTTCGCCGCCCGCTTCATTGATCGCCTCGGCCACCGGCGCGCAGCTTTCCTCCCGACGGCTCGACACCGCCACCTTGGCGCCCGCCTCGGCCAGCGCCTCGGCGATGACCCGGCCGATCCCCTTGGACGAGCCGGTGACCACCGCCACCTGCCCGCTCAGATCGAACAGCGCCTTGTAGCTCATTCTCGTCCTTCCACCGTCGGCGGACCTACCCGGCCCGCGCCGCCTTGAAGTTGATGCCCAGGGTGCCGAACGCCGCGGCGCTCGACTGCTGGGGTGCGCCGGCGAACACATCGGCCCGCCAGGTGATCTCGAACCCGTCGAACCCGGCCCGGGTCACCACCGACTCGAGCTCTGCTTCCAGCAGAGCACCGGCGATTCAACCGGTCCAGAGCTCTATCTTCTCCTTGGCGCCGTCGGGCACCGCTTTCTGCACCAGGATGTCGCCAATCTGCAGTCGGCCGCCCGGCTTGAGCACCCGTCGCATCTCGGCCAGCGCCGCGGCCTTGTCCGGCATCAGGTTGAGCACGCCGTTCGAGATGACCACATCCGCCCACCCGTCGTGGACCGGCAGCGACTCGCCGTAGCCCTCGCGGAACTCGACGTTGGTGCGTCCCGCCTCGCTCGCCGCGGCCCGCGCCCGCTCGAGCATCGCCGGGGTCATGTCCACCCCAACCACCTCCCCCTCGGGCCCGACCATGCCAGAGGCCACCAGACTGTCGATGCCCCCTCCGCTCCCGATGTCGACCACCCGCTCGCCGGCGGCCAGCGCGCCCATGCTGAACGGGTTCCCCGTGCCGGCAAACGCCGCGATCGACGACTCGGGTACGCCCTTGAGCCACCCGTCCTCGTAGCCCAGGCGCTCGGTCAGCGGTCGGCCCGTGTGAAAGTGAAACCCCTTGTCCGGCTCGCGCGCGACCACCTCGTACTCCTCCTGGATGGCGCAACGCAGCGAGCTGAGATCGACGTTCGGAGGGCCGGCAGCGGTGGTCATGGGTGTCCCTTTCGGTACGTAGTGCGCCCCGGGATTATACGATTGATGCCCGACCGCACTCGAAGGAGCCACCAGTGACCGACCGCATGCCGCCGATCGCCGATGCCGAAATGACCGAGGAGCAGCGTGAGGCGAAGCGGGACTACCAGGACACGCGCAAGACCGATGAGTTCGAAGGTCCGTTCGTGCCGCTCCTTCGCAGCCCGGAGCTGCTGCGACATGCCCAGCGGGTCGGCGAGTACCTGCGCTATCGCAGCGCCCTGCCTCCACGCCTGAGCGAGCTGGCGATCCTGGTCACCGCCCGGCACTGGAGCCAGAGCTACGAGTGGGGCATCCATGCTCCGATCGCCGCCAAGGCCGGCGTACCGGCGGCTGTCATCGAGGCAATCGAGCAGGGCAACACGCCAACCGATCTTGATGAGGAGCAGACGGCGCTCTATGGCCTGTGCCGCGAGCTACTCGACACCCGTCAGGTCAGCGACCCGACCTACGCCCGGGCCCTCGACCGCTTCGGCGAGCAGGGGGTCATCGATCTGGTGGGCATCCTCGGCTATTACTCGCTGCTGGCGATGACAATGAACACCACCCGGACCGCGATCCGCGACGACATGACCCCGCTGCCGGACGTCAGGTAGGGCGGGACTTCAGTCCCGCCGGTCGCGGGGCTAGGTCGAACTAGGACGCCCCCAGGTCAAGAGTCACCCTGATCGCCGTCTCGACGTCCCGCAAGGCGTCCGGCCCCAGCCGGCCGAGCCGGCCTTGCACCCGGCGGCGGTCCACCGATCGAATCTGGTCGCCCAGCACCCGCGACGGCTTCCCTTTCACGCGCACCACCGCCTCGCCCGGATACAGCGACTCGACGTTGCTCGTCATCGGCACCACCACCACCCTGGTGCCGAAGCGGTTACAGGCATCGTTCGAGACGACCACCGCCGGGCGCGTCTTGCGGATGTCGGTCTCGCGAGCGGGCCCCAGCGCCACCCGGTGCACGTCGCCCCGGCGAGGCCATCGACTCACGACGGCCAATCCTCGACGTCGGTCTGTTCCCACGCCTCCGACAACTCCGCACGCCATGCTTCGCCGGCCGCGGCCTTGTAACCGGCCTCGAGCTCATCGCGGTCCGGGTATAGCCGGGCACGCACCGACTCGGCGATGAACCGACTGATCCCTTTCGGAGGACACTGAGCCTTCAACCGTCGATAGAGCGTCTCGTCGAGTGTGATGTTGAGTCTGACCGTCAAGGCGAGCCTCCCGGGCACAGCGAGAAATCTAATACTGTATTGTATACATCATTCATCACGGTATTAGGTCTCCCCGGCCCAGCTGTCCAGAACGGCTCGACGCTATAATCGGCGTTCAAGTTCACGAGACGGCTTCAACCATCGAGCGCGAACGCTGACCGCGAAAGCAGCAAGTCGAGTGCCGAACTGTGGATGCTGGAACCCGATCGACTGGTCGCCGGCGGGAGACCTGATTCTGGCCGGTGACCAGTCAGCGAGCGGCTCCGCCCTGTATCTGCTGGACGCCAACTACCAGAACGAGCGGCGCCTGACCACGCGACGCCTCGCGCGCTCGCCGGCCGGCTTCTCGGCCGACGGACGTCAGGTGCTCGGCATCTTCCAGAACACCACCGGCGACGGGACGGAGTGGCAGCTGTATGCGTTCGACGTCGACACCGGCGCCGAGCGGCTGCTGGCCGACCTCGACCTGCCGGTAAACGTCGGGGAGCTCGACAGCTTCAGCCTGCACCCGGACGGAACCCGTTTCGCGACCTCCATCGCGAAGTGGCCCTATGACATCTGGATGCTCGAAGGGTTCGAGTAGCGTCGCCCGCGCGTCTACCGGCGTTGATTGAATCTTCGGCCAACGAGCGCGGACGCGATGTTCACTTTCTGGATGTCGATGGTGCCGCCGGCAATGCCCCAGCCCCAGGCGTCGCGCATCCGGCGCTCCATGGGGTAATCCTTCGAGTAGCCGTAGCCGCCCATCAGCTGCACGCCGGCGCTGGTCACCTCGCGCGCCGACTCGTTCGCCACGCACTTGGCGATGCTCGAATCGGCGATCGACGGCAACCCGTTCTCGGCGTTCTGCGCCGCGCGGTAGATCAGCAGCCGCGAGGCCTCCACCCGCATCGCCATCTCGGCCAGCTTGAGCTGCACCGCCTGGAACTCGACGATCGGCTTGCCGAACTGCTCGCGCTCCTGCACCCAGGCCAGGGCCTCCTCGAGCGCGCCCGAGGCCTGCCCCAGCGCCATGGTGGCGTTGCCGCACCGCTCCAGATCGAACGCTTGCATCAGCTTCGGGAAACCGCCGGCCGGCACCACGAGATGCTCGATCGGCACCTCCACGTTGTCGAAGTAGAGATCGGAATCGGGGATGCCCCGGAACCCCATCAGCCGCTCCGGCTCGCCGAAGGTCATCCCCGGCGTGTCCTTGTCGACCAGCACGGCACCGATGCCTTTGGCGCCCGGTGCGTCCGACAGCCGGCAGTAGACCAGGTAGGTGTCCGAATGTCCGCCGCCCGAGCACCAGCGCTTGGCGCCGTTGATGACGATGCGGTCGTCCTTGATCTCACCCTTGGTGCGGAGATCGGTCAACGCGGTGCCGGCCTCTGGCTCGGACATCGCCACGGCAACGATCAGCTCGCCCTTGCACACCGCCGGGATCACCCGCTGCTTGACGCTATCGGTGGCAAAGTGCGCCAGCGCGTGAACCGGTCCGGCCACCGACTCGAAGATCGGGAACCCCACCGCCGACGACACCTTGGCGAACTCCTCGAGCACCAGGAACGCGTCGACGTTGCCGAGACCGAGGCCGCCATACTCGGTCGACACGTTGATACCGAGAAACCCCATCCCGGCGTACTTCTTCACCCAGTCGCGTGACAGCGGCGCTGCGTCCCGCTCGAGCTCCTCGGCCACCTCGAGCATCTCGCCCCGCGCGAACTCGCGCGCGGCCGCCTGCAACGCCAGCTGGTCTTCACTCAGTCTGAAATCCACGATCTCCTCCGTCAGTCAGCGCATCCGGCCACCGACCGCCCAGATGGTACACTCGCGGGCCGCAACGACCCGAGAAAGGACGACGAGATGCCACAACTGGATGGACCGGGCCTCGAAGCCCGACGCCGTGTGCTGGGCGACGAGTATGTCGACAAGGCGCTGACGGGCCTCGACAGCTTCAACGCCGAGTTTCAGGCGCTGGTCACCGAGTACTGCTGGGGCAAGGTCTGGACCCGGCCGACGCTGAGCGACAGGCAGCGCAGCCTGATCAACCTGGCGATGATCTCGGCGCTCAATCGCAGCGACGAGTTCAAGACCCACGTCCGAGGCGCCATCAGGAACGGCTGCACCGTCGAGGAGATTCGGGACACGCTAATGCAGGTGGCCATCTACGCCGGCATTCCCGCCGGGGTGGAGGCGTTCCGGCTGGCACGGCAGGTGTTCGAGGCCGAGGGCGTGACGCCGGCGCCCGCTGAAGACGCCTGACCCATCGAGACCGCACTTACTCACCGAGCTCGAAGAGCCGGCTGAACTTGAGAATCAGGCTGCGGCCGCCGCCTGACGCAATCGTGTCGCCGAGCCCCCGGGTGTCGTTGTAGACGAGGAAGAGCCCGGTATTGGCCTGACCAAGCAGCCCGACCCGCAGGTTGACCGACCAGAGGTCGGCACTGTCGTTGTACTGCACCAGCGCCTGGACGAACCGGCGCGGGCTGAAGTTGACCGCGACCTGCGCGCTGGTCAGGTTGGCCACGAAGCTGCCGCCAGGCAGGTCGACGTCGTTCCGGCTCCAGGCAAGTGACGCGATGAACACGTCGCCGCTCCGCATGTTGAGGGTCGGTCCCACCGTCACGCGATCGCCACCGAAGAAGCCGCCAAATCGTGCGCGTATCTCCAGGCTGACCGGCGCCCCCCGGTTCGTCTCGTAGGTGAGCTGCGCCTCGTGGTGGTCGTACACCCCGACCGGCACCACCACGCCGTCGGCGATCTCGAAGGCGGTGCGCACGCCCTCGCCGGTGACGTTCCAGGCGGTC
>MDTE01146985.1_pt1 | contig 12602 bp, 15 predicted proteins | sample 811231 | NCBI WGS metagenome assembly MDTE01 (sample SAMN05326651, study PRJNA326480) | marine metagenome | isolation source: seawater | place: Indian Ocean: Red Sea | collected 2010
AAATGCTTTAAATTTTTTTGCAACTCTAATCTGATCTTTTGCAATTAGTGGTCGGGCAATTGAAGTTCCCAACAAATATACTCCTTCATAAATTGCGTGCCCCCTTATCATAGGGTAGATATAATTTCTCACAAATTCATCTTTTAAATCTTGTATAATAATATTTTTTACACCAAATTTTTTAGCATTATTTAATATCTTATTTTTGTTAATTTTCTGACCAATATCTGCAGTGTAACAAATAATTTCAGCATTATAATTTTCTTGAAGCCATTTTAAAATTATAGATGTGTCTAAGCCTCCAGAATAAGCTAGAACAATTTTTTTTTTTGATTTCATTAATTAAAATTAACTGCAAGCTTTTTTTGCAGCATTATAAGCCTTGGTAAAACCTAAAAGTGAATAATGGTCAATAGTTTGTGACCCTTTTTGATTAAATCCAGTGATCATTATTCTTGACCCTTTTTTCATAACTTTAATCATTTTTTTTTCGATTTTATTATCAGCTATCCAAGCAAAACCTTGCTGAACAATGTCAAATTTAATTTTATTTTTACCAGATGTTGCGATAACCGAATTATCTTTATTGAATTCATAACCTGGACTAGCACTTATTTCATCTTTAATTTTTTCACCTGGTCTGAAAGATACAAATAATCTTGCATCTCTTTTATTTGATTTTGGTGACTGTAAAACAGGGGATGATTGCGCAAAACAGACTGTACCGGTAGGTTCTACTAAAACCATAGTTTGCCAATCTTTATATTTTCCAATTTCTTTTAAGTCCTCAGCCTTTAAGGGTGAAAGGCTAAACACAAACATCAATACATATATAGTAAAATATTTTTTAATCATGGACAGGGGTTTGAATAAATTTTTTGAACTTCATTAATTTCATCAATAACATCATTAGTTAAATTTATATTTACACTTTCTATATTAGTTTTCAACTGGTCCATAGTTGTAGCTCCAATAATTACACTGGTCATGAATTGTTGAATTTCACAAAATTTTATTGCCATTTGTGCAAAATTAAGATTATATTTTTTTGAGATTTCATAATAAGCATCAACAGCTTTTATAGTATTAGGTTTATTGTACCGTGTCCAAAAATCACCATCCCTCTCAAGTCTTGAATTTTTCGGAAATTGTTTATTTCGATATTTTCCAGTCAAATAACCACTCGCAAGAGGAGAGTATGCCAATAATCCAATTTTTTCTCTTATTGAAATTTCAGCTAAACCAATTTCATAAGATCTGTTTAGCAAACTGTATGGATTTTGAACTGACATCATTCTAGGTAAATTCAATTCCTTTGCTAAATTAAGGCACCTAGAAACACCCCATGGAGTTTCGTTTGATAACCCAATATTTCTAATCTTTCCTTCTTTGACAAATTTATTTAGATTACCCAAAACATCTTCAAATTTATTCCAATCCTCATTTTCATTATGTACATAGTTTAATCTTCCAAACATATTTGTGTTTCTCTCTGGCCAATGTAGCTGATATAAATCTATGTAATCTGTTTTTAATCTTTTAAGACTATTATTTAGAGCTTCTGTCATTCTTTTAAGGTTAAAGTTATTCCCTCCTCCACGAATATATTCTCTAGAAGGACCGGCTACTTTAGTTGCTAAAATTACTTTGTCTCTCTTTCTTGTTTTATGAAACCAGTTACCAATTATTATTTCTGTATGACCAAAAGTTTCTTGTTTTGGTGGTACAGCATATAATTCGGCAGTGTCCCAAAAATTGACACCTTGGTCTAAAGCAAAGTCCATTTGTTCAAACCCATCATCTTGAGTGTTTTGTTCTCCCCAAGTCATTGTACCGAGACAAATAGTACTAATATCTATGTCTGTATTGCCTAGTTTTTTGTAATTCATTGAAGTTAATTCTTTTATGGCATCTTGAATAATTAGTAAAAGACTATTATATTTCACATAATATGGAATTTGATAAACAAGGTATTTTAAATAGAGAAAAGTCTGCTCGACAGACTTCAGCGGTAATTGATGAAGGTCTGAGAGCCTACATGCTTAAAGTGTATAATTACATGGCAACAGGAGTTCTGCTAACAGGCATCATTGCTTTGTTATCATTTAAAATGTCAGTAGTAACAGATGCTAACGGCGCTATAGTCTCTTTAACACAATTTGGTAGCGCAATTTATTTGTCTGGTCTCAAGTGGATTGTGATGTTAGCTCCACTTGGAATAGTTTTTTATATGAGTTTTGGGATAAATAAAATGAGTGCATCTAAAGCTCAAACAACATTTTGGGTCTTCGCAGCATTAATGGGGCTATCATTATCATCAATTTTATTAGTTTACACTGGATTGAGTGTTACAAGAGTTTTCTTTATATCATCAGCAACTTTTGGTGCAATGAGTATATATGGTTATACTACAAAAAGAGATTTAACTAAATTTGGCTCTTTTTTAATGATGGGTTTAATTGGTATAATAATTGCATCTTTGGTTAATATTTTTTTAAAATCATCAATGATGTATTTTGCAATATCAATAATTGGTGTGTTAATTTTTGTTGGACTAACAGCATATGATACTCAAAAAATTAAAAACATGTATGTAGCAAGTGACTCTGGTGAATTAGTTGGAAAGAAAGCAGTAATGGGAGCTTTAACCCTATACTTAGATTTCATTAATTTATTTATAATGTTGTTGAGATTGTTTGGGCAAAGAAGATAAACTTTTTTTAAAGTTTTTTCCAGTTTGTATTTTTTAATAAATTTTTTAAATCAAATGAGTTTTTTAAAATTTTTCCATTAGTATCAGTAATTAAATATTTCAAATTTTTATTTTTAGGTTTGAAGTTTTTGCATATTTTATAAAGAGCATTTTCTGCAGCATTTTTAAAAACAATAAAACTTACTTGTTTGCTTGAAATGCTAAGACCGTAATCTTTCCAAGATCCTTCAGATACCATCTTAGCATATAAATCTAATATTATTTGTAATTCATTTTTCTCAAAAAAATGTTTGTTATCACTTTTTTTTTGTGAATTGTTTACAACTAATCTTAAGTTATTATTCATTAATTTTAATTTTATGTTTATTAATTAAAGAAATTTGAAATCCAGTAAATACAATTGTTATTGGTAACATCCCCCAAACTTTGAAGTTTACCCAAAATTCTTCTGATTGCGTTCTCCAAATTAATTCATTTAATAACGCGAGACCAAAGAAAAAATACATCCATCTTTTATTTAGAATTTCCCATCCTAAATCACTCAAAGGAATTGTATTTCCCATAATCTTTTTAAGAATTGGCTCTTTAGTGAAATATTTCCCAAAAAATAATGCTAAAGCAAACATTATATTAATTATTGTTGGTTTAATATATATGAATATAGGATCATTAAAGTAAATAGTTAGTCCTCCAAAAAAAGTGATCAAAATTCCACTTACTAAAGGCATCGGAGGTATTTTTTTTTCAAAAATCCAAACAATCACCAAAGCAACTATTGTCGCAATTATTAGAGGAGGAATTGCAATAGATAAATTTTTATCATTGCTGTAATAATAGTAAAAAAAAATAGCTAATGGTCCAAAATCTGTAATAAATTTTAAAAAGGATTTGTTCACTAAAAAGATATTAACATATTTAAGTGTGTCATAAAAACTTTATATTTTTTCCTATTGATTTTTAACTTTAAATCTACATATTAATCTCATGGCAATACAAAAAGCTAAATTTTCAATTGGAGATATTGTTAAACATAAGCACTTTGAGTTTAGAGGTGTCATTTATGACGTTGATTTTGAATTTAATAATTCTGAAGAATGGTACCAGTCAATCCCCAAAAATGTTCGACCTAGGAAAGATCAACCATTTTATCATTTGCTTGCTGAAAACGATGAAATTACTTATGAAGCATATGTATCTGAGCAAAACTTGCTAATAGATAATTCAGGTGAACCAATCAAACACCCTTTAATTGAGGAAATTTTTTCAGGTAAAAAAGGTTCAAGTTATTTTAAGCCATCTAATTAATCATTATTTAAACACATTTAGTTCAAATCTTTGACAAAGAAGTTATCTAAATTTTTCATATATCTGATCAAGAGTGTGAAATTTTTCCTTATCATTATCTCCCTCTGCATTCTTGATCAGAAATATTTTTCATAATAAAACTGTCTTAGAAATTTTTATGTTTAAATTATTTGAACCAAATAAAATTTTTTCAATTACGGCAAAAGCCCCAAAATACGTGCTGGGTTTATTTGTTATTGTGTGCTCGATTGGTTTAGTTGAGGCATTAATATTATCACCTGAAGATTATAAACAAAGTCACTCAGTTAGAATTATGTATGTTCATGTTCCTGCGGCCTGGATCTCTTTAGGTATTTTTTCATCAATTAGTTTGCTTTCATTAGGTGGATACATCTTTAAAAATCAAAATTTTTTTTTAATTGCTAAAAGTCTCGCTCCCTCTGGATTAGTTTTTAATATTGTGGCATTAGTAACAGGTTCAATATGGGGTAAACCGACGTGGGGAACATGGTGGGCCTGGGATGCTCGTATTACATCAATGTTAATTCTAGCTATTTTCTATTTATTATACCTAGTTGCTTGGAGAATTTTTGAAGATAAAGAAAAAGTTTTCAAGATAACTACTTTAATAACGATTTTAGGAGTCATTAATATACCAATTATAAAATATTCTGTTGATTGGTGGAATACACTTCATCAACCAGCCTCAATTAATATTATGGAAAAATCTTCAATTCATTCTTCGATGTTAGTTCCTTTAATGATTATGACTGCGGCATTTGCTCTGTTCTCACTCTTAATTTTTTTAATGAAATATAATACAGAACTGATAAAGTTAAAAAACAAGGGTTTAGATAGACTATGATCAATGAATTATTAAACATGAATGGATATGGAATTTACGTTTGGTCCGCGTTTTTATTTACTATGTTTAGTTTTATAACATTATATTTAGTGGTAAGAGTTCAGTACGCTAGAGAAAAAAATAAATTTCTATCAAAATATGAAACCCTTAGTAATGAAAAAGCTAAAATTGCAAGATCTCAACCTATTAATCAGGAAATTTTATCTAGCAGTCAAAGCATCTAACTTTTAAACCATGTATGGTCGAAAAGTTAAATTAAGATTTTTTTTCATTTTATTGATTATTTCAGTATTAGTATTAGCAATCTTTTTATTGTTAAAGTCCCTTGAGGAGAACGTAGTTTATTTTAAATCACCATCTGAAATTAGATCAATTCCAGAATTAAATACTAAAAAAATTAGAATCGGAGGAATGGTAAAAAAAAATTCAGTTAAAGTATCAAACAATCAAATTATTTTTGTAATTACAGATTTTAAAAATGAGATTAATGTTACTTATTCAGGGGCTGTTCCAAATTTATTTTCCGAGGGAAAAGGAGTAGTTGCAGAAGGCTTTTTAAAAGATAGGAAATTTTTTCAAGCATCAAAAATTTTAGCTAAACACGATGAAAATTATATGCCACCAGAGGTAAAAGCAGCTTTAGAGAAAAAATAATGATTTATAGTTTTATAGGATATCATGCTTTAATACTTGGATTAGTTGTTTCAATGCCTATATTTTTTTTTTCAATTAAAAATTTTAAGAATAATGAAATATTAGATGTAAAAATTATTAATTTTTCATTTATTCAATTATTATTAGTTATTATTAGTTTTTTAGGATTAATAATCTCATTTGTATTATCTGACTTTAGCAATGAAACTGTATTTAATAACTCTCATACAACAAAACCATTATTTTATAAAATTTCTGGTACATGGGGAAATCATGAAGGTAGTTTATTGTTATGGTTATTAGTGTTAACTTTCTTTATTTTTATATTCTTAATTCAATCAAAAAATTTATTAAAGAATTACAGAATTTTAACAGTCTTATTTCAGCAAATAATAATAATTGGTTTCTTTATTTTTTTAATAGATTCTTCAAATCCGTTTAATATTATTATTCCAACTCCAATTGAGGGTTTAGGTTTAAATCCAATATTACAAGATCCTGCTTTAGCAGTTCATCCTCCAATCCTATATTTAGGGTATGTTGGTTCCTCTATAATTTTTTCAAGTGTACTAGCAGCAACTTGCTTAAATTATATTTCAAAAACTTGGGCTTCCCATATTAAAAAATGGGTATTAGTTTCGTGGATATTTTTAACATTAGGAATTTTATTAGGATCAATATGGGCTTACTATGAGTTAGGATGGGGCGGATTTTGGTTTTGGGACCCAGTTGAAAACGTTTCATTAATGCCATGGTTAGCTTTAACAACATTGTTACATTGTATTATGGTTTTAGAAAAAAGATCCACACTTAGTTCTTGGGTAATAATTTTATCCATAACTACTTTTACTTTAAGTATGTGTGGAACGTTTTTAGTAAGATCAGGAATTTTAAACTCAGTTCATACATTTGCAAGCGATCCAGAGAGAGGAGTTTATATATTATCTTTCTTATTTATTTTAATTTTTATTTCTCTATTTGTGTTTTTTGTTTTTAATAAATCTAATAATAATGAAATAAAATCATTTTCGATATTAAGTAAAGAAACTTCAATACTACTTAATAATTGGTTTATGATGTATTTTTTATCAGTTGTTTTAATTGGAACAATCTATCCTATTTTTTTAGATGTTATTTCTTCAGAACAAATTTCAGTAGGACCACCTTTTTATAACAAATTAATTATTCCTTTTTTAATTCCATTTTTAGTATTTATGGCTATAGGTCCTCAATTGAAATGGATTAAATCTAATATAGATGGGAAAGTTTATTTAGTTCTTCTTTTAATTATTTCATTAACAGTTTCATATTTAATCGTAAAAAATTTCGGGAGAAATTTATTGGTCAATACTATCCTGATAGGGAGCGCTTTTTATTTATTTTTAATGACTATTAGAGATTTCTTTAAAAATAAATTACAAAATATTTCACAAAGTGTATCTCATTTTGGTTTTAGTCTACTAATATTAAGTATTTTACTCAACAATATTTTTTCTGGAGAAGTAATTACTAATCTAAAAGTTGGTGAAACTTTTAAGAATAATAATTATGAAATAGAATTTAATGATCTTAAAAAATTTGAAGAAAAAAATTATTTGTCCTTCAAAGGTTATTTTCTTGTAAAAGAAAAAAACGGATATGAAAAATTAGAACCTGAGTTAAGGGTTTATAATCAACCAAATATTATCACTAGTGAGGCAGATATTAAAACAACATTTTTATCAGATAAATTTATAACCATGAATACAGTTCAGAATGAAGAATACTTTAATATAAGATATCAGGTAAAGCCATTTATGCTATGGATTTGGATTTCAGTTATAATGATTTCGTTAGGTGGAACAATTAGTTTATTTAAAAGGCAAAGTTTATGAAAAAAAGAATGATATCTTTTTTAATTATTAGTTCATTAATTTTTGCATTTATAATTTTTTACAAAGGACTTAATAAATCCAGTTTTTATAATCCAAAAAGTGAAATTGAAAATATTCCTCAATTTTTTACCAATTCTTTTTATTCAAAAGAGGAAATAGATTCAAAAAAAATTTTTGATAAGGATAAATTTTATCTTTTTAATATATGGGCTTCATGGTGTGTACCTTGTATAGACGAACACCCAATATTAGTTGATTTAAGTAAAAATGATAATGTATTAATGATTGGTTTAAACTATAAAGATAAATTTAATAAAGCTGAAAAATTTCTAAATGAATTGGGAAATCCTTATAATATCATTTTATTAGATCGAGATGGGAAAGTAGCAATAGAATGGGGAGCGTTTGGTGTTCCTGAATCTTTTTTGATCCGTAATAATAGAATTGTAAAAAGGTTTATTGGGCCTTTAAATAAAAATTTACTTTTAGAAATTGAAGAATTAATAAAATGAAACTTTTAAAAATTATTCTATTATTCGTTTTTATTTTTTCTATTAATCCAATTACTGCAAAAGAATATAACTTACAAAATGATATAACAAAAAATTTGAGATGTTTAGTTTGTCAAGGCCAGTCTATTTACGATTCTGACTCAGAGTTTGCTATAAGTCTTAAATTAGTTATTAAAGATAAAATCGAACAAGGTTTATCTGAGGAACAAATTTATAGTTTTTTGACTGATAAATATGGTGAATGGATTTTGTATGATCCAAAATTTAATAAAAACACTTATTTATTGTGGTTTTTACCCTTATTGATCTTCATGATAGGTGGTGCAATAATATACAAAAAATTAATAAACTTTAAAAAATAATCTGTTAATAAAGATAATGTTCTTAAAAAAGCTTTGCTTATTATTTATACTAATTTTTCCAGCAACGAGTTTAATTATTGCTGAGGAACAGAATACTAATGAAAATCAGTTAAATTTTTTTGTTGGAAATTTTGATTTTAGTGACGATAAGCAGAAAGCTATTTTAGTTGGATTTCAACATCAAAACGAGAATTTAATTAGAGATACTATCTTAGGGAATGTCTCTCCTATAACAGGTGGATTTGTTACCGAAAATTCTGCTGCCTATATTTATACAGGTATAGAATGGAATGTAGATATGGGGGGAGGTCTAATTTTTACACCAAGTTTTGCACCTGGACTTTATCATGAGGGAGATGGGAAAGATTTAGGTCATGTATTAGAATTTAAATCTGAAGTTCAGTTATCTTATATGTCCTCAGACAAAACAAGCTTTGGTGTTTCATACAATCATGTATCTAATGCAAGCTTAGGAGATAAAAATCCTGGTGCGAATAGCTATATGTTTAATTTTATTAAAAATTTTTAAAAAAAAGATTATGAATTTGAAAGATTGTCACAATTTTAGTGACTTCAGAAAACTTGCAAAAAAAAATCTTCCATCTCCTATTTTTCATTATATTGATGGAGGTGCGGATGATGAGGCAACATTGAAACGAAATACAGAAGCTTTTAATGATTGTGATTTAGTCCCAAATGTTCTTACAAGTGTAGGTAAGCCAGACTTATCAACGACAGTTTTTGGAAAAAAAATTGATATGCCATTGTTTCTAGCACCTACCGCAATGCAGAGATTGTATCATCATGATGGTGATAAAGCATCTGCTAGAGCTGCAGAAAAATTTGGAACTTTTTATAGTATGTCAACAATGGCAAATACTACTATCGAGGAAATATCAAATATATCAAGTGGTCCAAAACTATTTCAACTTTATGTTCATAAAGATCAAGGTATTACAGATGATTTGATTGATAGATGTAGGAGAGCAAACTTTGATGGAATGTGTTTAACAGTGGACACACTAGTTGCAGGTAATAGAGAAAGAGATCATAGGACAGGTTTTACAACACCACCAAAATTAACTCTTCAAAGTTTAGTAAGTTTTGCGATGCATCCTAAATGGGTTTTCAATTATTTTACTCATGAAAAATTCCAATTAGCCAACGTGGTAAAAAAAACTGACAAAGGAACAAATATTGCAAAATCTGTAATTGATTATATTAATGAACAGTATGATCCTGCCATGAACTGGAAAGACGCGGAGTATTGTGTAAAGAAATGGAATAAACCATTTGCCTTAAAAGGTGTAATGTCAGTAGAAGATGCAAAAAGGGCAATTGATATCGGATGTACCGCCATCATGGTTTCCAATCACGGTGGAAGACAACTAGACGGCTCTAGATCTCCCTTTGATCAAGTAAAAGAAATTTCAGATGCGGTGGGAGATAAATTAGAAATAATTTTAGATGGAGGAATAAGAAGAGGAACTCATGTATTGAAAGCAATTGCTGCAGGAGCAAAAGCTTGTAGTTTTGGGAAAATGTTTTTGTTCTCTTTGGCCGCAGGTGGCCAGGCAGGAGTTGAAAAATTGCTAAAAAATATGCATGATGAGATCAACAGAGATATGATTTTAATGGGATGTAAAAATTTAAAAGAGTTGAATAGTTCAAAATTAATCTATAGAAAATAAGCCATAAAAATATGAAATTAGCAAAAAGTTTAGAAAGATTAGGTACTGAGTCAGCATTTACAGTGCTTGCAGAAGCAAAGAAATTAGAGGCTCAAGGTAAGCCTATGATACACTTAGGATTAGGCCAACCAGATTTCAAAACTCCACAGCACGTAGTTGATGCAGCTAAAAAAGCTTTAGATGATGGTCACCATGGATATGTTATGTCAAATGGAATTCCTGAATGCCGACAAGCTGTAACAAGGTGGATAAAAAAACGATATAACGTTGATATAGATTTTGAGAGAATTTTAATTATGCCTGGTGGAAAACCGACAATGCATTATGCTATTCAATGTTTTGGTGAACCAGGTGCAGAAATTATACATCCTACGCCAGCTTTCCCAATTTATGAGTCAATGATACATTACACGGGGTCAACTTCAGTGCCTTATGATTTAACTGAAGATAAAGATTTAAAATTTAATCCAGATAAAATTTTGTCTTTAATTACAGACAAAACTCGATTGCTAATTTTGATCAATCCGAATAATCCAACTGGTAGTTTTGTTGACAAATCAGATATTGATGTTTTGGCTGATGGTCTAAAGAAACACCCACATGTAACAATACTTAGTGATGAAATTTATAGTAGACAAATTTTTGATGGAAAAGAAATGCCAACATTTTTTAACTATCCAGAGTTAAGAGAGAGATTAATAGTATTAGAGGGATGGAGTAAGGCTTATTCAATGACAGGATGGAGACTTGGTTGGAGCTTTTGGCCGCAACATCTTGTTGAACATGTTAATAAACTTTTAATTAATAGTGTTTCGTGTGTAAACGCTGCTGCTCAGTTTGCTGGAATTGCTGCATTGGATGGACCAGATGACTCAATTAATCAAATGATGGAAAAATTTACCCAAAGAAGAGATTTAATTCATAAAGGTTTAAATGAACTAAATGGAGTAGAATGTAGTCTGCCTGGAGGAGCGTTTTATGCATTTCCTAAAGTTATTGGTACAGGTATGAATGGGGCAGAATTTGCTAGGAAAGCTATGCATGAAGCTGGAGTGGCAATAGTTCCAGGTTCTGCTTTTGGTGAAACTTGCCAAAATTATGTTAGATTCAGTTTCGCTGCGTCTCGAGACAATATTTCTCAAGCTCTAGAAAATATTAAGAAAATGCTAGGGTAAATTGATGTCTGAGTTAGTCCTTCCAAAAATTGATAAATCTATTTTAGATAGAAAAAATGAAATTGTTAAAAAATTGTCTAAATTAACAAATTCAGAAAATGTTTTAAGTGAGAGCGATGAAAAAAGACCATATGAAACTGATGCTTTGTCAGTTTATACACAAACTCCTTTAGCGGTTGTGCTCCCAGAAAACACTAAGGAGGTAAGTGAGATATTAAAATATTGCTATAGTGAGAATATTAAAGTAGTGCCAAGAGGTGCTGGTACAGGACTGTCTGGAGGAGCATTACCTCTTCAAGATGCTATTCTTCTTGGGTTAGGAAAGTTTAATAAAATATTAGAAATTGATTATGATAATAAATGTGTTGTGACCCAACCGGGGGTAACAAATCTTGGAATTACTCACGCAGTTGAACATAAAGGATTTTACTATGCACCTGATCCTTCAAGTCAGTTAGCATGTTCTATAGGTGGAAATGTTGCCGAAAATTCAGGAGGCGTTCATTCATTAAAATATGGAACAACTACAAATAATATAATGGGTGTACAAATGGTCATGATGGATGGAACAATTTGTAGATTTGGAGGTAAATCTTTTGATCAAGAGGGATATGATCTTATGGGTTTAATTTGCGGCTCAGAGGGTTTATTGGGAGTTGTAACTGAAGTCACTGTTAAAATTTTAAAAAAACCTGAAGTAGTAAGAGCTGCTTTAATAGGTTTCCCGTCTATTAAAGATGGTGCGGATGCAGTTTCAGAAATAATTTCAAGTGGAATAGTGCCAGCAGGAATGGAAATAATGGATAAAGCTTTGATTGAAGCTACAGATAATTTTAGTAAAGCAGGGTATCCAAGAGATGCAGAATTATTATTAATAGTAGAACTTGACGGAACACAGTCAGAAGTTAATGAATTAATTAAAAAAGTAGAGCTAATTTGTAATAAAAATAATTGTTCAAGTCTCAAACTTAGCAATACCGAAAAAGAAAGACTTTCATTTTGGGCAGGAAGAAAAGCTGCTTTTCCAGCATGTGGAGCCATGGCACCTGATTATTATTGTATGGATGGTTCTATTCCAAGAGGGAAGCTTGCTGAAGCATTATTAGAAATAAAAAAACTATCAGAAAAATATGAACTGCCAGTAGCGAATTGTTTCCATGCAGGGGATGGAAATTTACATCCGCTTATCATGTTTGATGGAAGCGATAAAGAGCAACTTAAAAAAACAGAAGAATTTGGTTCTGAAATACTAAAAACATGTGTGAGACTTGGTGGAGTGATTACAGGAGAGCATGGTGTTGGTATAGAAAAACGAGAGCTTATGTGTGAAATGTTTAATGATAACGATATTCAACAACAGTTGAATATAAAAAAATCATTGGATGAAAAAAATTTATTAAATCCTGGAAAAGTTTATCCTATACTTAGAAAATGTGCAGAGGAAGGAAGGG
>MDTE01007102.1_pt1 | contig 12601 bp, 10 predicted proteins | sample 811231 | NCBI WGS metagenome assembly MDTE01 (sample SAMN05326651, study PRJNA326480) | marine metagenome | isolation source: seawater | place: Indian Ocean: Red Sea | collected 2010
ACTATCATTGGAGATATTAAGATAGACATTATTAACCCCTTGTAAGGCATATGAGGTCTACTCAAACCTAATGCCGCTACAGTGCCTAAAGCAGTTGCTATAAATGTAGATGTTAAACCGACAAAAAAACTGTTTACTGTTGCATACATCCATTTATTGCTGCAAGGAGTTGTAAGGGTTTTATCAGTGCAAATTCCAACCATATATCGGTACCATCTTAATGACCAAGCTTCTGGATCAGGTGGAAAAGCGAGCATGCCCTCAGTAAAAATCATAAAAGGTGATACGCTAAATGATATGGGAATTATTGCTATTAATGGTGCAATAAGAAAAAAGAATACTGTTCCACAAAAAGTTAAATAAAAATAATAAAATAATCTTTGTCCTGGAGTTGTGTAACTAGGTAATGCCATCTTTATCCTAACTTTATATTATCAATTCCAACTATTTTGTTATACAACCAATATAACACTAGCATTAAAATTAAAAGAATACTTCCTAACGCTGAACATAATCCCCAATTTAAAGTAGTCTTTAGATGATATGCTATCCAATGACCTATTAATTGCCCATCCTTGCCTCCAACCAATGCGGGGGTAATATAATATCCTATTGCTAAAACAAAAACTAATAAACCTCCAGCACTTATTCCTGGAATAGTTTGAGGTAAGTATACTTTAATAAAAGCTCTAGCTGGTTTGGCGCCTAAATTTTGTGCGGCTCTCATATGACTCTTAGGGATTACCTTCATGACACTATAAAGAGGTAAAATCATAAAAGGCAGAAGTATTTGTGTCATTGCAATTATAGTACCTGTCATATTGTATACCATTTGTATTCTCTGGTCGTCATTAAGGACACCTAACCAGACTAGTATACCATTTATAACTCCATTTTGTTGAAGCATCACTATCCAGGCAGTTGTTCGAACAAGCAGTGAAGTCCAAAAAGGTAATAAAACAAATATCATTAATAGATTGCTATACCTAAGAGGAAGGTTAGCTAATAAATGTGCTACTGGAAAACCTAAGATTAAACAAAAAAATGTTACATAAATGCTTACTTCAAGCGTTCTCCACCAGGTTCTTACGTATATTCTTCTCTCTTCTTTTTGTTTTACCACCTTTCCTTCTATGTCGAATGTTCGATCCAATGCATTCCAATAATAAATAGAAGTAGTTTCATTAATCATTTGATTCATTGCAATCCAAAAAGTTGGATCTCCCCAACCTTCATGAATCTCTATTAAAGTATCTTTATAGGAAACTGGTAATTCTCCTGATTTTACAATTTTCTTTATTTTTCTTTTTGTTTTTTTAATTAGACTTTTCCAGCCTGACTTAGAATAATTCATTCGTGTAAGAGCTTTACCAATTTGAATTCCTTCTCCAGTTGCTAATTCGTCAAAAATTGCTTTATAAACCTCTTCTGGAGGCAGGTCTTGTCCATCCCATTTTTTGTATTCTTCAAATGTTTTCGGAAAAACTGTGTTAATATGACTATCATCGACACTTCTTAAAAGCATATCTCCAATAGGGACAACAAATGTTACTACAATAAATAATAAAAGTGGGAAAACCAAAAGAAAGGCTCTAATCTTATTCTTTCTTTCTGTTTTTCTGAGACTTACTTTTAATGGCAAGCCATCAGTTGTTAAAATTTCTGTATTACTTGTAATTTTGACCTCCAAATTAAAAAGGCGAGAATATATCTCGCCTTTAAATTAAATCATGTTTTGTGTTAAATCAAGCTTAGTTACCCATCCAAGCAGCATATCGCTCGTCAATTTCAGCTCCATTATCAGACCACCACTCAGGATCACCCATAACTGAAATTTTCAGTCTTTCAGGAGTGTTCGGCATGTGTGGCATAACATCAATACCTGTGTGGAACCAAGGCTCACCAGCTTTAATTATATCAATACCTGATGCTCTCATTGGACCATAAGTGATATATTTAGCTTGTTCAGCTTGTGATGCAGGAGACGTAGCATGAATTAAAAAGTCCATTGCTTGATCTCTATTTGGTGCTCCAGTCATTAAACATAAATATTCTTGTTCAAGTAACTGACCTTCCCAAATATATTCAAAGTTTGCACCTTCACTAAGAACTGCTGCGCCAACACGACCATTGTAGGCGATTGACATACTAACTTCACCACTGCTTACTAATTCAAGTGGTTGAGCTCCAGCAGACCAGTGAACAATATGGTCTTTAATTTTATCCATTACGCCAAATGCTCTGTCTATAGCACCACTTTGGCTTTTCAACACTTTGTAAACACCTTTTGGCGCAATACCATCTGCAACAAGTGCCATTTGGATAAATCCATTTGCCCAAGTGTGAACACCTCTTTTTCCAGGATAATTTTCTACATCAAAAAAATCTGCAATTCTTGATGGTTGTTTATCTGCTGGAAAAGCGCTTGGATCAAAGAATACAACATAAGTCCAGAAAATTTGTGGGCCACAACAGTCTGAAAGATTTTCAACTCCATTAGCTGCCATATCTGCGATTAGTCCATCTCCGTTATCTGCTTCAACAAAGTTGCCATACTCTCCAGAAATATCTTCAAATAGACCTTCATCACATCCAGTAATTGCTTCATCTGGAAGAACGTCTACTAAGTCCCATGCAACATTTCCACTCTCTACTTGTGCACGAACCTCTCCTAAACCACCATTGTAATTTTCAAATTGAATGGCGCTTGGATCACTGTAAGTGTCGACATATGCCTTAATTTGACTTTCTGTATACGCTCCACCCCAAGATGCTACAGTAACTGCAGATGCTGAGAAAGAAAATAACGCGCATACGGATGCAAATAAGAAGGCTTTAATAATATTTAACATAATCATGTCCTCCTATATATAGTTTGTTTGATTAAGTACTTATTCAAAGTTCTTTCTATAGCACGAATATGATTAAAAAAAAGGCTAAATTTGGAATAAATTTTTTATATAATATATTGATTTTATTAGTTATTTTTTCCGTCTAAGGCTCTTATATCTGCTGAATTCCAGGACACGTTAATTATATCTCCTTCATTTATTTTTAAAACGCCTTCGTTGGGAGTCTTAACAATAAATTCATCATTGTTACATACATTTAACCTTATCCTTATGTGGTCACCTAAATAAATTAATTCTTTGACCTCTCCTTCAAAATTGTTCTCAAGTGGTTTACTTGAGTTTATTGTAATTCTTTCTGGACGCACTGATAGTTCAGTTGCATCACCTTCTGAATTTACGTTAACTTTTACTGCTTTGATGAGGTCCTTTCCATTTACTTCTACCTCACATATTTCACCATCAATCTTTTTTACTGTTCCAGAAAACCTATTATTTTCACCAATGAATTGCGCAACAAAAGAATTTTCTGGTTTTTCATAAAGAACATTAGGTGTGGACAATTGTTGAACAACTCCATCATTAAAAACAGCTATTCTATTAGACATAGTTAGAGCTTCGCTTTGATCATGAGTTACATAAACAACTGTAATTCCAATTCTTTCATGAATATGCTTAATCTCATATTGCATTTGTTCTCTTAAATTTTTATCCAATGCTCCAAGTGGTTCATCCATCAAAACTAAGCGAGGTTCAAAAACTAATGCTCTGGCCAAGGCAACTCTCTGTTGTTGCCCACCTGATAATTGAGCTGGGAAACGATTGCCGAATTCACCCAGTTCAACCATATCTAATGCTTTTTGAACTTTAGCTGCTGTATCTGATTTATTAATTTTTCTTACTTCCAATGGAAATGCAAGATTTTCTGAAACTGTCATATGAGGGAAAAGTGCATAATTTTGAAATACCATTCCAATTTCTCTTTCGTAAGGTGGAATTTTGCTTATTGGTTTATTATCTAAAAAAATTTCACCATTAGTAGGAGTTTCAAATCCTGCTAACATCATCAGTGTTGTTGTTTTGCCGGAACCAGAAGGTCCCAACATTGTAACAAACTCACCTTTTTCAATATTCAAATTTAAGTTTTTAACAACTAAAACTTCACCGTCATAACTCTTGTCAATTTTTTCAAAAACTACAAAACCACTATTTTCCATATACACACTATTATTTTATTTACAGACATTTGTAATAGACGAATTACTAGCAAAATGTCAATATTAATACCTATATTATTTTATTTTTTTTATCAATGAATATAAGAGGTTTTTTTTCCGCAATCTTAGCTGCATCTTTATTTGGTATGATACCAACATTTACAAAAATATCATATGGATATCAAATCAGCCCACAATTTGCTATCTTTATTAGATATGCAATCGCTTCAATTATAATAATAGTTCCATTTATTATTTATAAAAATAATTTTAAAATTATTAAACAAAAAATTTCCTTGCTCATACTTATTTCACTAGGTTCTTTATGCCTATCAATTGGCTTACTCCTATCTGTGATATTTATTCCAGTAAGTTTAGTGGCACTTATTTTTTATACATACCCCTTGATAGTGTTAGGATATTCAAAGATCTTTGGAAAAAAATTAAATAAAATTCAAATAATAGCTTTTTTTTCAGCATTTGCGGGACTGGGTTTAGCGCTAGGCCCTAATTTTGAAACATTAAATATATATGGAATAATGCTAGCATTTTTAGCTTCAATTGGAGCTGCTACTATTTTAATTACAAATGAAATTTTAGCAAAAGATTTAAACCCCTTTACAATTAATGCATTTGTTAATTTTTTTTGTTTTTTAGTTTTAGGATTAGTTATAGGAATAAGTTTTGATATTGATTTAAATGTGCCAAACTTAGGAAAAATATATATATTTTTTGCTTCTTTGTTTTACTGCGCAGCCTTTTTTTCACAATTAATAGCGGTCAGTTATATTGGCTCTACAAAAACCTCTCTATTATTATATTTAGAACCTATAGTAGCTATAATTTCGGCAATAATATTATTAAATGAATCTTTAACAAAAATTCAAACTGTAGGAACAATAATAGTTATATTTTCACTAGTACTTTCTCTAAGAAAAAAAACTAATCAATTGTATTCTTCATAAAGTTTAACCAATTAGATCCAATTATTTTAACTGCATTTTTTTCAGAAATTCCAGATTTTATCAATCCATTATAAATATTTATTATATCACTGCCTTTTTTAAACCATTTTGGCTGATCCGGCCATTTATTACTTTTATTTTTTGATTCACCATAATCTAATTGTTTAGTCCATTTGCCATTTCTCATCCAAACTACCACGTCGTCCTTCCAATTACTGCATAAGTCACTTCCAATTCCAATACTCTCAACACCAATTAAGTTTATTAAATTCTTAACCATTTGACAAAAATCTTCAATTTTGCATTTACTATGATTTTTTAAGTGATAAGGATATAAACTTAGTCCTATGAATCCATTTTTATTTGAAAGTTTTTTTAAAACATCATTTTCAATATTTCTTTTTGATTTATGAAAAAAAAGTGGATTTGCATGTGAAATGGCTACCGGTTTTTTTGAAATTTTTATTGCATCTAAACATGTTTTTTTTCCTGCATGACTTAAGTCAATAATTATTCCTAAATTATTCATTTCTTCAATTACTTGATGTCCAAATCTTGAAATACCTGAATCAAGTGATTCAAAACACCCTACTCCTATGGCAGTTTGATTATTATAGGTTAACTGCATAAATCTAAGTCCTAAAGAATAAAATTTTTCTAATAAAAAAATATTGTTTCCTATAGGAGCTGAATTTTGGAATCCAAAAATGATAGCTACTTTGTTATTTTTTTTTGCTTTTATTATATCATCAGTATTTTTAGCATGGGAAATTATATCTTTATTTTCTTTGATTCTAATTTGCCATTCTTTAATTTTCTTTATGGCCTCTTCAGTATCTTCCCAATATACAATTGTTACATGAACAGCAGTAAGCCCCCCTTGCCATAAGTCTTCCAATATTTTTCTGTTCCAATTGCAATATTGGAGACCATCTATAAGAATGTGATTTTTTAAAGGATTTTTCATTTAAATTTTTGCAAATAATGTATTTATTTATATATATATTTTATAATACGATGCTAAAAAAAAAATTAAACTAAAAAAATGAAATCAAAAGAAATTATGACATTAAAAAGAATGGGTTCAAAATACCCATCTAGACTAAGTTTTTCAAGGAGTATGCTTAGATTATTAGTTAGAGAAAAATGGAAGATTAAAAAAACAAAATTTGATCTAGATAAAAATGGCTATGGTACGGCTATTTATGAGGTGGATACTTTAAAAGGAGTTTATTCTCTTATTTGTTTCTCTCGTTTTTTAAATGATGATGAAAGAAGTGATAGGGTAATTGCCGATAAATGGGATACTGCTTATACACTTCACATTGGAAAAATTAACAACAATATTTTAAAGAGATTAAAAGAAAATGTGCCGCTTCAAGAGTCGGGAAGAAATTCGCCAAATGAACTAATTTTAAGCAGAGCAAATAAAAGTGTTCGTTTATTTAAAAAAGTAGTCAAATGTCTTTCAAGTGGTGAACAGCCAAGTATTACAGAAATTAATGAAGTAGGTTATTTAATGAGAACAACAGCAGTATATGGAAGTGGTAAATTTGGATTATCTGATTTTGAAAGAACAAAAACAGCTACATTATTTGATCAACCTTTTAGAGCAGAAATGTTATCTGTTTATATTATAAGAGAATTTAGTGTAGATTTAGTTGAGCACATAGCACATCACATTAATCCTAAAAAAGCTGTAAAACTTGATAAAAAAATCAAACAACACCTTGGCATTGGAAATTCTACTGGCTTAGGAATGGCTCCCTTTGTTATCAAACATCCAAAATTGATTCATAAATGGGTTAACCAGTTTAATCTTGCTATTAACAAAATATATTATTTAAAAAATATGAATCAAAAAAAATTAAATGAATTTATTAAATTAATTAAAAAATCAAAAGATTATCTAAAAGAAGTTAAGACTGTTGATAGCTTTCAAATCAAAAAAAATGAAGAAGCCTTAAAAGATATTAGCAAAACAATTCTATTTTTAAAAAAAATTGATTTGAAAAAAAAGAGTTATCAATGGAAAAATATTATTGATTTTGCATATGATAATTTAAAGTTTGATGCTCAAGAAATAATAAAAGTTCAACTTATAGAATTACATCCTAAAATTGCTGATCCACTTGGAGATGATATGGCAAATTCAGATGATCTATATATAAAAGCAAATGAAAAAATTTCAGAATTAATTGCATTTATTGAAAAAAATTATCAATGGGCTATAAAAATAGATTTTACTAAAAAAGAAAATTCATATTTATTCTGGTATATTTCAGAAGAAAAATTAGAGCCAAGATTAGGAGAGAGATATAATGAAAAGGGTTCAAGCCTAGAACAACCGCTAGGAATTGGAAGAATGGTAAAAATTTTATATAATTTTTTAAATAAACATAAAGAAACTCATAAAGAAACTGTTGGCAAATTTTTACTGAGTTATCCAGAATACAGAGGAATTATTAGGAGAATTCAAACATTATCTGATCATAAATTTGGAGAAGTAAAAGATAATATATTAGCGAAAAATACTATGCCCATAGATATGTTACGTTTTAAATTATCTTTTTTTGGAGCATCAAGATATGATCCAAAATCTGATAGATGGTTAAGAGTAAGTTTTTTTGCAGGTGCTCCATTTTATAGAGATTTATCTAATAAAAATGTTGATGCCTGGGGTTTTGCAACTATGAATTCCTACAATTAATAGTGAGCTATTCTTTTTACGAAATATACATAACCGCTCAAAGAGCTTTTACAGCTATGGGATTTCCCTATGGCTCGGATGAAGATGCAGCATTTATAATTGCGTGGTTGGAGTTAAATAATTTTGAAGGAATTACACTATTAGCTAATTTGATTTCTGAAATAGATCAAAATTTTGAAGGAAAAATTAAAATAAATAATTTAAATAAAATAATAAATTTTAAAAATAAATCAATTTTAATGAAAGGTGCTGGATTAATAGACTACATTAATTCAGAGATAAAAAGTAAAAATAAAATTTCTTTGAAAATTATAAATTGCAAAGATGGAATATTTTTTTTACCTCTTATTTATAAAAATTCTGAATATGCAAATTCATATAAATTAACTTTTCATGATGTTAATAAAAAAATAAAAACTTATGAAATTATTGATAAAGAAATAATATTATACCAAAATAAATATAATGATAAATTAGATCAAAACACAGTCTCTATTGAAATTAATGGTAATATAGAAAAAACTAATAATCCTATTAAGAATAGAATTATTTCGGAAAAGAAAATTCAACTCAATCTCTCACAATCGTTAAATCCAAAATCAGATGCATGGAATAAAATTACAAAATTAGCAAATAAAACGTTTGTTCCAGAATCAGAAGAATCAAGGTCAAAAGGTGCAGGTGGAGGTAATGACAATGATTAATTATAATCTAAATTTATACGAAAGGTAACGCACAAAGTTTACCTTGGCAAACATCATTACCAATTACTAATTGACATTTTTGTGAAACATTCCAATAAGGCTTATGAATCATCGCAATACCTATAACTTTTTTAAAATCAGGAGAATATACACCCGATCTCAAATCACCGATAATATTATTATCTGAATCTTTTAGTTCTATTGATCCTGAAACACTGATAGTTTTAGCTTCAATAATAACTCCCATTAATTTTCTTGTAATTCCTTTGGTTTGGATTTTTTTTAATTCATTTTTTCCTATAAATTCAACATTACTTTCTACGTTGGTAAATTTATCAAAGCCACATTCAAAAGGATTGTCGTTATTATCAAAATCATTTCCACAAGATAATAAAGCACTTTCAATTCTTTCAATAAGATTTGGGTATCCCGGTCTGATATTAAATTCTTTTCCAATATTAAATAAATAATCATACAATTCTAAACCTGACTTTGTATTTTCAACATATATTTCATACCCCCCCTGCTTTGACCAACCAGATCTTGCTATTAAATGGTCTACACCTTTAAAATTAAAATAATCAAAATCAAAAAATTTTAGATCTTTAATTTTTTCTCCTAAAATTTTTTGCATTAAAATATATGATTTTGGGCCCTGGACAGCTAAAATATTAACATCAGGCTCTACAATTTGTACTTTTAGTCCATATCCTGTAGCTAACCCCTTAGCATATAAAATTACATCAGTATCTGCAATTGAAAGCCACCATTTTTTATTATTATGTCTTAAAACTACAGGATCATTAATTAAACCTCCTTTATTGTCAATGATTGGACAATAATAACATCTCCCATCTTTTGATTTTGATAAATCTCTACAAGTCATTAATTGTACAAGTTTTGCAGAATCGTCTCCAGAAATTTCTACTTGCCTTTCTCCAGCTACATCCCAAACTTGAACATGCTCTTTAAGATGATAATAATCATCTTCCAAAGTATTATTAAATCCGGTGGGAAGAAGCATATGATTATAAACTGTATAAGAAGAAAGGCCTTGTTTTTCTATTCTAGAAGCATAAGGAGTGCTTCTTATTCTTCTTGATTTTGATATAAAAAAATTTTTCACTTTATCCTCTTTTATTTACTAAATTAAATGTAAACTTCTTGGAAAATTGCAAAACAATTCACATCCATTTTCTGTAACTCTTATTGACTCACTTATTTCTAATCCCCACGTGTCCATCCACATTCCAGCCATTAGATGATAAGTTACGTTTGGTTTTAATTCTGTCATATCGTTTTTTCTTATACTTAAAGTATGTTCACCCCAGTCAGGAGGATATCCAATTCCAATAGAATAACCAGCCCTTGAATCTTTTTTTACATCATATTTTTCCAATACATTCCAAAAAGCTGTTGCTACATCATTAGCTGTGTTTCCAGGTTTTGTAAATTTAATTGCATTTTCCACACTTTCATTTGTAATTTTCATTGTATCTTTAATCTTATCATTTGGTTTGCCTATATATACAGTTCGTGCCATAGGGCAATGATATCGATTTTTTACCCCTCCTAATTCGATAATAGTTCCCTCGTTATTAGAAAATTTTTTATCTGAAGGAGTTAAATGAGCAGCAGAAGCTGCATTTCCACTTGCTAATATTATCGTTAATCCTGAATATTCACCTCCTATTGTTTCATTTCCAGAAATCAATGATTGCTGAATATTTCCAGCTACTTCGTTTTGCCTAACACCAGGTTTAATTGAATCATATGCTCTCTGCATACCAAGTTGAACAAGAATACTTGCTTTTTTCATATATTCAATTTCTGCATCAGACTTAATAAGCCTTACCCAGTTTACTAACAAATGAGCATTTTCAAAATTTGCATCAGGACACTGAGACGTTAATCTAAAATGAATTTCAGCAGTATAATAATAACTATCCATTTCGACTCCAATTGTTTTATTGTGCCAGTTTTTACTCTTTAAAAAATCTGAAACAAAGTCAAAGGGGTGTTGTGGTGGACATTGAATTAATTTTTCAGGGTATCCTATAATGTTTTTTTCATTTAAAAATGTTGTAATCTTAGCTCCATTAGCGTCTTGCTTTCTGCCAATCCAGACTGGTTCTTCATAATCAATATTCAATATTAATACTTGTGGAACATAAAATGACCAGCCATCATAACCAGATAAGTAATACATGTTTGAGGGATCAGTACAAAATAAAATATCAATACCTTTCTTAACCATAGCTTTTTTAGTTGCTTTTATTCTTTTCTTAAATTCTTCTCTAGAAAAATTCATGATTCTGATTCCAATAATTTTCCAAAACCATAAATTGGAGAATTGATTTTTACAGAACGTAAACAATCCCAAATTATCGTTTGATTACTTGATAAAACAGGCTTTTCAATTATATTTTCTAAGTCTTTTATAATATCTAATACTGGCATTGCTGTGCATGATATAAAAATACCTTCTGATTCTTTATCATTAATTGATTTAATTGTATTGATAATTGTTTCTTTTTTAATCATCGCCACATCTTTATCTGTATCTATGTTGAAAGAACTAAAGCTTGTAACATTAATATTCTTTTTTTCCAAATAATCAAAAATTGTTTTATTAACAAGTTCAGGATAAGGAGTTAATACTGCAACTTTTTTTAATGATAATTTTTTAAATGCTTTTAAAGTAGCAGTTATAGGTGTGGTTACGTAACAATTTTTCTTTACAGAAGATATTTGTTCTTCTACCTTTTTTTCACCAATTGCTATTGTTCCAGAAGTGCATCCATAGGCAATTGTATCAATTGTTTCTCCAGGCAAAATATTTTCAGCTATTTGAGGTAATTTATTTTTCATTTTTAAATAATTCATATGATTCATAGGATTCTTAAAAGGTATTCTATTTACATATAAATTGACTGCCCTTTTATAAATAAGATTTCTAAAATCTTGCTCTATAGTAAAATCAGTGGAAAGGGCAATAAGGCCAATTCTGGGTATTTCATTTTTTTGAAAATCGGCTTCATAATTGTTTTGTAAAAAATTTATCAATTTTGTTTTGGAAAATAATCTTGGCAATCGCCTTCTCTATAAACATCAGTAGTTGCACAGTGTAATGCGCCTCCGAAAGGATAAGCATCCCTAAAGGGGACTGGTATTACTTCCATACCTAATTTATCTAATTGTTCTGACTGATATACTTCACTTTCCTCAACACAGACGGTTTTCGGATCAACAACTAAAACATTCATACTTAACCATACGCTTGAATAACACAAAGGAGGAGATTGATTATGAGCTGGTTGAGCTGCATCAACAATTTCCCAATCATTATTATAAAATATTTTTTTTTGTTCTTCTGGTAATTGTCTTGAAGAATTATTTAAAACTAGACCTGGTCTTATAGGTGTGAAAGTAGCATCGATATGAATTGGATATGGATCACCTGGAAAATTAAGAATATGCACCCTATGATCAGGAAAGTGTCTTTTTATCCAATCTGCCCCTTTAATATTTGTGGTAAATCCATTTTGTATAAAAAGATCCTTACCCATTCTTAAAACATCTGCTGCATCAAATAGAGGTTCTTCTTCGGTTGTTACAAATTCTCTATTTTTTACCATATCTAATCTTTCTTTAATAGTAATTCCATCACTCAAATAATTTTTTCTATAAGATTTTTCAGTTAGTCGTGGTTTAGGAGCGGACTCCCATTTCATATTTTTATCTTCATTAAAATACTTTTGGAGAAGTGGTCTATAACAAAGATATTCGAACCATCTTGATCTATAAGACATTGTTGCTTCTAGCATCTCATGCCCTAATGTAAGAATCACATCTCGCGGCGGCATACAACCAAACATACTTCCTATTTCCCAATCAGGAGTCATTGCTTTTTGGTTAAAATGAATAGGTGTAGGCCTATCAACTTTTATACCTCTTTTTTCTAAAATTGATGACAATCCATCTAATTGTGCGTTTCCTTTATCAATTGATTCTTGAGTTCTCGGACCATGTTTTCCTTTCATGTCACTATCTTCAGGTATTTTTGGATCTGTTGCAGGCTCAGGTGGCGGAATACAACACCCATCAGCTCTACCAACTATTACGTGTTTCAGAGGATCCCATTCATTCCAAGAAT
>MDTE01007285.1_pt1 | contig 12601 bp, 14 predicted proteins | sample 811231 | NCBI WGS metagenome assembly MDTE01 (sample SAMN05326651, study PRJNA326480) | marine metagenome | isolation source: seawater | place: Indian Ocean: Red Sea | collected 2010
CAGGAGGAACTGTACGTATTGGTTTTGAAGGTGGACAGTTACCGTTACAAAAACGGATCCCCACTTTTGGTTTTCGTTCACGTGTTGGATTAACGACTAGTAAGGTAAGGTTGAGCGAATTAAGTGGAGTTGAGGGAGGTATAGTCGATATAGAAACTTTAAAGGCCTCAAGCTTAATCAATCGGAATACAAAAAGAGCCCGAATCTTTTTATCTGGGACAATAGACCGTGCGATAGTGGTAAAGGGAATTCATGTTACCTCGGGCGCAAGAACAGCCATAGAAGCGGCTGGTGGTTCGGTCGAAACGTAATTGGAACTATTTTGATAATTATCGGTAACAATTAGTGGCTACTTCAGGACCAACATTGGCAGGTGTGCAATCGGGACTTTCCGAATTAAGGAAGCGTCTCTTTTTTGTTTTGTTCGCCCTGCTTGTGTATCGAATTGGAACACATATACCGGTTCCGGGTATCAATCCTGATCAGTTAAAGGCTTTGTTCGACTCGAATCAGGGTGGAATATTAGACCTTTTTAATATGTTTTCGGGAGGCGCACTAGAAAGGATGAGTATCCTTGCGCTGGGTGTTATGCCGTACATAACTTCTAGCATAATCATGAATTTGCTATCGATGACGTATCCCGCTTTAAATCAGTTACGGAAAGAAGGAGAGGCCGGTAGGCGAAAAATCACTCAGTACACTAGATATGGCACCGTCGTTATAGGCTTAGTCCAAGGTACGGCGCTGACCGGAACTTTGGCAGCACAGGGTTTGGCTTTTGCGCCTGGAGTGGCATTTTATTTCGTGTCTGTCACTACTTTGCTTACGGGCGCCCTTTTTATGATGTGGCTTGGCGAGCAAATAACAGAGAGGGGAGTAGGAAACGGAGTTTCACTATTAATATTTGCTGGAATTGTTTCCGGATTTCCAGCAGCAGTGGGTCAATCATTTGAGGCAGCCCGACAAGGGGATATCAATATTGTCGCGTTGTTAGGCATAGCAATTTTTGCCGCGGTTATCGTGGGTTTTGTAGTTTTTATAGAACGTGGACAAAGACGCATAGCGGTGAATTATGCAAAGAGACAGCAGGGTAGACGTATGGTGCAAGCACAGAGTAGTCACCTACCACTTAAAGTTAATATGGCTGGGGTGATACCTGCGATATTCGCGTCTAGCTTGCTCTTAGCACCATCGTCCATGGCGACTTGGTTTGGGCAAGGAGAAGGATTGTCTTGGTTGCAGGAAGTTTCGCTAATACTGAGCCCCGGGCAACCTCTTTACATATTGTTATTCGCGGCCGGGATAGTTTTTTTTAGTTTTTTCTATACAGCTATTCAGTTTGATCCAAAAGATATGGCTGACAACCTCAAGAGACAAGGAGCTTATGTACCCGGTATTCGACCTGGGCAGCAAACAGGTAAATATCTAGATGACGTTATGACGCGGCTAACGGTATTCGGTTCGCTTTACGTCACCCTCGTCTGTTTGCTCCCTGAGTTTATGATAGTTTTTTTCAATGTGACGTTTCAGTTGGGAGGAACTGCATTACTTATCGTTGTAGTAGTTTCTATGGATTTTATGTCTCAAGTTCAAGCGCATTTAATGTCTAGTCAGTATGCGAAATTGATGGAAAGGTCTAATCTAAAAAATTACGGGCGTCGTAAAGCACCCGTTAGGTAGCAGATAAATGAAAGTTCGAGCATCAGTTAAGAAAATGTGCAGGGATTGCAAGATTGTGCGTAGAAAAGGAGTGGTGCGAGTTATATGCAGCACGGAACCCAGACATAAACAGAGGCAAGGTTAGTTATATGGCAAGAATTGCTGGAGTAAACGTACCTGATAACAAGCATGTAGTCATAGCGTTGACCTATATCTATGGTATTGGCCGAAGTATAGCTATGAAAATATGCGAAGTTGGTGGGGTAGATCCTAACGTGAAAATTCAAGATTTATCTGAGGCTGACTTAGATTCATTACGTGGTGCGGTAGCGGAGCGGAGTGTAGAGGGTGACCTCAGACGCGAACTATCGATGAATGTAAAGAGGCTGATGGACTTAGGAACTTACCGAGGTATCAGGCACAGGCGAGGATTGCCCGTTCGAGGGCAACGGACGAGGACAAATGCTCGGACCCGCAAAGGACCTGTAAAACCAATACGAAATTAAGTTGATATAAAAAACATAGTCTTATAGATATGGATAGGAATTATGGCAGAGGCTGAAGAAACTGAGTCGTCAGGCGGCTCTAGTAGCTCACGAAAACGTGGGGGACGGACAGTTACCGATGGAGTGGCGCATGTACATGCTTCATTCAATAATACGATTATTACAATCGCGGATAGGCAGGGTAACGCGGTTGGCTGGGCAACGGCAGGGGGTTCGGGATTTCGCGGTTCTCGAAAGAGTACGCCGTTTGCAGCTCAAGTAGCCGCGGAACGGGCGGCTACCGCGGCGATTGAAAACTACGGTATGAGAAGTGTTGATGTCTTAGTCAAAGGCCCTGGTCCAGGTAGAGAGTCCGCGGTTAGGGCAATGAACTCGGCTGGTTTAAAAATAAATAGTATTTCGGACGTGACACCTATTCCTCATAATGGTTGTCGCCCTCCGAAGAGAAGGCGCGTCTAGGAAAAAATTATGGCACGATATTTGGGACCGAAACTTAAGTTGTCTCGCCGAGAAGGTACAGATCTGTTTTTAAAAAGTGGTGTGCGACCGCTGGATTCAAAATGTAAGGCCGACACCTTGCCTGGTCAGCATGGTGCCCGTAGACAGAGAGCCTCTGATTACTCTATTCAACTGCGAGAAAAGCAAAAAGTACGCCGGCTGTATGGTGTTTTAGAAAAACAATTTCGGAATTACTACAAGAAGGCGGATCAACAGAAAGGAGCAACTGGAGAAAACTTGTTACGCTTGTTAGAAAGTAGGCTCGATAATGTAGTCTATCGCCTTGGTTTCGGTTCGACTCGAGCCGAATCGAGGCAGTTGGTTTCGCATAAAGCTATTTTAGTGAATGGAGAAGTAGTTAATGTTCCGTCGTATCAGATCAGTCCAAATGATGTTGTTTCGATTAAGTCATCAGCAAAAGCACAACTACGGATTAAGGCGGCACTAGATTTATCAGCCCAACGGGGAATAGCTGATTGGATTGATATTGACCCGGAAAAGTTCGAAGGCGTTTTCAAGCGGCTACCGGACCGAGAAGAGCTGCCACAAGAGATCAACGAAAATCTGATAGTCGAGCTTTATTCAAAGTAGCTCGATAACAGTTTAACTCGAATATACCTATATTTTCTGAGGAACAAACTTATGCCACAGTCGGCCACGGAATTTCTGACCCCAAGAAACATTGAAGTGCAGGAAATTAGTGATACCCATGCTCGGGTGACTCTGGAGCCATTAGAACGTGGATTCGGGCACACATTGGGTAATACCCTACGACGTATCCTTTTGTCTTCTATGCCTGGATGTGCCATCACTGAGGTACAGATAGATGGGGTTGTTCATGAATACACTACTATGGACGGTGTGCAAGAAGATGTTCTTGATGTTCTGTTGAACTTAAAGGGCGTAGCAGTCAACTTGCATAATGGCGAAGAGGCGACCATCAGCTTATCGAAAACAGGCCCGGGAAAAGTTACTGCAGGAGATTTTCAAGTAAACCAAGACGTGGAAGTTGCCAATCCTGACCATATGATATGTAACTTAAACGATAATGGTGAGATTCGACTTGAAGCAAAAGTGACTCAAGGTAGGGGTTACGTATCCGTCGAGTATAGTACTCAGGAAGAAGAACTAGAAGAAACCCGACCGATTGGGGTATTGAGGTTGGATGCAACTTATAGTCCTATGCGGCGGGTAGCATATTCTGTAGAGAATGCACGTGTTGAACAACGCACCGACCTAGATAAGCTGATACTTGATATTGAATCCAATGGAACTATAGAGCCAGAAGAAGCTATTCGCCGGGCGGCTACAATACTTCAGCAGCAGCTCTCGGTTTTTGTGGACATAGATACTGAAAGTGAAGCCGAAGAAGAGGAGAAGGAAGAAGAGGTAGATCCGATACTACTTCGACCAGTAGACGATCTTGAACTTACTGTTCGCTCAGCTAATTGTTTAAAAGCGGAGAATATTTATTATATTGGTGACTTAGTTCAAAGAACTGAGGTTGAATTACTTAAAACTCCAAATCTGGGAAAAAAATCGCTAACTGAAATAAAGGACGTTCTAGCTTCAAGAGGACTATCTTTGGGCATGCGATTGGAGAATTGGCCACCGTCTATTTTACGTGGCGAAAGTAGAGTTCTTTAGTGACTACAGATTATTCCGTTGTAGTTGTAATAGGGATGCGTTAATGAGACATAGAAAGAGTGGGCGTCACTTAAACCGCACTAGTTCTCACCGAAAGGCAATGTTCTCGAATATGGTCGTTTCGCTCATTGAACATGAAGTCATTAAAACAACGGTTCCCAAGGCTAAAGAACTAAGACGATTTGTTGAACCTTTGATCACTTTGTCGAAGATCGATAATGTTGCAAATAGACGATTAGCCTTTTCAAGACTCCGGTCGAAAGAGGCCGTAGGTAAGTTATTTTCCGAAATAGGGCCGCGCTATGTAGAACGACCAGGAGGATATACCCGTCTTCTAAAGATTGGATTTCGAAATGGAGATTCAGCCCCGCTTGCATATATAGAACTAGTGGATCGACCTGTAGATTTCGATGAAGATCTTTTGGAAGAGGAAGAAGATATCGAGGAGCAAGAGGTTGTCCAAGATGGCGTTCAGAAATAAACATAGGAAACAGCTGCTGTCTAGAATTACCAACGAACATTCAGATAAAAATATATCGTTTGATAAGTCATGCTCTTCGTACTCACGAGTACTAAAAATCATAGTCGATTGTAAAACTGGGGCAATCAATTAGTCGGTTCTCATTTCAAGGACCGAGCGGAAAAAAGTCTTTTTTTTTCTATCTCGGTCTCATTTGGTTAGTCTCCGTTTTTGGATTTTTTTTTCCAGATGTCCGTTACTTTTTCGCTTTGGTACCCCGTGATTCAACTGGCTTGCTAGGCATTCTCACAATGCCTCTCATTCATAGCGACTGGGAACATTTGTTGTCTAATACGTTTCCTTTTGTCGTATTTTCGTGGGTAATTCTTGTTAAAGGCCCTCGATACTATAACTGGTCTCTAATTTTTTCTATTTTCCTAACTGGCATATTGTTGTGGCTTTTTGGAAGAGGCAATGCGCATATCGGAGCTAGTGGAATAGTTTTTTCGTTTTTTGGTCTAATCATGGTAAACGCTTGGCTAACACGTCATATAAAAGATATTTTTCTAGCAATAATAGTATTTTTACTCTACGGAGGTTTGATATTGGGGGTATTGCCCTCAGATGCTTCAATATCTTGGGAAGGGCACTTTTTTGGTTTGCTAGCTGGTGGATTCGTAGCTTATATGGGCGAAAAATATCGGATTGCAAAATGACATAGTTATAGCGTCGAGACTTTTCTGTTCAAACGTTCTGTAACTAGGTAATAAAAAATCACGAAGGATTTAGTAGCTTAGCCAAGAAAAAACCAGTGTGTGAGTTATTTGATTTAGCGATTTCTTCGGGTGTTCCTGTCGCAACAACTTTACCTCCAAGCCCCCCCCCTTCTGGACCTAAGTCGATAATCCAATCTGCTGTTTTGATAACATCAAGATTGTGTTCGATGACGATTATTGTGTTCCCGTCTTGTTTAAGACGATGCAGGACTTCCAGAAGTTGTTTTATATCGTGAAAATGTAACCCTGTAGTGGGTTCGTCAAGAACGTAGAGTGTTTGGCCCGTGCCTCTCTTTGAAAGTTCCCTAGATAATTTGATACGTTGTGCTTCACCACCAGAAAGCGTTGTAGCACTTTGTCCAAGTTTTATGTATGAGAGTCCCACATCTACCAGTGTCTGTATTTTACGACATAGCATAGGTATTGCTTCGAAAAAAGGCAGGGCGTCTTCAACCGTTAAGTCGAGTACCTCGTGTATATTTTTTCCTTTGTATCTCACTTCAAGCGTTTCCCGGTTATATCGTTTGCCACGGCAGTCGTCACAGGCAACGTATATGTCAGGAAGGAAATGCATTTCAACTTTGATAACTCCATCCCCTTGGCATGCTTCACAACGTCCGCCTTTCACGTTAAAGCTAAAGCGTCCTGGTTTGTAACCACGAGCCCTTGATTCCTGTGTTTGTGCAAATAGTTCCCGGATAGGAGTGAATAGACCAGTATAGGTCGCGGGATTCGATCGGGGGGTTCGTCCGATGGGACGTTGGTCAATAGCAATGGCTTTATCGAGTTGACTTAGCCCGTCGACATTACCGGGCTCTCCTGCTTTTTTTGTCGATCCATTCAGATGATGTTCGGCCATAGGCAATAGCGTTTGGTTAATTAAAGTTGACTTTCCCGAACCGGAAACCCCTGTAATACATGTTAGTAGACCAATAGGTATGTCTACCGTCACTTCTTTTAGATTGTTTCCGCAAGCCTCTGATAAGCGTATGACTTTTTCTGGAGTAAAAAGTGTGCGATTTTTTGGTATCGCGATTTCTTTTTTACCGGTTAAATATTGGCCTGTTATTGAACGCTTATTTTGAAGTATTTTCTTTAGAGATCCTTGTGCCACTATTGATCCCCCGTGTACTCCGGCACCTGGTCCCATGTCAACAATGTGATCAGCCTTTCTAATGGCCTCCTCATCGTGTTCAACTACTATGACGGTATTCCCCATATCTCGTAGATTTGTTAGTGTATTCAGTAGTCGTTCATTATCTCGTTGGTGTAACCCAATAGAAGGCTCATCGAGAATATACATAACACCTACCAGGCCTGCTCCGATCTGGCTAGCTAGCCGAATGCGCTGTGCTTCTCCTCCAGAGAGAGTGTCTGCACTGCGGTCTAATGTAAGGTAGTTCAGTCCTACGTCGTTGAGAAATTGCAACCTAGCTTTAATTTCGCTCAGTATTTTCTCAGCAATCTCTGCTTTTCGACCTGAAAGTCTAAGGGCTGACAAACGTTGTAAAAGTTGCTCGGTCGAATCCGCAGTTATTTCGGGTAAATTGAAGTTTTGCACGTAGACGTTTCGCGCTTCTTCGTTTAATCGGGCTCCTTCGCAGGATGGACATGCGCGAATGGTGAGATACTTTTGTAGAGTGTCTCGTACTACATGCGAGTCTGTCTCCTGATAGCGTCTTTCCATGTTTGGGATGACACCCTCAAAACGGTGTGATCGTTGGATAGTATCGCCTCGGTCGTTAATGTAACTAAAATCTATTCGCTCACCCGAGGAGCCATTGAGAAGAATATCTTTATGTTTTTTTCTGAGTTTCTTATATGGAGTATCGAGATCAAACTCGTAGTGCTTTGCTATCGATTTGAGCATATGAAAATAGTAGATATTCTTCTTCGTCCAACCGCGTATCGCGCCATCCGAAAGGGTGGCGTAAGGGTCTGTGATGATAAGGTTCGGGTCAAAATACTGCTTTATTCCTAAACCATCACATTCAGAACAGGCTCCGGCTGGATTATTAAACGAAAATGCTCTGGGCTCCAACTCACTAACACTGTATCCGCAATCCGGACATGCAAATCGTGAGGAGAAAACTATATCTTCTATATCCGCCTCGTCCATTGAAGAAACAAGAGCTAACCCGTCTGTGAGTTCCAAGGCGGTTTCAAAGGATTCAGCTAGACGTTGTTGGGCATCTTTGCGTACTCGAAGGCGATCAACGACTACTTCAATAGTGTGTTTCTTATTTTTTTCGAGTTCGGGAGCTTGGTCAAGATCTATGACGACTCCATCGACTCTTGCTCTAATAAAACCGTTGGCAATAAGTTCTGAATATATATGACGATGTTCACCTTTTCGTTCTTGGACTAGAGGGGCTAAAACCATGATCCGAGCTTCATTTTCTAGAGCAAGTACATGGTCGACCATTTGAGATATTGACTGTGCGGCTAAAGTGGTACCGTGTTTTGGACAGCGTGGCTCACCAATTCGAGCAAATAATAAGCGCAGGTAATCGTAGATTTCAGTAATCGTACCGACAGTGGATCGCGGATTATGGGAAGTAGATTTTTGTTCGATAGATATTGCCGGTGAAAGTCCTTCAATGTGTTCCACCTCAGGCTTTTCCATCATTGACAGAAATTGACGAGCGTAAGCCGACAGAGATTCCACGTATCTGCGCTGACCTTCCGCATACAGAGTATCGAAAGCTAGCGAGGATTTTCCGGATCCGGACAAGCCAGTAATTACGATTAATTTGTCGCGGGGTAGATCTAGGTCGATATTTTTTAGATTGTGTGTTCGTGCACCGCGCAATGAAATATGGGTCATCGAATTGTTCATGACGGCCCTATTGGTCCTGGTTTTGGAGTTACTTCCGACTTATTGTCAAACGTACCTGAGATAGTGTTTTGCTCGCAAGCTTTTTGCGACGAATATAAGGGGGGTTAACGATTATTCGGGTGGTACCCTGCAAATCGGTTTTAGTTAGATTATTTCATTGAGCGATTTCGAATTCATGCGTTATGCTGCATTGCCTATTTGGAAGAAGGACGAATGGTGGCTCGGGGACTAAATAAGGTTATGTTGATTGGTAATTTGGGCAGGGATCCTGAAACGCGGTACACACAGGCCGGTAGCGCCGTGGCACGATTTAGTATTGCCACCAGTGATTCTTGGAGAGACCGAAATACTCAAGAAATGCAAGAGCGAACGGAGTGGCATAACGTTGTTTGCTTTGCGCGTTTGGGGGAAATAGCAGGGGAATATCTGAGGAAGGGATCGAAGGTTTATATTGAAGGCGCGCTTCGCACAAGTTCATGGGAACAGGATGGTGCAACACGTTACCGCACGGAAGTTATTGCCCGAGAAATGCAAATGTTGGACAGTAGAAGTGGCGGAGCATCGGACACGTATGGAAACTCGCCTCCCCAAGGGGCAGGGGGACAGATTGAGGGGCAGGGCGAAGACCCACAAAAGAATTCAGGCTCAGTAGCAGCAGACCAAGATGACTTTGACGACGATATACCGTTTTAGCCCTGGCAGAAATTTCGGTATGGTACTAGAGACGTGTTGTTACGGAAATTGGGACTGCATAATTGTGTAGTGTTATAGAAACATCAGAATCACAAGGCCTAACGTGAGCCGGTAATAAACGTATGGCAGCAGTCCAGTCCAGCTTATCAATCTTATAAAAAACTCTATACACAAATACGCGGATAGGCCGGAAATGAGTGCACTTAAAGCGAGATTAAACCAGTCTACCTTGAGCGCTATTTTTATCGCATCGTAGAATCCTAATAAACCCGCTCCGGCTATCACAGGGATTGATATCAAAAAAGCGAAACGGGTCGCGTGTTGGTAATTCATTCCCAGAAATAAAGCTGCGGTTATTGTTATACCGGATCTAGAAGTTCCAGGGATCAGAGCCATAACTTGAGCTAATCCAACAATCATAGACCCGAAATATCCGGGGATATTGTCCGAAGGGTTACTCCTGATTTTTGAGTATCTGTCAGCTATACCCATGAGTATCCCAAAAAATATGGTGGCCCAAGCGATTACCTCTATCGTTCTAAGGTTAGTTTCCACCAGCGGCTTGAATAGAAATCCAATTGCCACAATCGGTAAAGTAGCTATGCAAATTTGAATAGCAAGATGTGTTTCGGGATAGAACTGTCGTCTAACAACGGAGGTAAATGTTTTCTCGATGATTTGTTGAAGGTCTGATCGGAAATAGATCACTACCGCCAAAAGGGATCCTACATGTACTGCTATGTCGAAGCCTAAGCCTTGATCAGGCCACCCGAAAATCTCTGAGGGAATAATGAGGTGCGCAGAAGAAGAAATCGGTAAGAATTCTGTCAGTCCCTGAATTAAGGCCAGTAGGTATGGTTGCAATAGTTCCAAATGTGGCACCTGAATAGGAGAAGATTAAAGTCTGATCCAAACTATAGTTTACTAATGATAAGGTAAAGGCAATGGAAGGCAGATTTGAATTACCGTTATTTCCCATTGGGGCTGTGCTGTTTACAGACGGTAAGATGCCGCTACGGATATTTGAACCCCGATATATCGACATGATTAGTGACTGCATGAAAAGCAATACTGGCTTTGGTATTGTACTAATTAGAGCTGGGTCAGATTCGATTCGAGATAAGGAAGATAAGTTGCCAACATTCTTTGAGATAGGCACTTATGCGACTATCGTGGATTTCAATTCTTATGCAGATGGCCGATTGGGAATAGTTGTGGAGGGCGGGCCCCAGATACGTATACATGATAGCTGGGAGCAGGAAAACCGGTTGCAGATAGGCAGCGTGGAAGTATTAGCTGATGAACACCGAACGCAAATAGGTGAAGAAAATGAGCCTCTTGTAAATTTATTGAAGCAGTTGATTAAGGATCCTATGCTCAAAGGATTAGAAGGTGACATTGACTTTCGTGATGCTCGGGTAGTTGGATGGAAACTGGCTGAATTACTCCCGATCGCGGAGGAAACAAAACAAAGCCTTCTGCAGATAAGGTATCCTCGAGAACGTTTAGCTGAGCTGCGTCGATTACTAGCAAAGTTTCAGGGAAGACAATCCTGATTAGGCAAATACTGGGGTTTTAATTCTTGGCTGTGATTTTCGGCGGAACTTTTGATCCGATTCATAATGGACATATACAGATAGCGAATGCTGCTGCCGAAGCTTGTTCTGATAAAGTGATGATGCTGCTTTCTGCCCGACCGGGGCATCGCAACGAGCCTTACGCAAGCATAGAAGATCGATGGAAGATGCTTCAATTAGCATGTTCCGATCAACCATTACTCCACCCTTCTGATTTAGAAGTTGTTCGCTTGGGCCGGTCTTTTGCTATTGATACGGTGGTAGATATTGGAGCTACTAGTTCCCGGCCAGTGATCTGGGTCATTGGAGCCGATGCGGTTAGTCTAGCTTCAACATGGAATCGATATGAACAATTACGGACAGTTTGCAGTTTCCTGGCATTGCATCGTCCAGAGTCACAGGGGCACACTGTTCCTCTCGGATTTGAGTTGGTCAATAGTGTCGAATTATTGCAGGAATCTAGTGGACGAATATGTTGGTTGTCTAACCCACTTTCTTCTGTGTCAGCTACTCAGGTTCGCAAATGTGTTGCTTCAGGCGAAAACGTAGAGAATCTTGTACCACCAGCTGTAGGATCGTATATCCAAAGTAGTGGCCTCTATAGAACTATCTGAAAACTGTTATAAAAGATTAATGCTACAAAAACAGAATCTCACTAAAAAAGGACAATAGGGTATGTCCCCCGAAAGACTAAAAAATATAGTCGTTGATGCGCTTGAGAACCTCAAGGCGATTGACATTACCATTCTCAATGTCAAGAAACTTACCAGTTTTACAGATTACATGGTGGTGGCCGGAGGCAGATCCGCCCGTCATGTGAATGCTTTGGTAGAACACGTCCGATTTATCGCCAAACAAGCGGGACAAGTTTTAATCGGAGTAGAGGGAGAGGACCCTGGTGATTGGGTATTAGTGGATTTTGGAGACGTGGTTTTGCATGTCATGCAGAGCGATGCACGTCAACTTTATGAACTTGAGAAGTTGTGGAGTGGCGTAGTTGAACACGAAATGAAAAATTGAAACTCTCAATTTATTCATTTGGTAAGAGTCGAGGCTGGATATCTGATGGTGTGGATCAGTATTTACGTCGCATGCCCCAGGTGAGTGTGGAGTCTATATCGGATAAGCCTGTCAAGGATAAAGAAGAGCGCATGTATAGCCGAATAGCTCGTGGTGAACTGGTTGTGGTACTCGACGAGAAAGGAGAGAGTTTTACTACTAGAGAATTGGCTGCTAAGTATAAGTCATGGCAGATGTCCGGAAGTAATGTTTCATTTTTGATTGGTGATGCAGATGGCTTTTCCAATGCGATTCGTGAGCGTGCCGATCTCGTGTGGTCTCTTTCAGCTTTGACTTTTCCTCACGCGTTGGCTCGAGTAATTGTATGTGAACAATTATATAGGGTTAGGTCTTTGCTTAATGGTCACCCGTATCATCGTAGCTGAGCTATGGTTACTGTTGAGATAAAGGATCAAAAAATCGAGAGGGGAGTTTTTACTAACCGAGTTATTCTCGCCTTTGTGTTTTCGATGTTTTTGTTTTTCGCACTCGTTGTACGTTTGGTTCAATTGCAAGTAGTTGAGCACGAGTCTTACCAGACACGCTCAGACAAGAATCGTATTGAGGTTCAAGCGATACCGCCGCTCCGCGGATCTATTTTTGACAGAAATGGGGTGCTTCTAGCGGACAATCAGCCCATTGCCTCATTGTCGATAGTAAGAGAGCGTGTGGCGGATGTGGACAATCTCATTCAGGTCATTGGTGACTTGGTGGGGATTAGTGAGCGCGAAGTTCATGACTTTAAACAGAGACTTAAACGCTCTAGAAAACCGTTTGCATCGGTAACCTTGAAAGAAAGCTTGACGGAAAAACAAGTAGCTATCATTAGAGTTAACTCTTATCGTCTCCCGGGTGTTGCGGTCGATACAGAGATTCAAAGATATTAC
>MDTE01021036.1_pt1 | contig 12601 bp, 11 predicted proteins | sample 811231 | NCBI WGS metagenome assembly MDTE01 (sample SAMN05326651, study PRJNA326480) | marine metagenome | isolation source: seawater | place: Indian Ocean: Red Sea | collected 2010
CAAAGTTTTAAAAAAATTATCGCCATCGACCCAGTCATTCCCGAACCAAACTCCTTTCAAGAACAAAATTCCCCGTTGTTCGAGGACGTAACCGATCACCCCATAGCCAAGAGAAGAAATGAATTTTCATCGGTAGAAGAGATGATGGACAGGCTCAGGGGTAAGGGATCATACGGCATCTTTGATCCTGAAATTTTTAAAGATTACTGCAAACATGGATTGCTTAAAAACGAAACAGGGTCGGGCTATCATTTAGCATGCCCGCCCCACATTGAAGCGAGTGTCTATTCATCTTCACGAACAAACGCCAAGATTTATGATTCGTTGGAGAAAATCAGATTCCCAGTCTTAATCATCAGAGCAAAAGAGCGCCAACCCGGCAAGCAGGTAATGGATTTCTCAACTTCACCAACTTGGCCAGAACTTGTTAATCAATTCGAAAACGGTAAGGAAATATATTTCCCTAACAACACGCACTTTCTTCCCATGGAAATCCCGGAGAAAATAATCGAAATTTTAAGAATTGAAATAGCTGAGGTGGCAACACAATTCAGTGCCAACTAGCAAGGTTGTGAACACCGGCCGTGGAGTGAGAAGAATGGAAGGTCTTAGCATTGGCATAACTGGTTCTGACAAATTTCTTTCAGGGGACCTACAATCAAGAAAGGCTCTTACAAAAAGGCTCGCAACATCCGAAATCGACCATCTTTTTGTGGCTGACCACATAAGCTTTCATACTGGTTTTGGGATGGACGCCCTTATAAACGCGGCCACCCTTTCTGCTATGCTTCCGGAAATGACCATCGTTACGGGCGTTTACCTTTTGGCGCTAAGACACCCCGTGGCAGTTGCAAGGCAGTTGTCTTCGCTCAGCTTATCGGCCCCTGGTAGACTCATTTTTGGAGTCGGTATCGGCGGCGAGGATCGTCACGAGATGGAGATCTGTGGCGTAGACCCTTCAAAAAGAGGTAAGCATACTAATCATTCGTTAACGGCAATTCGAGAGCTAATGAGTGGAAAAGAGGTCAGTTACGATTGCGATTTTTTTAGTTATGAAAACGCTCGAATTAGCCCAAAACCTGACCCCAAAATCCCCATTTTGATAGGTGGCCGTTCAGAGGCTGCGTTAAAAAGAACAGCCAAATACGGTGAGGGCTGGTTAGGGGTCTGGGTCTCTCCTGAGAGATTTGAAATGGCAGTCAGACAGATAGCCGACTTGAAAGCGAAAGACCAGGAAGACCAGTGGATGCATGGGATTCAGGTTTGGGCAGGTGTTGGAGATAGTGCGAGAGAAAATTTAGCGCGCGGGATGGAGGCCATATATAAAATACCGTTCGAAAAATTTGAGAGATATAGCCCATACGGGCCGCCAGAAAAAATTGCAGAATTTCTGTGTGGCTACGTTGAGTCAGGGGCGCGAATAATAAATATCGAGGCTCGTGGCAGCTCCATAGAGGAAAGTATCGAGGTTGTTTCAAGCATCAGCGCCCTACTTCACAGAGAATTTCCAAATCTTTAAATGCTAGAGGGTGCAGGAGCTCGTCCCCCAGAATTTAGGTCCCTCCAACTAAAGGGCTTTTCGCTATTGGTAAAGCCATTGAAGTAGGCACCCCATGGTCTCTGCCAGAGCGGAGCCGATTTCTGTTTAATGTTAAATTTTTTTGGTCCTGCGCTACTTGTTGTTCTGGCTCTGCTTTGACCAGAAAAAACAAACAAGATTGCGGAACTATATTAGTTAGCTGAGTTGACCGAGGCAAAGACTACAGGATAACTGCAGTCTAGACCCCCCGCTTCCCAGCTTCTGCCATAAAGGGTTGATACTCCCTATACGGTGTCCCGTTCGCGCTACCGATCGTATGCCCCGCATCTGTCGTTAGAGTAAGCCCCGAGGTGTACCCTGACTCATCACTAGCAAGCCATAGAGCGGCATTGACAACATCCTCTGGCAAACCCGGACGTCCTTTTAGAGGAGACGCTTTGGCTAGAGCTTCTCTCGTAGTTTGAAGGTCGGTATGATCTCCGAAGGTTGCTGCGACCATTGGCGTAGCCATCCCAGCCGGAGATATGCAATTAGCTCTGATTCCGTGCTGTGCAAGCTCGCAAGCAACACTCTTAGTAATTCCTACTATTGCGTGTTTAGCCGCCGTATAGGCATGGGGGCCCAAGCCGCCGTTTATTCCGGCGGTAGATGACATACTTACTATCGAACCTCGCTCACGGGGTATCATTACGCGAGCAGCATGTTTGCAGCCGTAAAAACAGCCGTTAACGTGGATGTCAATCGTGCGATTCCACTCCTCTGCGGGGGTTGTGGATATCGGGCCTAGGGCTCCAACAACTCCAGCGTTGTTGTACATTACATCAAGTTGCCCAAAATTCTCTACGGCAGTATCGACCATTCCCGCTACCTGATCCTCTTGAGTAACATCGCAGTGGACGTAAATTGCAGCACTGCCAAGTTCCTCTGCAACTTTTTGTCCGACGTCATCTTGTATATCTCCAAGAACTACTTTCGCTCCCTCCTCAACAAAACGCTTTGCCGCTCCAGCACCAAAACCGCTTGCGGCGCCTGTTATTACTGCGACTTTCCCCTCTAATCTTCCGCTCATAATTGTTCCTTTCTTTTTATTCAGTGTGTTATTAAAACAGAATAATCGCTTGCTTTTCTAAAGTTTTTGCTGCGAAATTGGGATAGACTCAACGCAAGGATTTCCCTCATCGATAACGATTTCCCTCCCTATCCGTCTCGGCGGTATGCCTGGTTCGTAGTGTTTGTTCTTATTATTGCATCCCTGGTCGCTTTTATCGATCGACAGGTCGTTGCAATCGTCGTCGAACCAATGCAAAAAGACCTTAACGTAGGTGACACCGAGATAGGCTGGCTATACGGAGTCTTCGCGCTTTTCTACGCTTTCGCCGCAATCCCAATAGCGACGATAGCAGATAAAAAGAGTAGAAAGCATGTTATTGCGATAGGAATTTTTGTTTGGTCACTAATGACAATAGCGTGCGGTTTGACCAAAAACTATTGGCAGATATTCCTTGCCAGAATTGGAGTGGGAATTGGCGAAGCTACTTTGTCTCCCACAACAACATCCCTCCTCGGAGACTATTTCCCAAGAGAAGATTTGCCGCTTGCTATCAGCATCTTTCAAGCAGGCCCAATTGTGGGTACCGGAATAGCTTTTGTGATTGGTGGCATGGTCTTACAGCTAGTCGGAGAGTCTCCGCCGCTGGTGCTACCCTATTTTGGAGAACTCGCGCCATGGCAGCAGACTTTTGTCTACTTGGGTTTACCCGGAATTTTGCTCTCTGTCATGATTCTGGTAATTCGTGAACCACGCAGGAGACCATTTTCAAGGGATCCACAATCATCAAGTGATACCGAAGAACTAATAAATTTTTATAAGGGTAATTTCAAAACAATCTTTTTCCATCACTTGGGGAATCTCTCTCTTGTTTTAACAGGGTATGCGTTCGTTTTTTGGAGCATTACTTTCTTTGTCAGGGTACACGGAATGAGTGCGGCCGAGGCCTCCCAGATTTTTGGCTGGATTTTCATATTTTTTGGGCCCATGGGACCTTTTCTCGTCGCTTACGTTGCCAGGGTATTGAGTAAGAGAGGCCATCGAGACGCAAACATCACAGCTGGAATGCTTGGGGGATTAATCACCATCCCTACGGTCTTAATCATTCAAATAGCGCCCTCTCCATTCTGGGCGTTTGTCTTTTACGCGCCCGCGTTGGCGGCCGTAAACTCTCCTTTTGGGATTGCAGCGGGAGCACTGCCAGTTATAACACCTCCACACCTTCGCGCACGAGTCGCCGCAGTTTACATGTTAATGGGGGCGGTAGGGATGATGTTTGGTCCTCCACTTGCTGGCGCCTTTAATGAATACATTTTTCCAGGCGTGGAGGGGGTGCGTTATTCAATGATCACTATGACATGTTTCTTTGGAATAACTGGTGTAGTGCTTTTGCAGCTCGGAAGAAAGCACTATGCGTTGACAATGAAAAATACCGAGAACTGGGAAAAAAATTCGGAGCGCGAATAAACTTGGTGCAGAGATTTTATTAAATCAATATAGTTTGTTTAGTTGCAAAACTTAGGGAGATAATAAAGATGAAAACGTTAAGTGCGCCAGGAGCACCCTTTCAATACGCATGGCATGTACCTAATCTAGAGATCGCCGCAAAATACTGGGCAGAAAATCTAGGAATAGGTCCGTTTTTTTTAAGCGAGGTTGATTCACGTCAATACGATGGGTTCCAATATAGAGGCGGCGAAGGAATTTTACAGATGCGTCTTGCATGGGCACAAAGCAAAGAAGGGCAAATTGAACTTATAGAAGTAAACTCAAAAGAACCCAATGTTTATCATGACCTCGTAGCGCCAGAAAAAACTGCTTTTCATCACGTTGGAATCTGGTCAGATAATTACCATGCAGACAAGAGGTTTTTATCTTCAAGTTATGAAATTGCGATGGACATGGGAAAAGATACGAACATTTGTTACTTTGATACAGCAGAGGTATCGGGCAATATGATCGAATTAATTGAGCGAAACGACGGGATATTAGGGCTATTTGGCCTCATAAAAAAAGCCGCGGATGAGTGGGATGGAACAAAGCCGTTGAGAACTATGGCAGAGCTCACCGGCTGAAATTCAGATCAACTTTCATTTAATACCAGCGATTATAAAAAACCTGAAAAAGTAGGACCTTATGAAAACTGATATTGGTGTTACCTTTGGCAGCTTGGGAGTGTTGGGGGCAAAAAAAGTCCCAACAATCGCCAGGCAAGCGGAAGAAATAGGCTTTAACTCTTTTTGGACGGTTGAAGCAAACGGAACAGATGCATTTACGCTTTTAGGCGCTGCCTCGGTAGCGGCCCCTGCGCTTAATCTTGGAACAGGTATTATTCCTATCCAGCTACGCTCTCCCACTTTAGCAGCCATGTCGGCGGCGTCCCTTCAGGCAATTAACCCTGAAGCAGAGATATTCTTGGGTGTCGGCGTTTCAGCGCCTGGAATCTTAAAACAACATGGCCTAGATGCGACCGATAAGCCGATCCGCATGATGCGGGAATATGTCGCATTGCTTCGGGAATGTTTCTCAGGGGACTCGGTCTCATTTGAAGGCGATTATTTCTCAACTAGAAGATTCAGGTTGGGATTAAGGCTTGAAGGGAAGAAACCGAAAATAATTATGGCCGCGCTCAATCCACAAATGCTTAAACTCGGTGGAGAGATTGCCGACGGGGTTTTGCTAAATTATCTTCCTGCGTCTCACGTCAAATACTCTGTGAACAAAGTTCGAGAAGGCGGTGATGCAAAGATTTTTGCCTACGTGCATGCTTCAGTCTCAGAGTTCGAAAAAGCCCAAACTTCTGCGAGAAAAGATCTTTTCAACTACGCGATGGCAGATGGTTACGCAAAAATGTTTAAGGAGGCTGGATTCGAAGATGAAATCAACGAGTTAAGAGAAAGACAAAAAAACAAAGATAGAGAAGGTGCGCTCTCAGCGATCTCGGACAAAATGATTCAAGCGATTGACTTCATCGGCACTGCGGCTCAGGTAAAAGATTTTGTTGACAGCTACGCAGAGGCGGGTGTCGAGCACCCGATTTTAATGCCTATGCCCTGGGGCGAAAACAGAGAGAAGGTGGCGGTAGAAACCATGCAAGCTGTCTTTTCATCTACGGTTTAATTGCCGTTTTTAAGAGCGCTAAGTTGAAAGGGGCTCAAGGTTTTATTAACTTAGTCAATGAGCTCTAGAATCGAGGAAATTATGGCCACGATACTTATCGTAGAGGACAACGAATTAAATCGAGACATGCTTTCACGACGTCTCATCAAAAAAGGTTATCAAATTGAATTTGCAGAAGACGGGAAGGAAGGTCTCGAGAAAATCGGGCATCTGAAACCGGATCTCGTGCTCATGGATATTGGTCTTCCAGTGATGGATGGTTGGGAAGCTACAAAAAAAGCAAAGGAAAGTCCAGAAACAAAAGATGTGCCCATCATCGCTTTGACAGCCCATGCTCTAGAGCAAGACAGAGAAAAGGCGTTTAATGTAGGCGCAGATGACTTTGACACCAAACCCGTAGATTTCAAAAGATTGCTGGGAAAAATTCAAAACCTTATCAATTAGGATTATCACTCCATATCTCAGAAAGCAACGTGCTAAGTTCCTCCGAAATTTTGGATGATTTTTTATCTACAAAACCAGCGTACAGTGACGAGAGAGTTGACCGCAAAGTGTCATCTAAATCCATCCCGCTGCATATTACTACCCTGCAATTTCCGTATCCATCTAGAGCATTAAATCGGGTCAAGAACTCAAACCCATCCATTACTGGCATAGAGAGGTCTAGGACAATAAGATCTACATCATCTGAGAGCATTGATAGCGCCTGCTTTCCATTGTCAGCATGCAACACAGTGAACCCATCGGAGACCAGTACTCGTGAAATCAAATCTTTTGCATCTGGATCGTCATCAACGACCAGGACTTTTTTCCCTTCTGTGCCATCTCTAAACAAATCGGAAATTTCTGACGCTAAAACCTTCCTGTCAACAGGCTTTGTAAAATGGGCGGACGCTCCTAACGGCAAAGCCTTCCCATCGTCGTCGACCATACTTAGCATAATTACGGGAATTTTTTTTAAGTCATTATCAGACTGCAGCTCGTCTAGGACTGCCCAACCATCTTTTCTAGGCATTAAAACATCTAAGATTATTAGATCAGGACGAGTAAGTCGCGTTTTTTCCAGTCCTTCGACTCCATCTCTTGCAAAGGAAAGTTTGTAATCATTTCCAAAATTCCTCTGTAGTAGATCATGAACTTTCTCGTCATCATCGATCACCAGAACCCTTTTCATTCCGGAGTGAGAATCCCTAATCTCATTATTCGATTGATCGCGATTTTCTTTATCGGATAAGGAACTTTCATCGACAGTGTTTCTTGGGACCTCTATCTTAAAAGCAGACCCCTTTCCAGGCGAGCTACTCGCAGTGATAGATCCACCCATCATTTCAACAAGTTGTTTCGTTATGCTGAGGCCCAATCCAGTTCCTCCAAACTTCGCGGTTGTGTCGTCCTCGGCTTGGGTAAACTCATTGAAAACTTTATCTAGCTGATCTTGGTTCATCCCTATTCCAGTATCTGTTACTGAAAAAGTTATAAACTCACTGTTTTGCTTGCTCGAAACTTCTGCAGCTAATTTAACCTCCCCAGATTCAGTAAATTTGCAGGCATTACTTAGCAGGTTCAACAAACACTGTCTTAATCTTGTCTCATCACTTCGCATTACACCCAAATCGCCCGTAATATCGAAGACGAGTTTATTTTTTTGTTTTTCGGCCAAAGGGGAACCAACACTTCTCAGAATATTTATGACCGAATCAACATTAAAATCTGAAACAAATAACTCTAATTTGCCAGCCTCTATTTTCGAAATATCCAGGATGTCATTTATTAGACTTAGCAAATGTTTGCCCGAGTCATTAATCTTTTTTAGGTCTTCCAACATGGACTCGAGGCCTTCATCCTCTGCATCCTCAGCTAGCAACTCGCTGTAACCAATAATAGCGTTGAGAGGCGTCCTCAGTTCATGACTCATGTTGGCTAAAAATTTGCTCTTTGCTAGATTAGCTTCCTCGGTTTCTTCAATTGCATATTCGAGCTCTTTTGTTCTCGCCTGAATAAGTTCTGCAACTTGATCAGACATTCGGTCAAAAGCAACCGTTAGCAACTCGTCTCCTTTATTTGACGAAACATCTTGAGACATTTTGTCGATTTCCGAAATGTCTGAGCGAAGGAGCGCTTGCGCTTCTCCTTCTAATTGATTCGCTAACACTCCCATTTTTTCGATGATTATTTGATCTCTTTTTCGTTTTTCTTGAAGCTGTTTTTCTCTCACCAGATCAAGTTCTAAGAGGCGATCCTTGTAATCTGAGAGGGCAGAAACAAGTCTCCCTACCTCATCTTTGTCGCTTTGAAAAAACCCATTCGTTCTTCTTATTTCAACGTCGGTATTTCCGTCCGTTAATTCTTTTAAAACAAATATGGCGCTGCTCAATCCAGACAGGAGTGATCGCTGAATAAGAAACATCAAAATCAACACAAACAAAACGGAAGCAGCTGATAGAATAATCATATTAGTCGTGTATTTCTCTTTTTCTGAAACAAGCTCATCGACATCTCTATACAAACTTATGACGGTCCCATCGAGCCGCTTAGAAAACTCCCGAGAGAGCGGGAAGAACATCGCATCTATGCCCAAAGACTCAAAAAGCATATACTTCTTTTTAAACATATCCTGATCAGCACGTTTTTTCGAAGAATTATCAGTCGATGTCATCAGTCCATACGACTCTGCGAGCCTACCTAAGTTTTCTATCCCCAGCGCATCATAATCGTACGCATACCCCAAAATCTTCGAGATCACAGGTTGAGATTCGAGGTAAAACTCGGGATCACGATTTGTATTAATCATCACAGCATTAATCCGCATTTCCTTAGAAAACTTTTCGATAATGGGTTCTGAGGCCCGCGCGATTTCAACGATTAATTCAACTTTGCCGTTAAGTCTTATTGGAAAAGCATAAACAAGATTATTTCTGTCTTCTGTATCGGTTGTCTGCAGCATGTGCCCTAACCAAGGTTTTGAGGCCTTAAGCATCATTTGGTAGAAATCAAGAGAAGAACCGACCCCATGATAGACGGTGTCGTAGGCTACCTCGCACGGATTATACGTAGGCGCAAAAAGGCCCTTTTTGCAAGCTAATCGATTTAGGCTCTCGGCACCCGTCAACGAAAAGAAGAGAACCTCATTCCTCTCTAAAGGATCGCCAAAAAAATTCTCGAGTAATCTGGCGGAGTCATTCGCGTTTTCGTTTGCTAGGAGCGAGAGAGCAAGAGGCTTTGCGCTTTCTTCGCTCCAAAAGGATGCGCGCGCTCCATCAGGTCCCAAGGCCTGTAAATCTTGGAAAGCTTCTTCGAAAGCTCGCTCTATAGAGTTAGAATAGACGGCCCAGCGCATACTTACGTCAGCCTCGCTCTGCGCTTGCTCTCTTTTAAAAGAAAAATAGGCAACGACCACAGCCACTAAAACCGTTCCAAGAGCTGAAAGAATTAAGACTAGGTTTCTTATTTGCATATGAGCAATTGTCCTTATTTGAAATTAACTAAGTCGAGAAGCGACAAAAGTTTCCATCAGTCCTTTTCCTTTTATTTCTCTTAAACCTTGGCTTGAAACCTGATATTTGCCGGTTACAAGCCTGGCGGTTGCATCGGAAATATGCACCTCATTTGCGAAACCATGACTCTCCATTCTCTGAGCAGTATTTACAGCATCTCCCCAAAGGTCATAGACAAATTTCTTTTTTCCTATTACGCCCGCTACAGCCGATCCAGAATGAACTCCTATCCTCATGGCTAAATCGGCGCCCATAATAGGGTCTAGAGATTTTACGTATTCGAGCATCCTTAATCCCATTTCTAAAGCAAGACTTGCATGGTCTGGATTTGCCTTAGGTACTCCCGCAGCTGCCATATAATTGTCACCGATTGTTTTTATTTTTTCCAAACCCAAAATCTCGCACTCCTCGTCAAAATGAGAAAATAACTTATTAAGAAGCGCGACAATCTGAGAGGCACCCATCTTCTGCGCAAGCCCGGTAAAACCAACGATGTCTGCAAAAAGAATTGAACAACTATCCACATCATCAGCTATCAAGTACTCGTCAGCTTTCATCCTCATCGCTATAGGCTGTGGAAGGATATTCAAAAGAAGCTTTTCATAACGCTCTTTTTCGTCCTCCATCGCTCTCAAGTGCTTTTCTTCTCTGTCCAATAAGTGCTTGCGCTCAAGAGCAGAATTTATTCTTGATGATAAAATAACAAAGTTAATGGGTTTGCTTACAAAATCCTCGGCACCCTTTTCTAAACACCGATAAACGGTTTCCTGCTCTCCCAGCGACGAAACCATTAATACTGGAATATTTCTTTTTTTTAGAGCTTCAATGTTCCTAGACAGAATTTCGTAACCTGAGACGCCGGGCATGAGGATATCTAAGAGAATCAGATCAATCTCTTCCCCACCGGCCAAGATTTCCTCGGCCTCATCCCCGCTTTCAGCTAAAAATGACTGGTGACCCACAGCGGCTAGTTTTCTCTTTAGGAACTCAAGATTAGACGGATTGTCGTCCACCACAAGGATGCGGCTAGGATATTTTGTAGCAGAGGGTTCAAGATCATCTCTCAAAAACAGATTATAAGTATTAAGTCCCTCAAGATCAGATTCCGAAATCAGCCCCACTTTAACCAGATCCGACGCCGATTCAATATCTTCATGCACGAGACTGTTAACGTTCTCTTTTAGTAATCTGCGCGCATTTTCTATCCGACTCAAATCCTCATCAATAATTTTTAATACCGAAGGTGAAGCGTCTACGCGCAATGTTTTTGTGAGCGTTTCTATCCCGGAAAGTTTTGCTTCGATATCTCCCGATAGCCCTAGAGATTGCTGCTTTAAAAGATGCTTAATCTTTCCGGCCGAAAAACTCTCTTTGTCAAAGAACTTTTCTATTGATGATGTTATCGAGCTCCCAAAACCATTTATCTGAGCGAGAGCTGATGCAGACTCATCCAGCTCACGAGATATTTGTCCGCTATCCTCGAGATCCTCGATAATTAACTCAGAAAATCCGCATATAATATTTAAATGGGTCTTTAAATTATGTCGGACCTTCCCTATCAACATCTCCTCAAGCGGCTTGTCACTCATTTTCAGCGACTTTCCTTGTCAGAACCCGGAGTCTTAACTACAGTAGTTTCCATTTCTTCTGGTTCTAATCCAAGCGCTATCAACACTTTTGACATCCCCATGAACAAGCCTACCCCAAGACTTATTTCGGCACGCTCTTTCTTTGAAAGGCTACGCTTGATTATAGCGTCATTTTTTCTAGTCAAGGTTCCAGGTATGCTTATGATTCGGTCAGTAAGCATTAGTGCTGCAATTTCTTTATGATCCAAGACCTCCTCGTAACCGTCTTTTATCTCTTGAATTTTCTTCTCTGACAGCCCTGCTGCACGAGCGGACTCAAACCTTACATTCTTTCAGTAGCCACAGTCAGTTATACGAGCATTTCTAATGCGAGTCATTTCTTTGATCTCTAAGCTCAATTCACTATTCCGCCAATACTCCGAATATAAATCCCCGAAACATTCAAACATGTCTCGCTTATGCAGCATCACATTAGTAAAATTAGGGGTTTCACCTTCTATAGCTGAATCAACCCTGGGATTAGTGGCCATCAGAATACCCCTGATGTCAACTTAAGCCGACATTCCACGTCAAAAAAAGCCAACGCTGTAATCAATTGGACAACACCCGATTCCCCAAGAGCTCCTCTCAGTGATAAGAGGTCGCTGTCCTGAATGTCATGTACGCTAGAAACGATCTTCTCAGCCACCTTCAAAGCCGCAAACTCTAGGGCTTTTTCAGTTGAGGTTGAATCCTCATTGTCCTCATTATTGGCTACCTCCAACCCATGAATTTGCCTTATTCTCGAATTACAAGCACCAAGGATGTTTACGGGGACGTCATGTGTATCGATAGTCGAACCGATAAATTTTTTGTACTTCTCTAATAGTTTTTGAGGAAGCTGCGCCTTCGCAAGAGATGTTTCGTAAACCTGCGAAAGCTCAGCCACTTGTCTAAAAACCCAGTAGCCTAGCGTAACGATCTTTATGAAAAGCTCTGTTACCAAAACTGGTTTCTATAACCCTAGCTCGTTTGAGATAAAACCCAGCATCAAATTCGTCAGTCATCCCAATTCCACCATGGATTTGGATTAATTGGTTAGACATCTCATACAAAAAATCACCCACTCTTGCCTTCGAGAGCGAGACCATTTCAGCGGTATTTTCTGCTTGCTCATCTAGCGCCCGAAGAGCGGCCTCCATGCAAGACCTGCTCAATTCCATCTTGCCAAACAAATCTGCAGCTCTGTGACCAAGTGCCTGGAAAGATCCGATAACCCGCCCAAATTGCTCTCTTGTTTTGAGATAGTCAAGTGTCATATCAAAAGCCTGCGCACCGGTTCCGAGCATCTCGGCGCTGAGCCCCGCTCGCCCGCAGTCTAGGATTTTATCAAGCAGCTCTGATCCGTGACCTTCATGGCCTAAAATATCTTTGGAATCAATTTCCACATCATTGAACTCCAAGTTAGCGTACCCCCTGCTATCCATAGTGTGAATAGCCTGACGGGACAATCCGGCCTTGTTACCAGCCACCAAAAATAAAGTTTTACCGCTTTCTGTGTTTGCCGCCACTATAAAGTCCGTCGCAGCCAACCCCTCTTGGACGAAGGTCTTGGCACCGTTTAATAAAAATCCTGTCTTTGTTTTCTTAGCTTCCGTTTTCATGCGAGAAGGGTCATGTCTCGGTCCTTCATCAACCGCAAGGGTAAGGAGAACGCTACCGTCCACGATTCTGGGTAAAAAGGACTGCTTCTGTTCCTCATTTCCGCCTAGCATGACCCCAGACGCTCCTATAAGAGCCGAAGAAAGTAGTGGAGACGCGGTCAAGTTTC
>MDTE01119340.1_pt1 | contig 12601 bp, 11 predicted proteins | sample 811231 | NCBI WGS metagenome assembly MDTE01 (sample SAMN05326651, study PRJNA326480) | marine metagenome | isolation source: seawater | place: Indian Ocean: Red Sea | collected 2010
AAATCATATAATCTTTTCCGCGTTTGCATTTTATCAATAATATTGTTTTGATGTCCATCAGCAAAAATGGCACGTAAACCATCTTCAACATTTTTCATTGCTAGTCTTTGAGTGGAAACTGGATAAATAACAATATTGTATCCCAAGTCTTCAAGTTGTTTATAATTGAGTAATTTCGATTTTCCAAATTCTGTCATATTAGCTAAAAGATAACAATCAAGGGATTTTCTGACTAATTCAAACTCTTTTTCATCTTTTAAAGCTTCTGGAAAAATTACTTCAGCACCTGCATCAACATATGCTTTGCATCTATCAATCATACCATTTATTCCTTCAACACTTTTTGCATCAGATCTAGCAATGATTTTAAAATTTTTATCTTTTCTAGCGCTTACACACTCTTTTATTTTAGAAACCATCTTTTCTTTAGAAATGAGTTCTTTGTTTTCCAGATGACCACACCTTTTTTGTTCAATTTGATCTTCTAAATGAACAGCAGCAATTCCAAATTCTTCAAATGTTTCAATAGTTTCTTTACATGATTTAAAACCTGTATCTATATCAACAATTGTTGGAAGATTTGTTACTCTAGAAATTAAATAAGACCTTGTACTGACATCTTGTAGAGTTGTTAATCCAATGTCTGGAAAACCTAAATCATTTGCCATTACACCTCCAGATACATAGATCGCATCATAACCGATTTCTTCTATCAATTTAGCTGTTAAAGGATTGTAAGCACCAGGAACTCTTAGAATTTTATTGGATTTAAGCTTGGTGTCTAGGTCAATTCTTTTTTGTGTTAAATCTTTCTCAACAAAATGCATTTAAAAAATCCCTTTTTTATTATTTTTTTTTAAATACTTTCTACTTACTTCAATATTTAATTTATTGAGACTCCCTTTTTTTAATTTCCTTAAATTTTGCACAGTTTTGATAAATCTATCACTCTCTTTTTTTGATAATATTTTATTAGTTAAAGTTAAAAATTTCTTAATATAATCTTTTCTTTGGAATGGTCTCGATCCATATGGATGGGCATCAGCTCTTTCAAGTTCCTCAGATATTCTTTCACCATTATTTAAAGTAACAACAACTTTAGCTCCAAAAGATTTTTTTTTGGGGTCTGGATGATGATATTTCTTTGTCCATTTTTTATCCTCATGTGTTTTTATAGATTTCCATATTTTTAAAGTACTTTTTTTATTAGATCTTAATTTTGTATATGATTTCACGTGATGCCAGTTTGCATCTTCTAGAGCAACTGCAAATATATACATAATCGAATGGTCTAAAGTTTCTCTTGATGCATTAGGATCCATTTTTTGTGGATCATTTGCACCAGTACCAATTACATAATGTGTATGGTGGCTTGTATAAATATCTATTTTTTTTATATTTTTGAAGCTAGAAATTTTTTTATTTAATTTTTTTGCTATATCGATTAATGCTTGAGCTTGATATTCGGCAGAATATTCTTTTGTATATGTTTCTAGAATAGCTTTTTTGGTTTCATTCTTTTTTGGCAATGGAATATTATATTTTGCCTTTTTCCCTTCTAATATTCTAGCAATAACGCTATCTTCTCCCTCATAAATAGGGCTAGGCGCACCTTCACCTCTCATTGCTCTATCAACTGCTTCTATTGCTAATTTACCAGCATGGGCAGGTGCATAAGCTTTCCAACTTGAAATCTCACCTTTTCTGGATTGACGAGTAGAAATAGAAACGTGTAGAGCTTGTTGAACAGCCTGATAAATCGTCTCAGTATTAAGCTTTAACATTGATCCTATACCAGCAGCAACGCTTGGCCCTAGGTGAGCTATGTGATCAATCTTATGTTTATGAAGACAAATTCCTTTCACCAGATTAACTTGAACCTCATAAGCGGTAATAATTCCTTTTAAAAGATCTAATCCACTTCTTTTAAGTTTTTGTCCAACAGCTAAAATTGGAGGAATATTATCACCTGGGTGACTATAATCAGCAGCTAAAAAAGTATCATGAAAGTCTAGTTCTCTCACAGCAGTTCCATTAGCCCAAGCAGCCCACTCAGGATCAAATTTTATTTTTGAATTAATTCCAAATATTGTTGAGCCTGATTTTCTTAAATGACCTTTTGCCATGTCACGAGCTGAAATAACTGATTTTCGATTTAATGAAGCTATAGCTACTGAAGCATTATCAATTATTCTATTAATAGACATTTCTATTGCATCGCTATTCAATTTTGCGCTGTCAGAAGCAATCTCTGCTATTTTCCAAGCAAGTTGTTTCTTCTTTGGAAGCTTAACTTTTGACGGGTATACTCTAACAGTGTTTAATAACAAAATAATTCCTAGCTTAAAATTTTGTTTTAATAGTTAAATCAAATATATCAATATTAAAGATATTCAGTTATAATTTTTTCAATTCCAACAAAGTCTTTAATTAAGTGATTATGATAAATTTCATCAGATTTTTTTTCTGTATATCCATATTTAAGCAAAATTATTGGTATTTCTGCAGCTTTGGCAGCATTTGCATCTGTTTCGCTATCTCCTATCATAATTGATTTATTTATTTCACCATCTAATATTTCTATGGTTGTAGTTAAATGCCTAGGGTCTGGCTTGCAATATTCATAAGTATTGTAACCTGCAACATATTCAAAGTAATCAAAAATTCCTATTTTTTTCAAAAGATCAATAGCGAGATGTTCGGTTTTATTAGTACATACTGCCATAGAAATATTTTCGCATTTACACCAGTTTAAGAATTCTTTTACACCTTTTATCAATTTGCTGTCCAGATAAATATTTTTTCCATAAAAGGATAAAAATTCGTCTGTCATTTCATTTTGAATCTTTTCATCAAACCATTTCCACTGACCATTAGCTTTTGCCATCATAGCTTTAGCTCCTTTTCCAACTGCATTCTTTAATTCACCTAAGGTTTTTGTAGGATAACCAAATTTTTTCATCACATGATTGTGAGCACGAATTAAATCTGGAGCAGTATCAATTAACGTTCCATCTAAATCAAAGAGAATTGTAAATTTTTGACTCATATAAAGTATTATTAAGAAATAAATTGTGAATTAAATAAATTAATAACGAAATATATAAAAATATCAAATGAATCAAAAAAAAATTAAAAATGAACAACAAAATTTGAGGAAAAAATTTATAAAAAAAGGTGTAAAAATGATTGCCCCCGAAACAGTATTTTTTTCTAAAAACACTAAAATAGGAAAAAATGTTACTATTGACCCATATGTTGTTTTTTCAGAAAATGTTTCGATAGGCAATAACGTGAGAGTGTTATCCTTCTCTCATTTACAAGGAGTTAAAATTGAAAATGACGTAAATATTGGACCATACGCAAGATTAAGACCTGGTACAGTTCTTAAATCAGGGTCAAAAGTTGGAAATTTTGTTGAAGTTAAAAAAAGCACTATAGGAAAAAATTCAAAATTAAACCATCTTTCTTACATAGGAGATTCTATATTGGGAAAAAAAGTAAACATTGGTGCAGGAACAATTACATGTAACTATGATGGAGTAAAAAAAAGCAAAACTATAATCCAAGACGAAGTTTTTGTGGGTTCAAATTCATCATTGGTTGCACCAGTGAAGCTTGAAAAAAAAAGTGTAATTGGAGCAGGATCAGTTATAACAAAAAAAGTTTCAAATAAAACACTTGCATTAACAAGAGCTGAACAAATCGAAATAAAAAACTATAAAAGAAAAAAGTAAAACAATGTGTGGAATTGTAGGAATAATTAGTTCAAAAGAAGTATCTAGTAGAATAATTAATTCACTAAGAAAACTTGAATATAGGGGTTACGACTCTGCAGGAATTGCTACATTAGTGAATGGACATATTAATGAAGTAAAGTGTGAGGGCAGAGTCGATACATTAGAAAAAAATATTAATAATTTTAATCTAAAAGGAGAAATTGGAATTGGTCATGTAAGATGGGCAACGCATGGTAAGCCGAGTAAAATTAATGCTCACCCACATTCTTCTGAACAAGTTTCAGTTGTACATAATGGAATTATTGAAAATTCAACAATTTTAAAAAAATTTTTAGAAAAAAAGGGTCATGTATTTAAATCACAAACTGACACAGAGGTAATTGCTCATTTAGTTACGGATTATCTAAAAAAAAATTCATTAAAAAATACAATTATTAAAGTTCTACAAAGACTGCATGGGAGTTTTGCTTTAGGAATTATATTTAAAGGTCAAAATGATCTTATTGTGGGAGCAAGAAGAGGCTCTCCTTTGGCTGTTGGCTATGGTCCTAATGAAAATTATCTAGGCTCAGATTCATATGCTCTTAAATCTATGACAAATAAGATTTCATATTTAGATGATGGAGAAATTTGTTTTGTAAAAAAAGACCAAATTGAATTTTTTGATAGTGAGGGTGTAAAAATAAATAAGAAAGTAATGAATTTGTCAAAAGATGAGCTTAATTACGATAAGGGCGATTATAAATATTTTATGGAAAAAGAAATTGATGAACAACCAGAAACTATTAACGCATGTATAAATGAATACATTGATAAATATAATAATCAAATTAATATTTATAATTTTCCTTGGGAGGTAAGCTCAATTAAGTCAGTAATGCTAGTAGGTTGTGGAACAGCTTTTCATTCATGTTTGATTTCAAAATATTGGATGGAGCAAAATACCAATTTAGATGTTAGTGTTGATATAGCTTCTGAATTTAGATATCGAAAAGTTAGATTTAAAAAAGATTGCCTATATATTTTTGTTTCTCAGTCAGGTGAAACAGCTGATACATATGCAGCTTTAGATTTGTGTAAAAAAAATAAAGTTAAAACTTGTGCTGTTGTAAATGTAATAGAAAGCTCAATTGCAAGAGACGCTGATTTAGTATTACCTATTTATTGTGGGCAAGAAATTGGTGTAGCATCTACTAAAGCGTTTATTGGTCAAATGTTAGTACTATATATCTTAACTACAAAAATTTCATTTGATCAAAAATTTATTAATGGAGATGAATACAAATTAAAGATAAAAAATATACTAAGCTTATCTCATTCAGCAAAAAAAACTTTAAAGGTAGATCAAAAAATATTTGATATAGGTAAAATATTTGCTGAAGCGAAAGGATCGATGTTTTTGGGAAGAGGTTATTCTTTTCCTATTGCTTTAGAAGGGGCTCTTAAGCTTAAAGAATTAGCTTACGTTCATGCAGAGGGATATCCTGCAGGTGAAATGAAACATGGACCACTAGCACTTATAGAAGAAGGTATGCCAGTAGTTGTTTTAGCCCCAAGAGATGATCATTATAAAAAAACTATTTCTAATATGCAGGAGGTTATAGCCAGAGGTGCAAAAGTTTTATTGATAACAAACAAAAATAAAGATGAAATAATTTCAGAAAATATTTGGGAAAAAATAGAGGTTGATCAACTAGATGATGAATTAATACCTTTTTTAATGACAATACCTTTACAAAAACTTGCATTTTACTCCGCATTAGAAAAAGGATATGACATTGATAAGCCAAGAAATTTAGCAAAATCTGTTACTGTTGAATAATATTAAAACTCTGCTAGAACACTTATAGGTTGAATATGAAAAAGTGGAAAGTAAATAGTTGGAGAAATTATCCTGTTAAACACATCCCTATGTATAATGATGAGGATGAATTAAATTTAGTCTTAAGTAAATTAAAAAATTTTCCTCCTTTAGTTTTTGCTGGTGAAACTAGACATCTTAAAGAACAATTAGCAAATGTTGTTGATGGAAAAGCATTTTTATTACAAGGCGGTGACTGTGCTGAAAGTTTTGCAGAATTTCATCCTGACAATATTAGAGATTATTTTAAATTAATGTTACAGATGTCCTTGGTTCTAACATATTCAGCATCACTACCCGTTGTTAAACTAGGAAGAATTGCTGGACAATTTTCTAAACCAAGAAGTGCGCCAACAGAAAAAATTGGAGACGTTGAACTACCCAGCTATTTAGGAGATAATATTAATTCCATAGAATTTACTGAAAAAGGAAGAGCTTATGATCCAAAAAGATTATTTAGAGCTTATTCTCAATCTGCTTCAACCTTAAATTTGTTAAGAGCATTTTCTAATGGTGGTTTTGCAGATTTAAAAAATGTTCATATGTGGAATTTAGGTTATATAAAGTCAGCCGCACAAGCAAAAAAATTTAAAGAATTAGAGGATAAAATAGCTGATGCCCTAGCATTCATGGAAGCTTGTGGTATTACATCTGATTTTAACAGAAGACTTTATACTGTAAATTTTTGGACATCACATGAAGCTTTACATTTACCATTTGAGGAAGCTATGACTAGAATAGATTCTACAACTGGCGAATACCATGATACATCAGCACATTTTGTTTGGATAGGTGATAGAACGAGACAAATTGATGGAGGTCATGTTGAATTTTGCAAAGGAATTGAGAATCCAATTGGAATTAAGTGTGGACCAACATCAGACCCATCTGAGATAGCAAAAATATGTGAATTGATTAATCCTAAAAATGAAAAAGGTAAGATTACATTAATATCTCGTTTTGGACATGATAAAGTAGAAAAATTTTTACCTAAATTAATTAGAGGTATTAAAAAAGAAGGACTTAACGTTATTTGGTCGTGTGATCCAATGCATGGAAATACAATTAAATCAACCACAGGATTTAAAACAAGACCATTTAATAATGTGTTGAATGAGGTAAAAAATGTTTTTGGAGTTCATCAAAGCGAAGGATCTTATGCTGGAGGACTTCACATAGAAATGACTGGACAAAATGTGACAGAATGTACTGGTGGTGCGCAAAAAATATCAGATACAGATTTATCTAGCAGGTATCACACCCAGTGTGATCCAAGATTAAATGCCAATCAAGCGCTCGAATTAGCATTTTTAATTTCTGATGAGATTAAGAAGAATACTTTGTATGCAAAAAATGGCATAAGAGCGGCATCTTAATCATTTATTTTTTTAAATTAATTATTATATTTTATTCATGGATACGAGCAAAAAAATTATATTTATTAAAGATTGGATATTAGATTATGTAAATTCAATGCCAAAAAAAGCAAAGTCTTTAGTAATTGGAATTTCAGGTGGAGTTGACTCTTCAGTTTCGAGCACATTGAGCGCCATGACAGGACTAAAAACTATTGTCTTATCTATGCCTATAAAGCAAAAAAGTGCACAACATGATTTAAGTTTAAAACATCAAGAATGGTTAAAAAAAAATTTTAAAAATGTTGAAGGTATAACAGTTGAACTAGATAATCTTTTTTCTACGTTTGAAAATACATTGAAAGATTTTGATAGTTTACACGGTATGGCAAACTCAAGAGCAAGATTAAGAATGACTACTCTCTACCAAGTAGCAGCTGCTAACGATGGAATAGTTGTTGGCACAGGAAATAAAGTTGAAGATTTTGGGGTAGGTTTTTACACTAAATATGGTGATGGTGGTGTAGACATATCACCGATTGCAGACTGTAATAAAACTGAAGTTTGGGAACTCGGTAAAGAATTAAACATTTTACAAGAAATAATTGATGCTCCACCAACTGATGGATTGTGGGACGATGGAAGAACTGACGAAGGCCAACTTGGACTTAGTTACAAAGAACTTGAAGAAGCCATGGAAAATGAAAATTCTAAAAATAGAGAAAAATATATTCAAATAAGAAACGCAAATTTGCATAAAATGGATCCAATTCCTGTATGCAAGATTCCCAACTGATCAAATAGATTCACAAATCTAAAATTTAAGTATATTCCTAGATAAATGAATAAAGATATTTTTTTGACAAATAGCTATGGTGGGAAGAAAGAAAAGTTTGAACCAATAGATCATACAAATGTTAGAATGTATGTTTGTGGTCCAACAGTTTATGATGATCCACATATAGGTAACGCCAGACCGTTGGTTATTTTCGATATCCTTTTTAAAGTTTTAAAGTGTAAGTATGGAAAAGATAAAGTTACCTACGTAAGAAATATTACTGATATTGACGATAAAATAATTCAAACAGCTAAAGATAAAGATATTACAATCAAGAACTTAACAGATAAAATTAATAATAATTTTCAAAAGGATTGTAAATATCTCAATTGTGATGAGCCTAACTTTCAACCTAAGGCTACAGAAAATATTAAAGAGATGATTGAGATGATAAAAATTCTAATTAATGAAGGTGTTGCATATGAAAATGAAAAGCATGTTTATTTTGAGGTACAAAAATTTAATGACTATGGAAAACTTTCAAATAGAAAAATTGAGGATTTAATATCTGGGTCAAGAGTTGAAGTATCAACTAATAAAAAAAATGCTGAAGATTTTGTTCTTTGGAAACCGTCCAATGAAGATGAGCCAAATTGGTCGTCTCCATGGGGAAATGGAAGGCCAGGCTGGCATTTGGAGTGTTCAGCAATGTCAAAAAAATATCTTGGTGATAAGTTTGATATCCATGGTGGTGGTAGGGACTTAATTTTTCCTCATCATGAAAATGAAATTGCACAATCAAGGTGTGCAAATGGTACTGAAGTATTTTCAAATTATTGGGTACACAATGGATTTATAACATTATCAAATGAAAAAATGTCTAAATCCCGTGGAAATATTTTAAAAATAAATGATTTAAAAAATAGTATTAACGGTCAAGTTTTAAGATTAGCTTTAATGAGCACACATTACAGGCAACCCTTAGATTGGAATGATAACCTTATAAACGAAAGTCAAAAGACTATAGATAAATGGTATAAAAGTTATGTTGAGGTTGATAGACTAAAATTAATTTCTGATGAAGACCTTTATCCATTGTATGATGACTTAAATACTCCAAAATATATTGCTAATTTACACAGGCTATTTGAAAAGTCTCAATCAGGTAATTTGGAAAATAAAAAAGAATTTGTCTCTGCATGTAATTTTGTTGGGTTACTTAAAGAAACAAAAGATGAGTGGATCAATTTTAAAAAAAATAATTCAGTTTTAAGTGATGAAATAATTGAAACAAAAATTAAAGAACGAAATGATGCTAGAGACGATAAAAATTATGAATTAGCTGACAAAATCCGCAATGAACTTTTGGAAAAAGGTGTTCAAATAGAAGATAAAGATGGTAAAACCTCCTGGAAATTTAAATAATGTCAGAAAAAATATATATATTTGATACAACTTTAAGAGATGGTGCTCAAACTCAAGGAGTAGACTTTTCCTTAGATGATAAAGAAAAAATATCAAAAGCTTTAGATAACTTAGGTGTTGATTATATAGAAGGAGGATGGCCTGGAGCCAATCCAACAGATACAGAATTTTTTAATAAAAAACATGCTTTTAAACACTCAAAATTAACAGCTTTTGGGATGACTAAAAAATCTGATCATAGTGCTGAGAATGATCCAATGATTTCATCTCTAATAAATTCTAAGGCAAGCTCAATTTGTTTGTTTGGAAAATCATGGGATTTTCATGTTGATGTAGCTTTAGGTATATCCAAGGAGCAAAATTTAAAAAATATTAGCGAGAGTGCAAGGCATATAATAAGCTCTGGAAAAGAATTCATGTTTGATGCTGAACATTTTTTTGATGGATATAAATCAAATAAAAATTATGCTTTGAGTTGTATTAAATCTGCATATGATGCTGGAGCAAGATGGATTGTTTTGTGTGATACAAATGGAGGAACCTTACCTCACGAAATTTCTGAAATTATTACCAATGTAATCAAGCATGTTCCTGGAAAAAATTTGGGTATACATGCACATAATGATACTGAAAATGCAGTAGCAAATTCATTAGTTGCTATTCAAGCTGGAGTTAGACAAGTTCAAGGAACAATAAATGGGCTTGGAGAAAGATGTGGTAATGCTAATTTAATGTCCGTAATTCCTACATTATACTTAAAATCTGAATTTTCTAATAAATTTGAGATTAATATTAACTCAGATAATATTAAACATTTAACACAATGTTCTAGACTTCTCGATGAAATATTAAATAGGAAGCCAAATAAACACTTGCCATATGTTGGTGCCGCTGCCTTTTCTCATAAAGGCGGCATGCACGTGTCTGCTGTCCAAAAAGATCCAAAGACATACGAACATGTAAATCCAAAAGACGTAGGAAATGTCAGAAATATTGTAGTTTCAGATCAAGCTGGGCAATCTAATATTTTGTCAAGATTAGAGACTATAGGAATTGATATTAAAAAGCATGATCCTAAAATAAAAAAACTTTTAGACGAGGTAAAAGATAGAGAGTTTATTGGTTACAGTTATGATGGTGCTGATGCATCATTTGAACTACTAGCTAGGAGAATAATTGGAAATATTCCAAAATATATTTCAATTCACATGTATGATGTTTCAGTTAAAAAAAATGCTTCAGGAGATATTATATCTTCAGCAAAAGCGCAATTGGAGGTTGATAAAAAATTAAGTATTTGCGAGGGTGAGGGTATTGGTCCAGTTCACGCATTAGATAATGCTATAAGAAATAATATAGATAACTTTGGAAAGTATTCTAAATATTTAAAAGATTTAAGACTTGTGGATTATAAGGTGAGAATTTTAAATACGGGAACGGAAGCTGTAACAAGGGTTTCAATTGAAAGTACAGACTCAAAGGGAAAAAATTGGTTCACAATTGGTGTATCACCAAATATTATAGATGCTTCATTTAAAGCATTGATAGACAGTCTTGATTATAAACTCTTCAAAGATAATGCACCAGCAAGTGCTTAATGAATTTTAATAATATTTCATTTATTCTTCATAAACCACAATTATCTGAAAATATTGGTTTATGTGCAAGAGGTATGAAAAATTTTGGTTTTAAAAATTTATCTTTAATAGACCCAAAACCAATATTCCCAAATGACAAAATAATAGCAACATCTGTGGGAGCTAAAGATATTATAAAGAATTCAAAAGTTTTTTCAAATTTAGAAAAATCTCTTGTGAAAACCGATATTTTGATCGCCACCTCTGCAAGATTTAGAAATAAAAATATCAAACATATTTCAATAGAAGGTTTAAAGAATATAAATTTTAAAAAAAGAGTAACATTCTTATTTGGATCAGAAGCATCTGGTTTATCAAATAATGAAGTTAGTTATGCTGATTATACATTGCAAATTCCAAGCAATAGTAATTTTAGATCACTAAATTTATCTCATAGTCTTGTTATAATTGCACAAGCAGTTTCTAGCTTAATTTCAAATAGAAAAGTTGATTTTCGAAAGTCAAAAAAAATACAAAAAGCTACAAAACATGAAATATCTAATATGTTGAACTTCTGTTTATATAACCTTGAGAAACAAAATTTTTTTAAAATAAAAGCAAAAAAACCTACAATGATTGAAAATTTAAGAAGTATTTTTTATAAAATGGAACTATCTCAAAAAGAAATACGCATTTTAGCAAGTGTATTTGCCGGTCTGATCAAAAAACCTTGATTGACAAAAATATTTTGATCTCTATAAAGCCTTTAATTACAGTATGACAAAACGATTAAACTCAAAACATAAAGTAGATAGAAGACTTAAGGTTAATCTATGGGGAAGACCTAAAAGTCCTTTTAACACTCGAGCTTATCCTCCAGGTCAACATGGGCAAACCAAATCTGCAAAACCATCAGATTATGGTTTACAGCTACAAGCTAAACAAAAATTAAAATGTTATTATGGCAATATGAACGAGAGACAATTTAGAAATATGTATAAAAAAGCTATAATGAAAAAAGGAGATACTGCTGAAAATTTAATTGGTTTACTCGAGAGAAGATTAGATGCTGTAATTTACAGATCTAAGTTATCAAATACTATTTTTTCGTCAAGACAACTGATTAATCATGGTCATGTAAGAGTTAATGGAAAAAAAGTAAATATTTCTAGCTACCAAGTAAGAGAAGAAGATAGTATAGAAATTAGAGATAAATCAAAACAGTTGGCTTTAATTGATATAGCACTAGCTAACAAAGAAAGAGAAGTTCCAGAATATTTACAATTAGATGAAAAAAACAAAAAAGTTAAATTTGTAAGAGTGCCAAAATTTGAGGAAGTCCCTTATCCTGTAGTAATGGAACCAAACCTTGTAATTGAATATTATTCTAGATAATAAAATTATTTTAGATTAATTTTAGCTTTTCTTTTTAAAATTTATTCCTTGGTCCTCAAAAAGTTTAGCCAACTCTCCATTTTCATACATTTCTTTAACAATATCACACCCACCAATAAATTCATTTTTAATGTAAAGTTGCGGAATTGTTGGCCAATCGCTAAAAACTTTAATACCCTCTCTTAGATTTTGATCTGCTAAAACATTTACACCTTTAAAGTTAACTTCAAGAATTTTTAAAATATTTATAACAGCCATAGAGAAACCACACTGAGGAGCATCAGGCGTGCCTTTCATAAATAGACAAACTTCATTATTTTTAATTTCGTTATTTATTAATTCTTTTGTTTGATCGTTCATTTAGTTCTCCTTGGTTTTAACAGCTAATGCATGTAATTCGTTTCCCATTTTGCCTTTTAATGAATTATATACCATTTTATGTTGTTGTATTTTACTTTTTCCAGCAAATT
>MDTE01138584.1_pt1 | contig 12601 bp, 9 predicted proteins | sample 811231 | NCBI WGS metagenome assembly MDTE01 (sample SAMN05326651, study PRJNA326480) | marine metagenome | isolation source: seawater | place: Indian Ocean: Red Sea | collected 2010
GCCCCGGGAGTAATCCAAAGATTATTTGGTTGTAACTAGCTGCGACCGTGCGCCGGGGAATAAAAAGGGGGATTTATATGGCCAAGCATTGGATATTTCGGCTCCCATTCATCGTCGCATTGATCACGGCGATGACCCTGGTCGTTGGCGTGGCCTGCGGGTCATCGGACGATCCGGAAGACACAGGCTCCAGCTCGGGCTCCGCCATAGCCACAGTTGCCCCGACGGCCGCGCCTGCGGCGGTACCGTCTGGCAAACTGACAATAGCGCTTACGGACCTTGGCAACGAGACGCCCAGCGTATGGCAGGAATTTGCCTTCGGTAAATCCTACATGCGCTTCCTCTTCGACGCCCTGACCGGCACCAACGACGCTGGCGACGTCGACAAGACCACGGGCGCTGCCAAAGACTGGAGCATGAGCGCCGATGCCAAGACATGGACGTTCAATCTCAGAGACGACATCGAGTTCCACAACGGCGACGGGCTCACCGCCGAGGACGCCAAGTTCTCCATCGAGTTGATGACCAGCGAAGACTCGGTCGCTTCCTACAAGACCAAAGTCACCGCTTCCATCACCGACCCCAGTCAGATCGTTGTGGTATCACCCTATGAACTGCAGATCAACGCCGTCAAGGCCTCCGGTTTCTTGAACTGGGACCTCTCCGACATTCAGGGCGTTGAAGGGCTCATCCAGCCCAAGGCCTACACGGAAAGCGTCGGAATCGAAAACTTCGCCTCCGACCCGGTGGGCAGCGGCCCCTACAAATGGGTCGACCAGCGCAAGGGCGATTTCATGGAACTGGAAGCCCTCTCCGAGCACTGGCGGGTGGGAGTCCCCCGGTGGGAGACCATCCTCTTCCGCATCATTCCTGAGGAGAGCACCAGGATCGCCGCCCTCAAGGCCGGCGAGGTGGACGTGATCTCTGTTTCCCGTGAACGGGCCCCCCAGCTGAAGAACGACGGCATGAACATCTTCAGCAAGGAAGGCGCCTCCGTCTTGGGCTTGTACTTCCACGAACAGTGGCGGGACAACTCCGTCTGGAAGGACATCCGCGTCCGGGAAGCCTTCAACCTGGCCATCAACCGCGATGAACTCTGTGAGTTCGTATTCGCGGGTGAGTGCACACCGGCAGCCGTATATCCCTGGCCGGACATCGCCCCGGGTGTGGTAGCGGGCCTGGAGCCGTACGGCTACGACCCAGACCGGGCCAAGGAACTTTTGGCGGAAGCCGGCTATGACGGCACCGAAATCGCCATCCGTTCCTATCCCCGGGCCGACGTGCCCGAGGGCCCCCGGTTCATCGAGGCCGTTGGGGCCGCCCTGGAAGCGGTGGGCGTCAACGTGACGATCATCCCCACCGAGTACGCTTCCTACCGCCAAGAGCGGTTGGCCCACACTCTGGATAACGGCAGCGGTTATCTGGCCGCTCCCAACCGTCCTCTGGCCGGTTTCCAGGGCGTGATGCGCGTGCTGAACCACTCAGAAGGGGCCTTCACCTCGACCAACGACCCCGAGATCGACCGTCTGATCGAGGCCTGGGAAGCAGCTATCCTTCCCGACGATGTGGTGAAGGGCAGCGAGGACCTGTATCAGTATCTGTACGATAACTTCAACTCGCTGACCTGCTGCAATATGAACATCTCCTACGCCACCAACGACAAGATTTCATCTTGGGACTTGGGCAAGCGCGTCTGGGATGACGGGTTCACGAACCTGTACAAATAGCCATCACAAAGCATTGGCAGCAACAACCCCCTGGGGATTCTCTCTCCAGGGGGTTTAACATCCGGAAAGGTCGCAATAACAGCGCCGTTCCCGGCAACTCAGATGGCCGGCATCGATGGGTCTGACCTACCGGAGTAGGCTGAAAGAACCATGCAGAGATACATCATCCGGCGGGCGGCGGAAGCCGTATTGGCCCTCCTCGCCCTGTCCTTCATAATCTTTATGATGGTCCGCCTCACCGGCGACCCCGCCCTGCTCATGCTGCCGCCCGACGCCGGCGTCGAGGCGCTGGAAGACCTGCAGCACTCCATGGGGCTGGATAAACCGGTGCTGGTGCAGTACGGATACTTCCTCCGCGACTTCTCCAGAGGCAGCTTTGGAGAGTCCATCCGCAGCAAGACACCGGTGTCCGAACTCCTCAAGGACCGCCTGCCCAACTCCCTCAAGCTGGTTGGCGCGGCCTTCGTATTAGTACTATTGATTTCTGTTCCACTGGGCGTTTTGTCGGCTGTCTACAAAGGCACATGGATCGACACCTTATGTACGGGAATCGCCGTTCTGGGGCAGGCTATCCCGGTCTTCTGGCTGGGAATGATCATGATTCAGGTGTTCACCATCCAACTGGGCTGGCTGCCCAGTTCGGGCATGGGCGGGTTGGACCATTACATCATGCCGGCCTTCAGCCTGGGTTTCTTCACGGTGGCGGCCATCACCAGGCTGCTGCGGTCCAGCCTTCTGGAGGCCCTGGACAGCGAGTTCATCAAACTGGCCCGCATCAAGGGACTATCCGAGTTCAAGGTTGTTTGGAAGCACGCGCTGCGTAACTCCTTGATCAGCGTTGTCACCTTGGGCGGCATCTACATAGCTATCCTAGTCACCCTGGGAATTCTCGTTGAAGTGGTGTTTGCCTGGCCCGGTATGGGACGGCTCCTCTTCCAGGGAATCGTCTTCCGTGACTTCCCGGTGGTGCAGGCGGTTGTCTTGATCTCTGCCGCCATAGTCATTTTCTCCAGTCTGATCGTGGACATTGCCTACGCGTACCTCGACCCGCGGATCAGGTTAAGTTAAGGGGAGTCTGGAAGGAATATGGCTGAGATAACCACCGAACGAGAGGTCCTGGTAACCAGGACCAGACCCTGGACCAAAGTCGCCGCGGTCCTCAGCGGCGGGCCGGTGATTCCCCTTATTGTCATCTTCCTATTCGTCTTTGCCGCCCTATTTGCCGACATCATCACCGTCCACGACTCGGAACTTGTCGAACTGCCCAACCGGCTAAAGACGCCGGTCTTTTTTGACGGCGGCTCCTGGGCCCATCCCCTGGGCACCGATCCATTGGGACGGGATATCCTGACCCGTATCGTCTACGGCGCCAGGGTTTCCATCATCATCGCGGTAACGGCGCTGGCCCTGGGCGGCGGATTCGGGACAATGATCGGACTGGTAGCCGGGTTCTACCGTGGCAAAGTGGACACCCTGCTCATGCGTTTGGCCGACATCACATTGGCCTTCCCCTTGATCCTCTTCGCCATCTTATTGGTGATGGTCCTCGGCCCCAGCATGATGAACGTCATCATCGCCATTGCCCTGGTGCTCTGGGCCAGGTACGCACGGGTGATTCGCGGCGAGGTACTGGGCTTGATGGAGCGGGACTTCATCGCCAGGGCCCGCGTCTCCGGCGCGTCCGACTTCCGCATCATGGCCCGGCACCTGCTCCCCAACGTGATGCCGACCCTGATCGTACTGCTGACCCTGCAGGTGGGCTGGGTGATCATCGTTGAGGCCTCGCTCAGCTTCCTGGGCGCCGGCATCCCGCCGCCGACGCCGGCCTGGGGCTCCATGCTGGCCGACGGGCGCGAGTACGTCTCCACAGCGTGGTGGGTGACAACGGTGCCCGGAATCGCCATCATGCTGGTGGTGCTGGCCTTCAACCTCTGCGGAGACTGGCTCCGGGAGAAGTTGGACCCCAAGCAGCGCAGCGTCTAGCCGCAAGACAAGAAAAAAGGGGCCGGCACTTGGTGCCGGCCCCTTTTCTATTAGATCGCTGGAGGTGAATACGTACCCGAATCAAACGACCGTCGCCGCGCTGGGGCGCAACTGGGAGATGGTGAAGCTGGCGGTGGAGGGTGTGGATGAAGGGACGCTGAACGCCCGGCCCAACGACAATTCCAACTCCATGAGCTGGCTCATCTGGCACATGACCAGGGTCACCGACCGGTTCATCCACTACCGTCTGGCCGACAAGCCCCATATCTGGATCGTGGATGCCTGGCATGAGAAGTTTGGGATGGACCCTGACCCTCAGGACTTCGGCATGGGGTGGAGCAACGAACAGGTGGCTGCCTGGCAGCCGCCGCCCAAAGACGTACTCATGGACTACTTCGAGGCGGTGAATACGACGGCAGCCAAGTACCTAAGTTCCATGACCGACGCGGACCTGGGAAGGGAAATCACCATGACCAACCCGACCATGACGCTATCCGCCCGCGAATCCCTCGGGATACTGGTCTGGGACAGCATCGTCCACGGCGGCCAGGTTGCCTACCTCAGGGGTTTCTACCGGGGCGGGGGCTGGCACCGCTAGGCCAGGATCACAGGTCTATCTTGAGCAGTTCCTCGGAGAATACGATCTCCCCCTGGTAGATCCGGCACATGGCCTCGTTGGCGTGGTCGTAGGGGGCTTGGGCTGAAAGCCCTGGCCCCATATGCACCAGCACCAGTTTCTTCACCCCGGCTTCCTGGGCCATCTCCGCCGCGCCGGTGGTGCCGCACTGGCCGACGGCCTCGCCGCTCTGGCTCATGACCTCCTGGTCGTCCCAGCACATGCAGAGCATCATGTCGGCGTCCCGCGCCAGGTTGACCACCGACTGGCAAGGCTGGGTGTCTCCGGTGAAGACCACGCTGCCGTCTGGGGTGTCCACCCGGTAGGCCAGGGAGTCCAACCAGGGCTGGACGTGCTCGGCGGGGGCGGCGGTGACCTGCCAGTTCTTTCCCGCTGCCACCTCTCCCTCTCCCACGTTCTTGGCCTGGGGGTTGGGCGGGATGCGGGGCAGGGTGCCGCCCCGGTTCACGTAGATCTGCTGGCTGAGGGGGTGGTTGACCCTGGCCCGCCAGTCGGCGGAGAAGACGCCGTTCTCGCCGATCAGACCGCTGGTGATCTCCTCGGTGAGGGCCGGGCCGTAGACGTTCAGATCGTTGCCCATGCCCGCCGCCTGGTCCCAGCGGCAAAGCAAGAAGCAGGGATAGTCGATGTTGTGGTCGAAGTGATGGTGGGTGAAGAACAGGTTGTCCACCTGAGTAGGGTATAGGCCTGCCTTGACCAGCTTGTGGGTGGCCGCCGGGCCGCAGTCGAACATCAGCAGTTCATCGCCGATCCTCAGGGCGTGGGAGCTGCCAAACCGCTCGGCGGTGGGGGTGGGCGTGCCGCCACCCAGGACAAATATCTCGGCCATTTCGTCTTGCTTCCTTCTTATTAGGATGACTTGGACTAGTCGTCGGCGGCCTGACCCTCGGCGACGCGGCCGGTGAAAAAGTCGAAGTGTTCCGCCGCCATGGCGACCAGGCCATCCACGTCCTCTGCAAGCAGGTAACGCTGACCCACCAACTCTTGGGCGGCGTCCTTGACCAGACCCAGGTACTGGTCTCTAGAGGCATACCTCTCTTCTATGGAAAGACGGGGGTCGCCGGTCGAATCACGCTCCGGACGCGTGGCCGCGAAGGGGATGCTTGACCCACGCAGCGTGCCGCCGGTTGCGCCGCCGGTACCGATGACCTGTCCCTCCCCACCTATGTCAGCGTGGCGCAGGTTCCAGCCCATGTGGGTGGCCAGGGGCACCGTGATGAAGGGGAGGGCGATGCCCGAGGTTTCATTGCCGTCCTGGTCCACCGCCGACACCAGGTTGGGATATATACCACCCTTCTCGGCCGGTGTCACGGTCGGCACCATGGGGTCAGGGCCGAAGTCCAGCCTGGTGAACCGGCGCATGGGTGCGGGCAGCTTGGCCCCGGGGATGCCCTGGAACGCCTGGGACACATCCGCCGGCGGTACGGCCGTGCCGTCATCCAATCTGGGATGCCGGCTGGGTGGGGCGGCGTCTCCACCGGTCACCCACCGGTCCATGTTGGTCAGGGCGGCGCGGAGCAGGGCCCGGTAGTCGACGATGTTGTACTTGAACTGCCCGTGGTAATGGTCGGCGTCGTCGTCCACCGGCGGGAACCCCGACAGGGCGTGCTGGGTGCCCGAGAATACGTAGATGCGTACCTCTTCGGGGGCTGCCAGGTCCTTGCTAGCGGCCATGTCGGTGTGCATCAGCGAGCCGTGGCCTGCCCAGTACTCGGATGGTGTGTGGGTGTACATGATCTTGGGCAGGCCGCCCTGGGCCATTAGCCGGGACAGCAGCCCGTCGGTGAGTCCTGTCTCCGGGTCGGTCTGGGCCACGTCGCTGAAGGGGAAAAGGCTGTTGCCGCTGCGGGTGGCCTGGCTGGAGGGTTGGGCGAAACGGTGGTTGAACTCGCCCATCTTTCCCCCGGCCACGTGGGGTATGAAACCGTCGAAGGCCACTTGTCCCGCTTCGTCCCGGTTTATACCCAGGTACAAGAACAGTCTGAGGAACCGGCCGCTCTGGGACACACCGAAGCTGTAGGCATGATCGACACTGCCAGCCAGCGGGTTGCCATCTTGGGCCGAAGCGTAGCGCAGGAAGGTGGTCAGGTCCCGGGTAGCCAGCATGCCCAGACCGACCACAGGGGCGCCGGTGGTGGTGAATATGACCTGATACACCTGGCCCGGCTCGAACCCAGCGGGAAGATGCACGTGGCTGTCATCTGGCACAGCCTGGCCGTTCTCCAGGCGGGCAAATGACCACTGGTCCCTGGGGATGATGGACTCCGGTCCGTCTTCGTGGTCCTGGACGGTGAGTATGGCGCCCGGTTCGTTCACATCGGAGACGGTGTAGGGCCGGTGGTTCCTGCTGGAGAGGAATTCCACCTGGGAAGGGGAGTTCAGTTGGAAGGTGACAACAACCTTCCCTGAGATCGGCTTCCCGTTTTCGATGGCCTCGGGAATATCGACCCGCAGCATGCCGGGCACGTCGGGGACATCATGCTGCCAGGCGCACCAGACCACGTTGTAGCCCTCCCTCATGAGAAAACCGTTGCCGGGGTCCATTGGGGCTTCGGGCGAAACCTCGGGCGCGCTGTTGATGTTCCGCAGCGCCAGGGGCTTGCCCCGGTTGGGCACGTCCAAGATGATGCGCCGGTTGCCCTTGGACGGGTCCACCGGGCGCAAAATCCGAAAGTCTGTGGAGAAGTTGACCAGTCCCGCGGAGTCCCGCGGCGCCAATCGGATATCGGCGATGGTCTCATTGGCAGGGCTTTCCGGGTCTACGGCGAAATGGACAACCCCATCCAACTGCTCGTAGGCGCCCGCTTGCCCAAAATCCTGGCCACCGGCAAATGGCTGGGTGGTCTTGATCTCTAGCTTGGTCACTGGCATGGCTTCTTCTCCCGCGGAATTTCCTATGGGGCCGGACCGGTTATGTCAGGACACCGGCCGCCCCGGTAGGCCTGAAATTTTCTGCCTAGAAGATACCACGGCTGCCAACGGGGCGTACGCCATCAACGAATCATCTGGATTGGACCGGGCGCACCCGGCAATAATGGCCGCCCCCCGGTTCGGCCTACGGGGAGCCAAGCGGCCCAGGGCGCGTAGTATAATCCGGGCCCTGCCGCATATGGCTTGGAGAGGGACTCATGCAGATCGGGATGTTCTACCAGGTACAGGTGCCCAGACCGTGGACGCAAACCAGCGATTACGACCGCCACTGGGAGATGATGGACCAGGTCGTCCTGGCCGAGGAACTGGGCTTCTCCACCGTTTGGCTGGCCGACCACCAATTCCGCACCGAGTGGTCCCACTCCAGCGCGCCGGATGTTACACTGGCCGCCATCAGCCAGCGCACCTCCCAGATAAGGCTGGGCATCGCCGTCGCCGTCCCTCCCGTCCAGCACCCACTGCACATCGCCGCCCGCACGGCCACCCTGGATATCTTGAGCAACGGCAGAGTGGACCTGGGCATCGGCCGTTCCGGCTATCCCTACCAGATGGCGGCCTTTGGCGTTGACCTGGAGAACGCCACGGGCATGGTGGAAGAGGCGTTGGAGATAATCCCCAAGGCCTGGACCGAGGGGGAGTTTTTCTATCAGGGGGAGTTCTTCAACATCCCGCTCCGGGAAGTCCACCCTAAGCCGGTGCAGGCGCCCCATCCTCCCATGTGGCTGGGCTGCAGCCGCGAGGAGACCTTTCGCAAGGCCGGGGAACAGGGACTGGGCTGCCTGGCCATGTCCGGCGGCGGGCCCGAGCGGCTGACCCAGCTCATCAATGCCTACCGGGAGGGCATCCGGGATGCGGCACCCGTGGGGAAATCCGTCACGGACCGGGTGTCCATCAGCACGCTGGCCATATGCGCCGAAAACCGGAAGAAGGCCCAGGAACGGGGCGCCGAGGTCCTGGACTGGTACCGCCGCCAACAGGACCTGCGGGATGTGAAAGTCTGGCAGGAACAGGACCGGAACAATGTGCCCGTCGATTACCAGTGGCACTACCAGCGTTCCACGGCGACGGACTCACCCAAGCGGAACGAGACATCGTCCCTGGACCAGATCAAGGAAGGGCGGTATTGCATCGGGGACCCCGACGACTGCCTCAGATTTCTTGAACAGTATTCTTCCACCGGAGTGGATGAGATCATGCCCCTATTCCAGATAGGCCCCATGGAAGACAGCGAGGTCAAGGAAACCCTGCGGCTGTTCGGGAAACACGTCATCCCCCATCTGGACAAGACCGAACAGGCGGACAACGTCACGGCTGAATAGTTCTTCCCCAGCGGCCGGGCCGCCGAAAATCCCGTTGGATTCGCCGGCCCAATATCCATCCAAATACCCCCGTACTCTCGCAGTCCGGGGGTTCTTCATTTATTATGTCCTCTGAATTGGGCATCGAACGGACTCCTGCGGCCACAGTCGGCCTACGGGAATTGGAGGAAGGACAATGGCAGCACTCACCGACAATATGACCTTTGGGACCTTTATGGCCCCCTTCCACCGGGTGGGCGAGAACCCGACTCTGGCCCTGGAGCGGGACCTGGAGCTGATCGAGTGGCTGGACGACCTGGGCTTCGATGAGGCCTGGATCGGCGAACACCACAGCGGAGGTTGGGAGACCATCGCCTCGCCCGAGGTGTTCATCGCCACCGCCGCCGGCCGCACCCGCCACATCCGCTTCGGCACCGGCGTGGTCAGCCTGCCCTACCACCACCCCTACATGGTGGCCAACCGCATGGTGTTGCTGGACCACCTGACCAGGGGGCGGGTCATGCTGGGCGTGGGCCCCGGCGCACTGGCCTCCGATGCCAACATGTTCTGCATCGACCCCGAACGCCAGCGGGAGATGATGGAAGAATCCCTGGACGTCATCATGCAGCTCCTGGACGGCGGCGAGCCGGTGACCGCCGAGACCGACTGGTTCAAGCTCAAGGACGCCACTCTGCAATTACGGCCCTACCAGAAGCCGTCACTGCCGGTGGCCGTCGCCTCGGTACAGTCGCCCGCCGGAGTTCTCCTGGCCGGGAAACATGGCGTGTCGGTCATCTCTCTGAGCGTGCCCCGTGACGTGGTCAGAACGACCAGCCTGAAGGACCAATGGGCCATTGCAGAGGAAACCGCTGCCAAGCACGGAAAGACCGTTGACCGGAAGGACTGGCGGTTGTCCGTGGGTTGCCACCTGGCCGAGACCAGGGAGCAGGCCTTTGAGGACATCCGCGTGGGAGCGGGCCGGGTGGTCACCGAATATACCGGCGGCACCAACGGCAACCCCATCCCGCCGGTACCAGCCAACGAGGTTGTCGATTACATGGTGGAGAACAACCAGTGGATCGTGGGGACGCCCGAGGACTGCATCGCCGGTATCGAGCGGCTGCAGGAGGCCAGCGGCGGTTTCGGCGGTCTGCTGCTCCGGGCCGAGGACTGGGCGCCCCGGGACAAGTTGCACCGCAGCTACGAGCTGATGGCCCGTTACGTCATGCCCCAGTTCCAGGGCAGCCTGACGGGCATCATCGACTCCCAGCAGCGGTCGGCCAGCATGAAGGAAGCTCTCCAGGCCAACCGCAGGGCCGGTCTGAAACGGGCCACCGATTCATACCTGGCCACCAAAGAACAGGCATAGATAACCGGACCACATTGGAGGGACCATGAAGTACGACGTTGTAATAGTAGGCGGCGGGGCCGCCGGATCTGTAATCGCCAGCAGGCTGGCCGAAGACCCCAATACCTCCGTCCTGGTGCTGGAAGCAGGGCCAGACTACCCAAACCCTGAGTTCCTACCCGACGAGATCAAATTCGGCGGCACCCGGTACGCGGAGGCCCCGGACTCGGAGCACAACTGGGCCTTGCGGGGCACCATCACCGAGGAGCAGGGCGAGATCCACGTGGCCCAGGGTCACGTCATCGGCGGCGGATCGTCCATCAACGGCCAGGCCATGCAGCGGGGCTTTCCCGAGGACTTCGATTCCTGGTCGGCCATGGGCAACGACGAATGGTCCTACGACAAAGTCCTGCCCTTCTTCCGGAAGTCTGAGACGGACATGGACATCAAGGACGACTTCCACGGTACCGACGGCCCCATGCCGGTGCGCCGCCGCCAGACCGGCACCTGGCCCGACATCCAAAAGGCCTTCCATGAAGCCGTTTTGGCTGCCGGTTACGGCGACGTCGATGACACTAACGGGCCCAACCCCGCCGGCATCGGCGTCTCTCCCTCCAACAACCTGGACGGCCTGCGGATGAGCGCGGCCATGACCTATCTGAACCCTGTGCGTCATTGCCTGAACCTCACCGTACGCGGCAACGTGTCGGTTAGAAAGGTCTTGATCGAGGGTGGAAAGGCGGTCGGCGTTGAAGCCGAGAGCGGCAGTGAGGTCTTCACCATTGAGGCCGGCAAGGTCGTTTTGAGCTCGGGCGCCATCAGGTCTCCCCAGCTTCTGATGCTCTCGGGCATCGGCCAGAAGGCGCAGCTTGAGAAGTTCGGCATTCCCGTCATCAAGGATTCCCCTGGCGTCGGCGACCACCTGTGGAACCACCTGAGCGCCCAGGTCACCTTCAAGGTCAAAGACGGTAAGACGGTGGTCGGCGACAACGATGACGCCATCCACTTCAGCCTGCACTACACCGCCGACGGCTCCAGCGAAGCCAACGACATGGTCCTTCGCACCAACTCGGTGGTTGATGAGCGGGAAGAGAAGGTACGCGGTGTGCGCACCAAGTACATCACCGGAGCCGTCGACCCGGAACAGTGCGCGCGAATCATGTGCACGCTGGGCCTGCCCGACGGTTCCGGCTACGTCCGTTTGGCTTCGGCCGACCCGGGCGAGCAGCCGGAATTCAATTACCAGTACTTGAAGAACGAGAACGACGCCCGGCGGGTGCGCGACGGCGTCCGCATGGCGGTCAAGGTTCTGGAGTCGGACGCCTACAACGACGTGATGGACTACCGGATCGCGCCCACGGACGACATCCTGGCCAATGACGAGTCCCTGGACAAATGGATCAGGGAAACCGTGGGAACGGCCCGCCACGTGTCCGGCACCTGCCGGATGGGGCCGGACTCCGACCCCACGGCGGTGGTCGACCAGACCTGCCGGGTCAAGGGGGTGGAGCAGCTTTGGGTGGTGGATGCCTCAATCATGCCCAGGGTCCCCCGGTCGGGCGGCTCCCATGCCACCGTCCTCATGATTGCCGAACGGGCCGTGGGGTGGATAGCCGAGGGCTAGGAACCAACTCACAGCACATCTACTCAAACGAAAAGCGCCCCAGGGGATCCAGTCCTCTGGGGCGCTTTTCTATTCTTCGGCTGTAGCCTAGTGGCGGTGGCCGGCGGCCCGTTGTGGCGCTGCCAATGGCACTGCCAACAGCACTATGGTTGCCACCAGATAGATGCCTGAGATGTAGAGGAACGCAGCCTCTATACCCTGGGCATCGAAGAGTTGACCGGCGATCAGCGGGGACGCGGCCGCAAGGGCGAACCTGGAGAACGAGAAGACCCCCAGGGTGCTGGCGGCCACCTTTTCACCCACAACGTCCAGTGCCGCTGCGGTGAGGATGGGCTGGTCACTGAACAGGAACGTGCCCAGGAAGGCCAGGATGATTATCAGGCCGATACCCTCTCCGAAGGGAATCAAAAGCGCGGTCAGGGCTGAAAGACCGATCAACCCCGGGATGAGCACCAACTTCCGGCCCAGCCGGTCGGAGATGTAGCCGGTGACCGGCGTTGCGAAGACGCCAACTCCCACCAGAAGGGCGATGTGCAGTCCCAATGAAGCGTTGCCCAGCCCCAGTTCTTCGTCCAGGCCCAGGTACAGGGCCAGGAAGGGGAGGAAGGCCACGTTGGCCATGCCCCTAAGCCCGGCCACAGCCATGATTCCCCACAAACGGGGATGCTCCCGGAACGATTCCTTGGTATTTGCCATCTGCTCCCGGAAACGGGCGGGACGGGCGTTCTCCGTGCCGGAGTGGCCGATATCGCGGAAGGCCCAGAACACCAAAAAGGCCAGGAAGATCGGCACGGCCGCATAGATGCTGAGGATCCCCCTCCAGCTCAAGGTCAGCAGGAGCACGCCTGTCAGGGCGGGTCCCAACACATCGCCGATGTTGCCGCCCACTCCGTGGATGGACAGGGCGGAGGCACGGTGGTGGCTGAACCGGTGGGAAAGTGCGGCCGTGGCCGGCAGGTGCCACATGGAGGCGGCAGCAGCCACGATGGCCATTCCCAGCAGCAGGACCGGGTAGACCGGCGACGTGCCCATGATCAGCCAGCCGATGCCGAA
>MDTE01196393.1_pt1 | contig 12601 bp, 14 predicted proteins | sample 811231 | NCBI WGS metagenome assembly MDTE01 (sample SAMN05326651, study PRJNA326480) | marine metagenome | isolation source: seawater | place: Indian Ocean: Red Sea | collected 2010
AACCTCCGGTTTTGGAGACCGGCGCTCTACCAATTGAACTACGCTCCTAGTAGTTTATTTTATAATTTTTGTTACTACTCCAGCTCCAACTGTTTTACCACCTTCTCTAATAGCAAAGTTTAATTTTTCACTCATTGCTATTGGTGTAATTAGTTTCACAGTAAATTTAGCATCATCGCCTGGCATAACCATTTCTGTACCAGAAGGCAACGTAACTTCACCAGTAACATCTGTAGTTCTAAAATAAAACTGAGGTCGATACTTAGTAAAAAACGGAGTGTGTCTTCCACCCTCTTCTTTTTTAAGTACATATGCTTGAGCTTCAAATTCAGTATGTGGAGTCACAGAACCAGGTTTAGCAAGTACTTGACCTCTTTCAACGTCTGTTCTCTCAACTCCTCTTAATAAAGCCCCGATATTATCTCCGGCTTCACCGCTATCTAAAAGCTTTCTAAACATTTCGACTCCAGTACAAACAGATTTTTTAGTATCTCTGATACCAATAATTTCTATTTCTTCTCCCACTTTGATAACGCCTTGCTCAACTCTTCCTGTTACTACTGTTCCCCTTCCAGAAATTGAAAAAACATCTTCAACGGGCATTAAAAAAGGTTTATCTTTAGGTCTTGAAGGCTGAGGGATTGTTTCGTCTACAGCTTTCATAAGTTCCATAATTGCATTCTTTCCAGTAGCTTCATCTTTTCCTTCAACAGCGTTTAAAGCTGAACCTTTAACTATAGGTATTTTATCTCCAGGAAATTTGTATGATGTTAAAAGTTCTCTAATTTCAGCTTCAACCAACTCTACAAGCTCTTTATCTTTTACTTGATCAATTTTATTTAGAAAAACTACTATGGCAGGCACTCCTACTTGTCTAGCTAAAAGTATATGCTCACGAGTTTGTGGCATAGGACCGTCTGCTGCATTAACTACTAAAATCGCTCCATCCATTTGAGCTGCTCCAGTAATCATATTTTTTACATAGTCAGCGTGCCCAGGACAATCAACGTGTGCGTAATGTCTTTTATCAGTTTCATATTCAACGTGCGCAGTTGAAATAGTAATTCCTCTTTCTTTTTCTTCAGGTGCTTTGTCAATTTGATCATAAGCAATAAATTCTGCTCCACCTTTTTCAGCTAACACTTTTGTTATTGCAGCTGTTAAAGTTGTTTTTCCATGATCCACGTGCCCAATCGTTCCAATATTACAATGGGGTTTATTTCTCTCAAATTTTTTCTTATCTGCCATTTTTTTTCCTCTTCTATATAATTTAACCTTTAATTGGAGCGGGTAAAGGGAATCGAACCCTTACATCCAGCTTGGAAGGCTAGCGTTCTACCATTGAACTACACCCGCATTATCCAAACTTATTACGCTCTTATTATTAAAACTAATTAAGTTTGGTGGAGGGGGAAAGATTCGAACTTTCGAAGCCCGAAGGCAACGGGTTTACAGCCCGCCCCATTTGACCGCTTTGGTACCCCTCCTTATTTTTAGTCTTAGGGATACCTCACTAACTTAAAAAGTATTTAACAACAAGCGTTTTATAAGCATCTTAGTAGATAAATGCAATAAATCATTTTGTGTTTAAATATGCTATTTATTCGTAAAAAAAACCTAATTTTTATGAAAAAAACAACATTTTTAATAGTAGGAAAACATGCGGTGACCGAAGCATTAAAAAACCCTAATAGAAAAATTGAGAGGGTTTTTTTAACAGAAGATGCAAAAAAGCAATTGAATCGGGAAAATCAAAGTCAAAATTTATTAAAAAATGTTCATGTTTTTTATAAAACAAGAAAAGAATTGGATAATCTTTGTGGCAAGGATGATATTGCGCATCAAGGGTTAATAGCTGAAGTTGAAAATTTAGAAGAAATTACTCTTAAGGAATTTGTATCAAGTAATCTAAGTAGAAATATTAATTTAATTGCATTAGAAGAAGTATCGGATCCCAGAAATATAGGTTCAATAATTAGAAGTGCTGTTGCTTTTGGAGTAGATGGAATAATAGTCAAAGAAAGATCTTTTCCTTATAAAAGTAAGTTGATGTATAGAAGCGCAAGTGGAGGTTTAGAACACATAAATATATTTAGGGTATCGAACATAAATACAGCTCTAAAATATTTAAAATCAAAAGAGTTTTGGATAAGTGCATTTGATGTCGGGGCTAAAAAAGATTTTACTGAACATAATTGGATGGGAAGAAATGTTTTACTCTTTGGTTCTGAAGGATTTTGCTTAAAAAACAAAACTCTTGGTAATTCTGATTTTAAATTTCGTATAGATATAGACAATAAAATTGAAAGCTTAAATATATCCAATACTATATCTATAGTCTGTCAACATATTAAGTATCTTTTAAAAAAAAATAAATAGAGTGAATATAGGGTAGTTTAAAAAATTATTTCTATTGAGTTTTTGTTACTTTTATTTTAAACAACTGTTTGGCCCTCATAGCTCAATTGGTAGAGCAATTGATTTGTAATCAATAGGTTCGCGGTTCGAGTCCGTGTGAGGGCACCAACAAATCAAAAAATATCTTTTAGTACTCTTTTAAGAATTATTGATTGAGAGTTCTTGTTCATGTGAACATCGTGTAAAAAAAATAAATCAGTCGACCAATTAATAGATGTTTCTTTTTTAAGTTTAAAATCAGTGAAAAGATTTATATAGTTAAGACAGTTCGTTATTTGGTCGCATAACTCTTTACCAAAGTTTTCCCAGTTAAAAACATCTTGACCGTATTCTAATGTTACAGCCCAAGGATAAATTCCAATATAAAATTCAGAATTAATTTCTTTTGATATATCAGATATCTGTTTAACATTATCTTTAATTTTTTGCAGACCGCCTTCTATACCTACAGGCTCCCAATATCTTTTGTCTAATTTATCAACTTCGGTAAAAGTAAAATCACCTTGTTTTGTGATACCAACTTCTGTGTAATTAGTTTGAACAAATTTTAAATATTTAATTTTTAAAATTCTTAATTGATTGTTTATAAGATTTATAAGAGTTCTCGTTCCTTTAAAATTTTCATGTTTAAATTCCTTCCACTTATTTTTATAAACTTTTTTATTATTACCTAAAAGATTATTCATTATAATTGGTCTTTCAATATTTGGATCTTTTTTCCAGCGACTAGCCTCATCACTCAAATCATTTACATCTAAAAATAAAATTATTTTTTTAGGGGGGTCATTTTTTTTCAAAAATTTCTTTAATCTATAAAGATGTGTGGTTGGACTATATGATGGAACAGCTAAATTATAAACTTCAAAATTTTTTTTAGTTTCAGATAAAAGTCCAGCAAAAGTATTTTCATAGTTCATACCCACTCCATAAATCATAGAGTCTCCGAGAATTACAATAGAGTCTTTTTTATTTTTTTTTCTATCTTTGCTAAAATAGCGATACCCATTTGTATCAGTAAAAACATTATAAAAGTTTGCAGTTTTAACAAGTTGTTCTTTGGAATAGCAATTCGGTTTTAAGTCATAATAGTCTACTTCATAATTAAAACATCCAAATTGAGAGTTTTTGAAAATACTTTTTGATAGAAAAATATCACACAGCAACCAAATAATAAGAATTAAAAATATTAAAACTAGTCTAAATATATTTTTTTTTTCAAATAATTTCATTTTAAGTTTTTAATAAATAAAGTTATTTTTTTTTTCCTATCATTATAAAAAAACCACCCTCTTTGATTTGTTGATGTGAAAAGGCTTGAGTCATTTCTTTAATAATTATTTTAAAATTTGGGTCTATTTCTTTCTTCTTAAAAATTTGTTCAGAAACTAATGTATAGCCTGGAAAAGAAAATGGTATTGAAGAAACAAACTCAATATTGCTTTTGTTGAACCAGCTTTTTACTTCCATAAAAGTATGAGTAGTTTCTTTAGGATTTTTATATTGATCCATAAACCAAGCAAAATTTTTATTTTCTGAATATTTGTTGCTATATGTTTTAGGATCTAAAAATTTGAAAAAATCGCTAAAGTATTTAATTAAAAATTGTTTAACTTTTGTAAAAAATCTACCGTATTTATGATAAAGGCCTATAACAATATAACCATCTTTTTTTAAATATTTTGTTAGCTCATAAAATGCTTCCTCTGCATTTTTAGTGTGATGTAAAACACCGTTTGAGATAATAACATCAAAGAAGTTTTTTTGAAAAAACATATTAAAAATACTCATTTTAAGAAAAAATAAGTTTTCTATATTATTTTTTTTTCTAAACTTTTCTCCTAAAGAGAGAGAGCCACTTGATAAGTCTATAGAATAAATTTGTCTTTTAAACCTACTTAAAAATAAGGAAAGCTGTCCGGTTCCACATCCGGCTTCTAAAACTTTAGAAAACATTGGTATTTCTTCATCAAGTTTTCTAAAAAAAGTGGATCTGGATGACTTGTCTAATAAAGAACCAAAATCATCAATATCATCATAGTTAGGAAATTTCACTTCATTATAAAAACTACTTTGAATTTTTGAGATTTCATTCTCTTCATCGTCAAATAAATTTGGAATACCCTCATTTATAATGTATTTGTCCTTATCTTCGGACTCAAAATAATTTTCTTTATTATTGTACTTTAAGAAATTTTTTTTTTTATTTGAGAAAAGTACACTCTCTAAATTTGACATTCTGTTCATTTTAAATATATTTATTTTATAATGGTAAAAATAACAAACTTTTTATGTATAGAGAGTTAGACATATCTTAATATGTGGTTTTTAAAAGAATTTTGGGATTATATTAAAGTTAGAAAAAAATGGTGGCTTGTCCCTATCATTATAATTTTAGCTATATTTAGTAGCCTAGTAATAGTTAGTGAAGGTACAGTTATCGGACCTTTTATATATACAGTTTTTTAAATCTAACCAATCTTAGGGCTAATTTAATTAGTGTTTTATATTAGTAAGAGGTATTGGCCTCGGAGCTTGGATCGCTGCATCGATTTCTGGTGTTTTGTAATCTCTTCCATTACAATAATTACAAGCCATCAAAGATTTTTTGTCATAAACTAATTCCTTAATTTTGACTTTAAGATCGTTAATAGGAATACTTTCATCGAATAAATCAACTATATCTGTTTTGTCATAAGGAATTGCATTTAAATTTGTTGCGTTAGCAGAAAAAGGGCATCTATATAATTTGCCATGCAGTAAACTTAAAATATCACTGTTGCAACAGTTGTTAAAAACCCTATGTAATTCATCTTTTGATCTTTTTTGGAATGGCGTGATCCTTCCACAATCCTCCCAATTATTTATTACTGCCACAGAATATTTTATTTAAGTTGTGATTATTTAATATTTTTTCGAAGTTGTTCAATTTTTATCTTCTTCATTAAACTTCTATCTTTATCGTATAAAAGATTTAATTTTATTTTTTTATCTACTTTTATAAATAAAGATTTTACACTTCTTACTTCTGCATTGTCTGCAACTGCAGCAATAGGTCTTTTAAGTGGATCAAGATTATAAACTTTTACAACGGATCTGTTTGAAATAATTTTACCTTTCCATCTTCTTGGTCTGAATGGACTGATTGGAGTTATTGCCAATTTGCCAGAATTTAAAGAGAGTATTGGTCCGTGAACTGAAAGATTGTATGCTGTGCTCCCTGCAGGAGTAGATATTAGAACTCCGTCACCGATTAACTTTTTAATTATAGTTTGATTTCCTACTTTTAATTTTACTGATGCTGTTTGACGACTTTGCCTAAACAAAGAAACTTCATTAATTGCTACCAAATTTTTTTTTTTGTTATTTTTTCTTATAATTCTCAATTTTAAAGGATTAATTTTAATACTTTTTGCTTTATTTACTTTTTTCCATATATCTCTAGAGTTATATCTGTTCATCAAGAATCCAAATGTTCCACAATTGATGCCATAAAAAGGTATCTTAAATCTGGCATACTTTTTTAGAGTGTTTAACATAAAACCATCACCCCCAGAAACTATTATACAATCTGATTTATTTACTGGATAATTTTTGTATTTTCTCAAAATTATCTTTTTAAGACCTTGAGATTTTTTGGTTTTATCAAAAATAAAATTAAATTTATTCATATTCTTCATTCATTGCTTAAAATTCCTATTTCACCTCTTGTTTCTAAAGCTAAAATAATTTTTTTACGCTTTGGAATATACTTAACATCTCTAATTCTTTTGCCAATAAATATCTCTTCTTTGAATAGTAATTTCTTAAAGTTTTTATCAAACTTAATTCTATAGATTGAACCTCTATTGAGAGAACTCACAATAAAATTATTTTGCCAATAATCTGAAAAATTATCTGGAAGTTTTATTATTTCTGTAATCCCAATAGCTGTCATAAAAACATATAATGGTTCTGTAAAGTCAAACTTGTCATGACTAACTTTATAAAATGGTTTTTTTACATTGTCACCGTATTTAACTCCATAAGAAGATATTGGCCATCCATAATTTTTTAAAAACTCTATTTTATTTATTTCATCTCCTCCTTTTGGTCCGTGTTCAGTGGCAAGTATTAAATTATTTATTGTTATTAGCCCTTGATTAACTCTGTGTCCTTTTGAGAATATTATTGGTTTTGTAGAACCAAATTCTTGAAATAAGATTTTTCCAAAGATGGAGCTTTCGTTCTGAGGTTCCATTGTGGGTTCATTCATTATTGTTGCTGATAAAGAATAAAGCAAACCATTTTTATTTTTAAAATTATAATGTTGTATCTTTCCGCCATTTATTCTTTTTTTACAATCTTTATTTTCAAAAAAACTTTTAAAATCTAAATAATCTTTGTTAAACGATGCGTATGAAATTCCAAATGTTTTACAATCTTCTTTTTTTTTAACGTAAGAAATAAATATTTTATCTTGATGTAAGAAAGTATCTAAGGTTTCATGAATTTTAAGGTTGCTTTTAATTATTGTTCTATTTTTATCATTAAAATTTTTTGAACTGTCAGAAATATTTATATAACTAAAATTTCCATATGCATCTGTTACTAGAATTTCTTCGTCTTCAATTACTTCAATAAAAAAAGAGTAATTAAAACTTTCTCTATTTTGAATTAAAAAATCAATTTTTTTAGTTTCAAATTTTAAATTTAAAAATAGTGTTTCTGGAAGATATTTTTGATTATAGCTGTTATGAAATTTATCAGCAAAACTTTTATCATAAATAATTATTCTTTTTGCGGCATTAAGTCTGTAAAAAATATTATCATCAAGCCAGTGGTCTACTTTAATTCTATTTTTTTCTCCAACCAAAATATATAAAAAGAAAAAGATTAAAATTAAAACTAAATACTTAAAATATTTTTTTTTATTAAAAAAGAGATTGAGTTTTTTCATTTGTGTGGTGCCCTCGGCCAGACTCGAACTGGCACTCCCAAAAGGGCAAGGATTTTAAGTCCTTTGTGTCTACCAATTTCACCACGAGGGCCCCAATTAACTTTCATAGTTATATCTTAAAAAGATTTAATTAAACAAATATTTTAAAATATTATCTCTATTATGTTTAACGCTAAATTTCCACAATTGAGAATCAAGATAAAAGTGAAGCATTTGGCCTGTTAATGGGATTATAATTAAATAACTTACGATTTCTAAATTAGACTTTCCTGTTAAAGATAAAATTGACATAAAAAAAGAATAAATCAAAACAGCAGGAATATATTTTAAAAATACACCTTTCTTTTCCTCAATATTGGACTCATTATTTCGACCTTTGTAAACTTTATAGGTTAAATATAAATATTGTGTATAATGCATTGTTACTCCCATAATAATTCCGTGGACAGGATTACTTACAAAGCAAACAGGATAAAACAAGATACAACCAGCAAAAAAAGTCAAAAAATTTTCAGAAAACTTGTATCTATATAAGTAATAAATTGAAATTAATAAAAACAGAATAATTACTAGAAAATTAAGAGCAAATAAATTTTCATTTGAAATTAAAGGATAATAGAATCTAAAAAAACCAATGAAAAAAAATAAAAAACCAAAAAAATATATAAAATATTCCTGAAATTTTTTTTCATATTCATTTTTGCAATATAACTTGCATATTCCAAAACTTTGTCTGGTTACGTGAAACATGTTTGCAGCAAAGAAGATTAATAAAAAAATTGACTTAATGAAAAAAAATCCCAATATACACAAAAGAATAATTATTACAGGTATTGCAATAAGAGCTATTTTGTTATTGTCAATGTATGGTTTGTTAGATTTGCTTAAAAAAAAAGGCCATGTAGCTCCAAAATGAGTCTCAGCAAGAATTAATATAGTGAAAAAAATTAGATATGTTTCAAAATTTGGAAATAAAAAAAGAGCTAAACCATAAATAATTGGAAATATTATTGGAAATTTTACAAATAGAAATTCATAATCAAATTTTAAAGATTGGACCATGTTAATATTTTAAATCAATTTTCCAATTTGTATGGCTGTGTCACACATTCTATTTGAGAAACCCCATTCATTATCGTACCAGGCAGAAACTTTGCAAAACTTATTTTTTATAACGTTAGTTTGTGTGCTATCAAAAATGCTGCTGCTAGGGTCGTGATTAAAATCTACCGATACTAACGGCTCATTGTTAATCGTTAATATCCCAGATAAATTTTTAGTTTTAGAGGCTTTAAGTATTAAATTGTTAATTTCTTCTATCGAAGTTGATTTTTTACTAACAAAACTTAGATCAACAAGTGAAACATTTGAAGTTGGCACTCTTATTGAAATACCCTCTAGTTTTCCTTTAAGGCTTGGTATTACCTGGCCCATTGCAGTAGCTGCTCCAGTAGATGTCGGTATTAAAGATTGGGAAGCTGTCCTAGCTCTTCTAAGATCGCCATGAACTTTATCTAGTAATCTTTGATCGCTTGTGAAGCTGTGAATAGTAGTCATGTAACCATACTCAATACCAATATTGTCTTCCAAAACTTTTGCTAATGGCGCTAGACAGTTTGTGGTGCAAGATCCACTGGATATAATATTATGATTTTTTTTTAAATCTTGATTATTAACTCCATAAATAACTGTCATATCAGAGTCTTTGCTTGGGGCAGAAATAATTACTTTTTTTGCTCCTGAATCTAGATGCGCTTGGGATTGACTTTTCTTCTTAAACTTTCCAGTGCATTCCAAAACAACATCAGTTTTAAACTTGCTCCATGGTATATTCTTTGGCTCTCTCTCTGATAAAAAGTTTATTTTATGATTAAGAACAGAAAAACCATTTGCTGTTTTTTTTACTTCAAAAGGCAATTTTCCATGAGTGCTGTCGTGCTTAAATAAATGTATATGTGAGTCCAAATTCCCTGGACCATTTACAGCTACTACTTCTATTTTGTTTTTAAAATTTTCTAAAACAGACCTTAAGACTAATCTACCTATCCTGCCAAATCCATTGATTCCTACTCTGACCATAAGTTTTATACATATCTAAATACTATAATTGCATACCCCACGCAAATGATTGTTGCTATCCACAACAGACTGCCCGCTAATGCTAGCCAGCCTAGATGAATAAATGCACTTCCAAGCAAGGAAATAAATAGCCTATCTCCTCTTGTTGTGTCTAAACCTAAAATTCCTTTTCTAGGAGATCCTCCTGGTACCTTTTTTTCCCATATAAGCATGGCAGTTATACATAATGCTATAAAAATAAAAAAAGCTGCAGTTTGCCAAGTCCATGCCATCCAAGAAAATAAGTCAAAATCAAAAAATCCTTTTTCTTTTGCCTTTCCTACCTCTCCCCAAGTTGCTGCGTATAATTTATTAAACATTAAACCCTCCCCATCGCAAATCCTTTGGCAATATAGTTTTTTACAAAGTAAATTACAATTGCTCCTGGAATTATCGTTAAAGTACCAGCCGCAGCCAGAAGGCCTAGCTCGTATCCTGAGGTACTTGCAGTTCTTGTCATGGTGGCAGCTATTGGTTTTGCAGCTGTAGCCGTTAAAGTTTTAGCAAGCAAAAGTTCAACCCAAGAAAACATAAAGCAAAAGAACATTGTTATACCTATTCCTGCCGCAATTGTTGGAACAAAAATTTTGAAAAAGAATCTTCCAAATGAATATCCATCTACATACGCAGTTTCATCTAGTTCTTTTGGAACTGCCGACATAAATCCCTCCAATATCCAAACTGCTAAAGGAATATTAAATAAACAGTGTGATAGAGCTACTGCAATATGAGTATCAAATAAATTCACAGAAGAATAAAATTGAAAAAATGGTAATGCAAAAACTGCTGGTGGGGCCATTCTATTAGTTAGCAACCAGAAAAATAAATGTTTATCTCCTAAAAATTTATATCTAGAGAAAGCGTAAGCCGCAGGTAGTGCTGCTGCTACCGAAATGATAGTATTAAATACGGTATAAGTAATTGAATTAACATAGCCCATGTACCAGGTACTATCGGTAAATATTTTTACATAATTTTCAGTAGTAAACTTCTGAGGCCACAGAGAATATGTATTTATAATTTCAGTTGTTGTTTTAAATGACATGTTAATAAGCCAGTAAATAGGTAACATTAAAAAAATTATATATAATGTAGGTACTATCCATTTATATTTTCTCATGACTTTGCCTCATTTTTCATCATTAAATTGTAAAATACCCAACAAACTAAAAGTACGATAAAAAAATAAATTAATGACATTGCTGCAGCAGGTCCTAAGTCAAATTGACCTAATGCCATTTTCACTAAATCAATTGAAAGGAAGGCTGTAGTATTTCCAGGTCCTCCTCCTGTCAAAACAAAGGGTTCGGTGTAAATCATAAAGCTATCCATAAATCTTAACAGAATAGCTAATGTCAATACTTTTTTCATTTTTGGTAATTCTATATATCTAAAAGTAGCCCATCTGCTTGCTCCATCAATTTCTGCAGCTTGGTAATAAGCAGGTTGTATAGAGTTTAGACCTGCATAAGATAAAAGCACCACTAAAGAAGTCCAGTGCCAAACATCCATCAAGATTGTTGTAAACCAAGCATCTCCAGGTTGCTGAGTAAAATTATAATCAAAGCCTATAGAATTTAATGAATGACCAAGAAAACCAATATCTGGTAAGGCAAAAATATTCCACATTGCACCTACAACATTCCAAGGAATTAGAAGTGGCATTGACATTAAAATCAAACAAACTGGTACTCCCCAGCCTTTTTTTGGCATCGTCAAAGCAATTGCAATACCTAGAGGTATTTGAATTAAAAGTATTATAAAGGTAAATGCAAACTGTCTTCCTAATGCAGCATGGAATCTTTCAGATAACAGAATTTGTTTAAACCACCTCGTCCCTTCCCATGCAAATACATTGTTTCCAAAAGTTTCTTGAAATGAATAATTTACTACAGTCATTAAAGGTATAGCAGCATTAAATGCTACCAATATAAATACTGGTATTACAAAGAACCAAGCTTTTTGATTAATAGTTTTATTCATTATTCTATGATCCAGTTGTCTCCATAAATATATGTAAATTTTTGATTAAAAGTTATATGTGCACTCCCACTTGGAATTTCTGTGGAAGCGCTAGATAAAATTTTAATATTTCCCCCGTTACATTCCGTATCAATAATTTTATGTCTTCCCGTATTACTTACTCTTTTAATTTTGACTGGAATGCCATCTTTAGAGAAACTAATAAATTCTGGTCTTATGCCTATTTGAGTTTTACTAAAATTTGAATTTTTAATAGCTTTATGACTTGTTATTTTTCGACCACTAAAATTAATTTCACCATTTTTTATTTCACAAGGTAGTATATTCATTCCAGGCGAGCCAATAAAATGTCCAACAAAAGTGTGCTTAGGTTTCTCAAATAGTTCGACAGGTGTTCCAGTTTGAACGATTTGACCTTCATGCATAACTACAACTTGGTCAGCAAATGTTAAGGCCTCTGTTTGATCGTGTGTTACATATATCATTGTTCGATTAATTTTTTGATGTAACTCTTTTAATTTAGATCTAAGAACCCATTTTAAATGTGGATCTATAACAGTTAAAGGTTCATCAAACATAATTACGTTTACGTCTGATCTAACAAGTCCTCTACCTAATGAGATTTTTTGTTTTCCATCAGCTGTCAGACCTGATGCTCTATTATTTAATGTAGATGTTAACTCAAGCATCTCTGCGATTTCTTTAACTTTAGAAGCAACTTCAGAGTCTGAAAGACCTCTGTTTTTTAATGGGAATGCTAAGTTATCATATACAGACATGGTGTCATAAATAACTGGAAACTGAAATATTTGTGCAATATCTCTTTCAACGGGATTTAGTAATGTCATATCCTTGTCATCAAACAAAACATTACCTTTTGTTGGTTTTAACAAACCTGAAACAATATTTAATAAAGTTGTCTTTCCACAACCTGATGGACCTAATAATGCATAAGCGCCGCCGTCTTTCCAATCAATATTTACATCTCTCAAAGCCCAATCAGAATTGTTATTCTGCTTTTCTAAATAACTGTGACTTAAATCTTTTAAAGTTATCTTAGCCATTGTTTACCAATCTGTTATTTTGATCAAAGTATAAAAATTCATCGGTATTCAACAAAAAAATGTTGGAGAGGATACGAAACTA
>MDTE01124109.1_pt1 | contig 12600 bp, 4 predicted proteins | sample 811231 | NCBI WGS metagenome assembly MDTE01 (sample SAMN05326651, study PRJNA326480) | marine metagenome | isolation source: seawater | place: Indian Ocean: Red Sea | collected 2010
AAAAAGATTATGGAGGAGAGATATAAAAGAGAAATGGAATTGGAAATGTGCGTATTGTGGAGATAAAAATAATTTAACAATCGATCATGTAGTTCCTCGATGTAAAGGAGGACCTGATTTTACAAAGAATGTAGTCTGTTGTTGCAGTAGTTGTAATCAAAAGAAGGGACATGAACCTTGGGAGGATTGGTATTTTTCTCAAGAATTTTTTAATTTAGAAAGATACAATAAGATTATAGAGTGGATGAAACCAGATCCTCCGAAAAATTTATTTGTATATAAACCAAGAAGAAATAATGTATCTTAATTTTGTATAAATAAATGAAGGCAGTATATACTGTTCTTTCTGGTACATACCGACTTTCATAAATGGCAACACCAATCAGGATTAAAAGGTCTGCAGTTCCTGGCAAAAGACCCCAGACTACGGACTTACAAGTAGGAGAATTAGCACTTAATACCTATGATGCAGAACTCGTAACCCTAAGAGATCGATTTTCTGCGACAGGTATTGCAACTGAAGTTGTCAGAGTCGGTGCAGGAGTCACAGTAACAAATGTATTATATGTAACGAAAGATGGAGATGATAATAATACAGGTCAAAAATTAGGAGATGCAAAGGCAACTATAAAAGCAGCAGTTGGTATTGCAGCTACTGGAGATGTAATAAGGGTTAGTGCAGGAACATATGTAGAGAATAATCCAATCGTTCTTCCAGAGCAAGTAAGTATCGTTGGTGATAGTTTAAGAGAGGTAACAATAACTCCACAAAACGCAGGTAGTGATTTATTTCATGTAGCACCTGGTGTTTACATATCAGATGTTTCATTTGTAGGAACGATGAACTCTGGTAGTGCAATAGTCGCATTTAATCCAGACATAGTTTATTACTATACACAGTCACCCTATATTCATAATTGCACTAATTTTGTCACCAATAGTATTGGAATGAAGATTGATGGTAGTAAGAATATCGGACCATTCAAAAGTATGGTGACTGACTCTTATACTCAATATAACTCAAATGGTATTGGAGTTTCATTATCAAACGAGGGATATGGACAGATCGTGTCCATGTTTAATATTAATAATGATGTTGCAATTGCTGCTAATACTGGTGGTCAGTGTGATATAACTAACTCAAACTCATCATTCGGAAACTTTGGATTAGTCTCTGATGGTGTCGGACCTAGAAAATATACTGGTATTGTTACATCATCACAATCTGAGAATAAGGATGAATTTATAATAGACTTGAGTACACCCACTGTTAATATTTCAGGTTTTGAATATGATATAACAACTGGATTGTCAACTGTAACTACAGCAACTCCCCATGGACTTCAGGTAGGAATGGGTGTTACTTTATCAGGTATTGGTTTGACATGTGTTTATGGAACTAAGACATATCCTGATGGGAAGGTTGGATATATTTTTGAAGTTAAGTCAACTCCAAGTTCAACTATATTCACTACGAATGTAGGTCCGTCAACTGTTCCCAGTACTTATACCTCTGGTGGAACTGTAAAATTAGATACGGTAAGACCTTTTGATGGTCAAAATGTTTTCTTTGATACTCTTTATCAAGAAGTAAAAAAAGTTAAATTGACAAGTGGTGGTTCTGGATATACAAGTCCACCAACTATAACTATTCAAGCACCAGGAACTTCTTGGGGTATACAGGCAACTGCTGTAGCTACAATTAAAAATGGATCTGTAGATGAGATTACTCTTGTTTCTTCTGGAAGAGGATATACTTCAACACCTACAATAACTATAACTGGATCTGCTACAGCATCAGTGGAAATGACACCAAAATATTATTCAATTTTAAAATCAACTCCAATATCTTCGGGAATTACAACCATCACTGTGGATGATAATGTTCCATATGCTGTTGGTGTTGGAGTTACAGTTCCTTTCTTCAAGCAAAGTAGAATTTTAGCATCTAGTCATTCTTTTGAATATGTTGGAACTGGAGTCGATCCATTAAATTCTTTACCACAAAGAGGTGCTGTTCCAATTCAAGATAATGAAATTGATGATCGTAATGGTGGATTGACAATCTTTACTAGCACAGACCAAACAGGTCAATTCAGGATTGGTGATGGTGTCATCATTGATCAACAAACAGGAACTATTACGGGTAATTTTTATTCGAAGAGTTTATTTTCACAAATGACACCATTCATACTAGCATTAGGAGGAGATTAAGAGGATGGCATTAGCATTAAATGTATTTCAGACTGTAACTAAAGTTGCACCCACCAGTCCCGTTGGAATTTACACAGCACCTGTTGGATACACTGGTGTTGTATTATTAGCACAAGCTGCAAATGTAGGTAGTTCTACAAAAACAGTTTCATTATCACATGTGAGAACCACTGCTGGTATTGCTGTGACAACAGAGATTGTTAAAGATTTACCAATTGAAGCGAGTGATTCAGCAAATCTTGTTTCAGGTAGACTTGTTCTTGAAACAAATGATGTTTTAAAATTATCTGCAAACACTGCAACTGATATTAAATTTATAGGAAGCATATTAGAAACACTAAACTAAAATGAAATACGTCAGCGGAAGATTAAGAAAACTTGAACTTGGTTTAAGTTCACATAGCGAAACTAAACAAACACTTAATGTTATTGGTAATGCTGATATTACTGGCATAGCAAGTGCATCTGCTTTTGCTGATTTTGATTATCTTCAAACACCTTACGGTAGCACAGTTAGTTTTACCGTAACTGTTGCAGCAAAGTCAGGTCATAGGTATCAGGGTCAAGGCAGTGGTAATGCATACTTAATTAACGGTGTTCAGGCACCCGTTCTAACTTTAACACCTGGTAGAACTTATAGATTTACAAATGATAATACAGGAAGTCATCCTCTTAAATTCTATTACGAAGCAGATAAAACAACAGAGTATACAACAGGTGTAAGTTTTCAAAACACATATACTGAAATCACAGTAAGTGATACAACTCCAAATGTCCTACATTATCAGTGCACATCTCATCAACTGATGGGTAATGCTGTTGTTACAAATTCAAATGTCGTTGATAGTCCATATGCTGCTACCCTTCGTGACTCACTTACAGTTTCAGGAAATATAACTGCTAACGGTAATATACTTGGTGATAACGTTACAAATATATCTGGTATTAATTCAGTAACTGCCACATCATTTTTTGGTGATGGTTCAGGACTAGTAGATGTATCCATTCCTGGCATTAGTACTGCTGGAACAACTGAATTTACACATTTAGAATTATCAGGAAATCTCAAAGTCGCTGGTGTATCTACATTTGGTAATGATAAAGTAATAGTAGGTGGAGCAACAACAGATTTATTAGTTAATGGTAGTGCAAGAGTTACAGGAGAATTAAAAGTAGGTGATGGCACAATCACTCTTAATAGTGCAGGATTATCAACATTCCCAACTGGTGTTGATGTATCTGGTGGTTCTGGATTAATTGCTTCATCTGCGAAGATATCTGATCTAACTTCTGGTCGTATTGTTTTTGCAGGTGCAGGTGGGGAACTTGAAGATAGTGCTAATTTGACATTTGATGGTACAACTTTGAGTGGTTCTTTTAGTGGTGATGGTTCAGGATTAACAGGAGTATCCATTCCTGGTATTAACACCTCTGGAACAACCGAATTTACAAATTTAGATTTATCAGGAACCCTCAAAGTTGCTGGTGTCTCAACTTTTTCGGGAAATATAAATGCAAATGGTAATATTGTAGGTGATAATTCAACAAACATAACTGGTATTGCTGGTGTTACTGCTACAACTCTAGCGGGAACTCTTCAGACTGCTGCTCAACCCAACATCACATCACTTGGAACTTTAAGTTCTTTGACTGTTTCTGGTGCTATTGATGCTAATGGATCTTTAGATGTAGATGGTCATACTGAACTTGATGATGTAAATGTATCTGGTGCTTCTACATTTGCTACTGCTAAAGTTACTGATCTAACAGATAATCGAATTGTAATTGCTGGAACTGGTGGAGAATTAGAAGATACTAGTAAATTAACTTTTGATGGAACAACACTTGCCATAGTTGGAGACGCTACATTTACTGGAAATGTCTCAGTGGCTGGTACACTGACTAGTGAAGATAAGACAAATGTTGACTCCTTAGGAATCGTAACAGCAAGAACTGGTGTAAGAATTAGTTCTGGTGGATTAGTTGTAAGCTCTGGTGTTGCTACATTTACTGATGCCCTAGTTGCTTCAACCGCAAAGGTTTCTGACCTTACAGATGGTCGTGTTGTTTACGCAGGTGCAAATGGAGAACTTCAAGATAGTTCTCATTTAACATTCAATGGCACAACTTTAAATGGTACTTTCAGTGGTGATGGAACAGCATTATTAGTTACTATTCCTGGTATTAGTACTAATACAACAAGTGAATTTACCAATCTAAGTGTAGTCGGAGTTTTGACTGCTGGAAGTGCAATTCTTGGTAGTGCAAAAGTAACTGACCTAACTTCTGGTCGTGTTGTTTATGCTGGAAATGCTGGTGAACTTCAAGATAATTCGACATTTACTTTTAACGGATCAACTGTTACTGCTCCTGCTTTTGCTGGAGACGGTTCTGCTCTAACTGGTATCACTGCTGGTGGTGTTGGTGCGATTGGTGGTTTAACTGTTAAAGATGAAGGTGTAGTTGTTGGAACAGCAGGAAGTATTGCTACACTTGATTTTCTAGGTGGAGGAGTATCAGTTATTGCTAGTAGTGGTGCTGCAGGAATAGCAACAGTTACAGTGGCAACAGTACAAAATCCAGATGTTCAAACTCTAAATGTATCTGGTGTATCTACTTTTGGGGGAAATATAAGTGTAGCAGGAAATGCTGGTATTGGTAGTCTAAATGTCACTGGAATATCAACATTTGGTGATGATGTAGAATTAACAGGAGGTCAAAAACACTTAACACTCAACGGACAAGATAAAAAGTTAATATTTAAAAATGGTGGTACTGATAAATTAGAAATTTTCCATAATGATGGTGGTGGCGGTTCCAACCAAATTTATAGTAATGCTGGTTCACAACCTTTAAAAATACATTCAGCAGGTATGGGTGGTATTGAACTCTTCGTTCAGGTTGGAGCAGGATTGAATAAGGGTATACAACTTGGTGCTCAAGGTGATGTGATTCCTTCTTCCAATAATTCTATAGATTTAGGTACTAATAACAATAGATTTGGACATATCTATGGAGGAGATGGAATTTTCTCTAGAGATATGGTGGTTGGGGCAGGATTATCTGTTGCTGGTGTTGCTACAGTCACTGGAAATCTTGATTTAAATAATGGTCTTGATGTAACTAGTGGACATGTTGTATTAAGTGAAGGTGTTGAGTTTAAGATGGGCACTAGTTCTAACTTAGAAATAATTTCTATAAGTGGAAATAAGGCTAGAATACAATCACAACAAGAACTTCTAGAAATTTGTACTGGTGCACCAAAAGAAATTAGATTTAGATCAGATAGAACTGGAACTAATGCTGGTTGGAATATAAATGTAGATGGTGATTTGATACCATCAGCAGATAGCACTGTAGATATTGGAAGTAATACAGTTCGTGTACAGAATTTTTATGCGGACACATTATATGGTGATGGATCTAACTTAACTGGAATTACTGCTGGTGCAACATTAAGTGCAGCATCAGGTTCACAAAGATTAGTTCTAACAAGTTTGACATCAGGCACTATGACAAGTGCTGCGACTGATGCAGATTTATCATTTGATGCTACAGATAATTTATTAAATGCAGGAAAATTACTCATTGCTGGTATCTCTACATTTAGTGATGATGTAACATTAACAGGATACCAAAAACATTTAACACTCAAAGGACAAGATAAAAAGTTAATATTTAACACCAGTAATGTTGATAAATTTGAAATTTTCCACGATGATGGTGGCGGTGGTTCCAATAAAATTTATAGTAGAGCTGGTTCTCAACCTTTAAAAATACATACTGAAAATTTGGGTGGTATTCAACTCTACGTTAATACTGGATCAGGTGGTGGTAAGGGTATACAACTTGGTGCTCAAGGTGATGTGATTCCTTCTTCCAATAATGATATAGATTTAGGTCATATTAACAATAGATTTGGTCATGTCTATGGACGAGATGGAATTTTCTCTAGAGATATTGTAGTTGGAGCAGGATTATCTGTTGCTGGTGTTGCTACAGTCACTGGAAATATAAAAACAGAAGGTTATTTTTCAGCTAGTGATGATATGTATTTCATCGGTTCTGGTGGTGGTTCATATACTCAATTAAATACAAACTCAAAAGACCTGTTAATTGATGCCAGAGGTAACTCAAATAAAATAATGTTTAGAACCGCATCAGGCGGTAACAATCCTACCACTACAAATGGTTGGGATATAGATTCTTCTGGTCATTTACTTCCTAGTTCTGATAGTTCAAGAGATATAGGAACAAACTCAGTTCGTGTACAAAATATTTACGCAGACACACTATATGGTGATGGATCTAACTTAACTAATCTCCCAAGTAGTGGTGGTGGAGGAGATAAGTTTAACACCACAATTACAAATTCAGTTCAAGCAACTGTTTATGGATATGAGACAGATATTATTTCATTCCCTTCTGACAATACAAAAAGATATGTAATCGAATCAATTAGCGTTGGAAATGTAACTACTGGAGTTGGAACCACTGTAAATGTAATTGCATCAATCAATCCTGGTGTTACAACCTATAGTTCTGAATATAAAGTATATCTCGCATATAATGTTCCTGTTCCTGATAATGGATTAGTTGAATTACTGAAAGAACCAATGGTTGTGAACCCGTCCGATGTTATTAAAGTGTGGGCAACAGATGAAACTAACACGGGTATAAATGGTGCTATTGAATTATATGCAACTTATACTGCACATGAGAGTACAGATTACATTGCAGGATATGGATCAACAACAAATATAACTACAACTGGTATAGCAACTGTCTACACTTCAACATCATATCCAACTGTTGTGCAATCAATTAAGATGACAAACCGAACAGATACTGGTGACTTCCCCATTACAATTCAAATTGTAAATGGATCCACAGTCACACATCTTGCGAAGAATTTAGTTGTTCCAAGATACGCATCTGTAGAATTACTAGATAGACCAAAGAGAATAGAAACAGGTGCAGAAATCAGAATGCAACAGGCAGCAGCAGCAAATACAATCGATGTCATAGTTTCTGGTAAGAAAATTACATAATAGGAGAGTTACATAAATGGGAAGATCGAGCGTATTCTCTTTAGAGCAAGTTTATCGAAAACAACTTACAAAAAACTGGACAGATATATTTGATCCTTTCATTTATGTTACAAGTGTGAATCCAGCAACATCAGCAGGTCCTGCTTATGGATATTTTGCTGGTGGTAATACAGTTTCAGGATCATACAATCATACAACAGTAGACCGTATCGATTTTTCAAATGATACAGCAACAGCATCAGCAAAAGGTAATATGACTTATGGTCGTGGTAATGGTGGAGGAGCTGGTAATACCACTCACGGATACATTTTTGGTGGTGCTGCGTGGTCTGGTACAGCTTACTCTTATATTAGTCGTGTACAGTATTCAAATGATACCGCAACAGTTAGTAGTGTGAGTAATTTATCTCTTCGTAATTACTGGTATGGTCATGCAGCAAGTGTAGGAACTGTTGATTTTGGATATACTGGAGGTACAGACAATGGTGGTCCACCAGCATATACAGGAGGTAACAGTATTTTAGATAGATTAGATTATGCAAATGATACAGCAACAGCATTAGAAAGAGGATCTGGCATCTTTAACCCAATAGGTTATGGTTATGGTACTACAGGTAATTCAACTCATGGATATTTTGGTGGTGGTTATCATGGCACAATAGGAACTTTATCTTCGATACGAAGGCTTGATTATGCAAATGATACTGCTGCACTAGCATCAAAAGGACCTTTAAGTGGATCTGCGAGATATAAAGGAGCAACAGGTAATGCTAATTATGGATATTATAATACTGGAGCAGCAGGTTCAGGTTCTAATGGATCAGGTATAGATCGTTTGGACTATTCAAGTGATACAACCACAGCATCACCAAAAGGACCATTAAGCAATTCTACTACAACTAATACTGCAGCAACAGGCGATGCTTCTTATGGTTACTTTGGTGGTCGTTCTAGTGGTTCTCCTATCAATAACTGGTATTCAAACGTAGATCGAATTGATTATGCAAATGACACTGCAACAGCATCACCAAAAGGACCATTAAGTGAGTCAAGATTTATGATTATGGCTTTTAGTGGACAAGAAAATGGAATTACTGGGAGTCCAAAGTCTGTTACACCTGCAATGGTTGGGAATCCAGTAGGTCCTGCTCATGGATATTTTGCTGGTGGTGCTGGATATCCAGGAACAGGTGAGTCTCTTGTTCAAAGAATTGATTTTGCAAGCGATACTTCAACAGCATCAAATAAAGGTAATTTACCTATAGTATTAAAAAATGCTGCTGGAGGTTCTAATTCGACTCATGGATATACATTTGGTGGTTATTACAACTACAGTCAAATTAGTAATACTTATCGTGTTGATTATGCAGATGATACTGCAGCAGCAACACCAAAAGGTAAGTTGTCTAATTCTGCTCAACTTGTTGCATGCGTAGGAACTAGTAGATTTGGATATGTTGGAGGATTCAATGGACCCGCAGGTTATTACAGTAGAATAGATAGATTTGATTATGCAAGTGATACTTCAACTTCAATAGCAGATGATATATTTGATCCAGGTTCTTATGGAACTGCTGCAATAGGTAATCTAACTCATGGTTATTTTGCTGGTGGACAGAATATTACTCCAAGTGCAACTCCTTCAACTCAATATTATAGTGTTGTGCGTAGAGTTGATTACTCAAATGATACAGCAACAACATCTCCAAAAGGACCATTAAGTTCTGGTCATGTTTATAATGGAGCAACTGGAAATCTTAATTTTGGATATATTAATATTTACGATCCCTACACTTATGCTCCATTAGGGCAGAGTACAGTTATAACTCGAATTGAATATGCGAATGATACTGCAACATCATCGCCAAAAGGGAACTTAGTTTATCAAGCTGGATACAATAACGCAACAGGTAGTAAAGATTATGGATACTGGGGTGGTGGATTTTTCCAATCTTATTCATATCCTAATGAATATAAAAGTACCATAGACCGATTAGATTTTGCAAATGATACTGCAACAGCAGTAACTAAAGGACCATTAAGTACAACTGGTGAGCGACATGCAAGTTTTGGTGGACAGCAAAATCAATTTGGTGATGCAGGTACTCCTGTAGATAAAGGTGCTGAAGGAACTTTTACTACTCAAATTTTTCCTTTAGGACCTGCTTATGGATATTGGGGTACTGGTAATCCTGGCAATGGTCCAGGACCTACTACTTTGTCATTAATACAACGACTTGATTATTCAAATGATAGTGCAAACGCATTAGTTAGATCAACTCTGGCATCACCAGAAGGAAATAGACGTAGTACAGCTGCTGTAGCAAGTAAAACACACGCTTATTGGACTGGTGGTACTCCTGGTCCTTTTTCATATGTAGATAGACTTGATTTCAGTAATGATAGTGCAACAGCAGTTAGAAAAGGACCTTTAACTGCTGCAAATTATTTGGCAGCGGGAACAGGAAATGAATCTTATGGATATCTTATGGGTGGTCGGCCAAATTACCAAAGAAGTTCACGATTGGATCGAATTGATTATGCAAATGATGGTGTAGCAGCGGTATCAAAAGGACCTTTAAGTGCTACTTTTGCATATGGTGCAGCAACAGGTAATGCTGATTATGGATACGCTGGTGGTGGTTATATATATCCAGCACCTAATCCTGCTTCATCATCCTTGGATCGAGTTGATTATGCAAATGATACAACAGCAGCAACACCAAAAGGTAATTTAAGTGAAGGTAGATATAATTTTTCGGCAACAGGTAATGCTGATTATGGATGGTTTGCTGGTGGTAATCTCCCATCTCCAGTAGGAAAGACTTCAATAATAGATCGAGTTGATTATGCAAACGATACATCAACAGCAGTCGCAAAAGGTCCATTAGGTAATGGTAGAGTCAGAACTGGAGCAACAGGTAGTAGTAGTTTTGGATATTGGAGTGGTGGATTTGTTTCCACAAAAATTGAACGTGTTGATTATGCAAATGATACAGGAACAGCATCACAAAGAGGTAATCTTGCTGCTTTTGCTCCAGCATATACTGGTTACATGGATTTCACTGCAGCAGCCAGTGGACAAGCAAATGGAATGATAGCTAGGACTGTAATTACTTACATTCCAAGAGTTAGGTTTATTGATTTAGCAGAAGAGGGATCGTCAGAAGGAGGAGGAGAAGGAGGAGGTGGCGAAAGTCCAACTCCTTCACCACCTACTGGTCCTGCATATGGATATCAGACTGGTGGTGATGGTTATCCAGGTACTGGATCAAGAATAGAAAGAATTGATTATTCAAATGATACAGCAACAACTTCACAAAGAGGTTATCTTAATAATGGGGGGCGTAATATAGTCCGTCACGGTGCAACTGGTAATTTGACTCATGGATATACCTTTGGTGGTAGTGGATATACTAATATATCAAAAGTTGATTATGCAAATGATACAGCAGCAGCACCAACAACTGCATACTTGGCACATCCAGCTGATTATTGCTCATCAGTAGGAAATAACGATTATGGATGGACTGGAGGTCGTCCTTGGAGTTATCCTTATTACCTTGGTAGATTCGATTATGCAAATGATACTCAAAACGATGTTCAACGCGGTCCTTCTAGTGCATTCTATCCTGGTCCTGGTTACTATGGTTATAGTGCCACTGGTAATCAAAATTATGGTTATTTTGCGGGTGGATCTGGTAGTACTTATGTACGAAGAGTTGATTATGCGAATGATGATCAACAAGTATCAATAAAAGGACCATTATCTAGTACTGCACCATATTCTTGTGCAACTGGTAATGCTGATTATGGGTGGGTTTTAGTGGGTCCAAGTTGGAGTTCGCAATCAGGTATAAATCGAATTGATTTTGCAAATGATACTGCGACAGCATCAGTAAGAGGTTCATTATCTGGTTCTGCGGGTTATAGAGGATCAGTAGGTAGTAATGATTATGGATATTTTTGTGGTGGTTATTCTAGCTATACTTTTGTACATCGAGTCGATTTTGCAAGTGATACAGGAACACAATCAACTAAAGGACCATTAAGTGTTGCTATGTACCGCCAAGCAGGATTCAGTGCACAACAATATGGTGCATCAAGTTCTCCAGCACCTGCACCTGAACCAAGTCCTGGACCAACCCCTTCAGGTAATACTGTAACAGCACCATTCCAACCACCATTCCCATTTCCAGTACAATTATATAATAAAAGACGTCATGGATATTTTGCTGGAGGATATAGTACTGTACCATCAAGCACAGTGCTATCACAAACACAACGTATTGATTTTACAAATGATACTGCAACAGCAGTATTGAAAGGTAATTTAACAATTCCTGGTCCCATGCAATCAGATTCACAATCTGGAACAGGTAGTCCAAATCATGGATATATTGCTGGAGGTAATCCAGCTTCAACAAATGCAGACCGTATTGATTATGCAAATGATACTGCAACAGCAACATTAAAATCTAATGTTTTAACTGTTGCTGCAAGTCGTCTAGCAGCAGTGGGTAATGCCTCTTACGGATACTTTGCTGGTGGTGCACCTGGTACAAAAACACAAGTATCTAGACTCGATTATTCAAATGATGGTGGAGGTGGAGTATCAAAGGGTAATTTATCAACATCTGGTACAGGAAAGACGGGTGTTGGAAATCAATCTTATGGATATGTTTCTGGTGGTATATTTAAAACAACTGTAGACCGTATTGACTATGCAAATGACACTGCAACAGCAACACCAAAAGGACCTTTAGCTGCTCAAGGATATGCACGTGGAGCAGCAGGTAATACTTCATTTGGATACTTTGCTGGTGGTTCTCCTGAAACTGTAAGTGGTACAAATATACAAAGAATAGATTATGCAAATGATTCAAATACTGCCTTACTAAAAGGAACTATTTCCGAATCAAAATATTACTTAGCTGGAACTGGTGATCAATCTTACGGATATTTTGGAGGAGGAAGAGAGGCGGGTGATCCTAGTCAAACAGATATTCCTAGCACTTCTAAAATAGAACGCATTGATTTTGCAAATGATACAGCAACAGCATCACCAAAAGGTCCATTAGCAATTGCTTTCAGGCAAGGAGCAGCAGTAAGTGCTGCAGCAAATGCAAATCCTTAAAAACATACAATGTACATGAAAATGGACTTTCTGATTAATTTGTGCTATACTAAGTAAAACATTTATTTTTTTATGAGTTTGATGATTGCTCTTCCCTGTCACGGAGGGATTGTAAATGAAAAAACAACGATGAGTTTATTCAAACTCGGTAAACTTTTAGCGAGAAGTAATATACCTCACGGTCTTTTAACACAGGCA